>Ga0307378_10007832_pt1 | contig 14318 bp, 19 predicted proteins | sample UN1MG_FD_202238 | JGI IMG/M metagenome (GOLD analysis project Ga0307378, IMG submission 202238) | Soil microbial communities from Risofladan, Vaasa, Finland - UN-1 | ecosystem: Environmental > Terrestrial > Soil > Coastal area > Acid sulfate soil | place: Finland: Risofladan, Vaasa | collected...
GAGGTCAGGGTCGCGGGTGAGACTGCTCGGAAGATACTGATCGTAGACAGCGAGCAGATCATCCTCGACCTCTTGGAACGAGTGCTGCGTCGTGAGGGATATGAGGTCTCGACGGTCCGCTGCGCCGACGAGGCTATGACCATGATTTGCAGCGAGGCGTATGACCTGGCAATCGCAGAAGTGGACCTGTGCCGTGATAATGGTCGCGAACTGACGAGCCTGGTCGGAAGGGTGAGCCCGAAGACCGCGATCATCATGATGACGGGTTATCCAGAGGCAGTGGTCGTCCGCTATGCCAGGGAAAACGCGCAAGGGCTGCTGGAGAAGCCGTTTGCTCTGGAGCAGCTGTTGGCGGCGGTGCGAGGAGCTCTGGAATCGCGGGTGGCGGATGCGGTATAGGCCAACCTAGCACCTCGGTTGACTCGCTGCTCCGGGTGGGCGTGGGAGAATGAAAGCGCGACTGCGTATCCTGGTGGTGGACGACGACTGGCCGATGGCCAAGACACTGGTTGACGTGTTGAAGCTCAATGGATACCAGGCCGAGGCCGCATACTCTGGACCGGAGGCGCTTCAATTGATGGAGCGGGACGGGTTCGATTGCGTTCTCACCGACATCAAGATGCCCGACGTGAACGGCGTCGAACTGCTGCGGGTAGTCAAGGATACGCGGCCAGACGTGCCGGTCGTGTTCATGACCGCCTATGCGGACTCAGACCTGGTCCGCGCTGGGTTGCGGGAGGGCGCCATAGCCAGCTTTGTCAAGCCGCTTGACATAGACCTCCTGCTCTGGCTCCTGTCAGAACTGAGCGAGCAGCGCTCGATATTGATCGTCGATGACGACACCAAGTGCTGGCGGACGGTGGAAGAGTCTCTGGAGCAGCGAGGCTTCGTGGTTCGTGAGGCTCGTGACCCTGACAATTTAATGGAGATGCTTAGCCCAAGCAGGCAGGTGGTGTTTCTGGGTGGTGGGCTGAACGGCGCGAGGGGCCTTGATCTGCTAAAGAGGATCAGGGAGCAGCACGATACCCTCCCGGTTGTGCTGGCGACGGACGAACAAGGGCAAACGGTCTCTGAGGTGGAAGAAGCGCGTGGTCTGAACGTGCACGCGTGCATGCAGAAGCCCTTTCAGACGGAGGATCTCTTGGAGGTGTTGGCCGACATCCGCCAGAGAGAGTTGAGCGCGCTCCTCCCCCAACGCCCGCATACGCTTGTCAGCCAGACTATCCGGTGCTGCTAGACTGAAGGCTGTTTTTCCCACCACTCTGCTCGTGACTGGTCAGACTGGGTACACGGCAGGGTGTCCGGCCCGCTGACAGGGCGCAATGCCCTCGCTTTGCAGGCAGCTGCTTGGGCCATCTACGGCTTGCTGGTCTGGATATACTCGGAGGCTCGATGGGGGAAATAGTGGGTATCATCAGAGTAGCGACCCGGTCCAAACCTACATTAGTGGCCGGGGCAATTGCCGCGTCGGTGCGGCAGACAAATGAAGCTAGCATCCAGGCCATAGGTCCTATGGCGGTCAACCAAGCGATGAAGGCGATAGCTGTGGCCTGCTCCTATCTAGCGGTAGATGGAGTTGCGATTGTCTGCGTGCCGAGCTTCATCGAAGTGCCTGTCGATGGCGGCAAGCGCACTGCGCTGAGATTCCACGTGGAACCCCGTTAGCGGCATCGCTCTCGCTCGACACGTGCCGTGGGCGGCTGTCAGCGAGGGTGTCACGGATTGCCGGACGAGCGCCGATTGGTCTCCTTGTACCGGCCCGGGCAACCTGGGGGCGCGCGAAGGCTCTACTGTCGTAGTCCGGGTATCTTCTCCCGCAGTGTGTCTATGGCCTTCGCGGCGTGACGGCGTGCGATGTCCTTCGTGGTTGCTTCGGTGTTGGGATTGCTGTGATCGCTTAGAGTTCCTCGGCCATACTTCTCCGCATAGGAAGGGGGGAGCTGATCCGGGAACTCCTGGCCGCTCATGATCGAATAGGCCATCGTCCACGCTCTTGGCATGACGCTCACCTCGTACCCTCCCCCCCCGAGAGCTACCCAGCGCGGTGCCAACTCCTTGATCATACGTACGACCTGGGTGTACCCCTGGGTGGTGAGGGTCAGATGGCCCAACGGATCGAGGAAGTGAGTATCGATTCCCAGTTGACTGACCACGATGTCGGGCTCGAACCAGCTCAACAGAGGAGGGACTACCTGCTCGAAAGCCCAGACGTAGACTTCATCGTCGGTGTACGGGGCCAGCGGCAGATTGACGGAAAAGCCTCGTCCGACCCCGCGCCCGGTTTCCTGCGCGAAACCGGTACCTGGGAAGATGAAGTGCCCTGATTCGTGAACTGATACGGTCAACACCCTATCGGTGTCGTAGAAAGCTTCCTGGACCCCGTCCCCATGATGGACATCTATGTCCACGTAGGCCACCCTGAGTCCCTGTGCCAGCATGGAGTGGATGATCACGGCCACGTCGTTGAAGATGCAGAAGCCGGAGGCGTGGTCGGAGCGTGCGTGGTGCATCCCGCCAGCCGGGCTGAAGGCCACCTCGACCTCTCCACTGGTCACCAACTCCGTTGCTCGCAGTGCCGCACCTACCTTCCAGGCAGCGATGTCATACATCCCCTCGAAGACGGGATTGTCGCCCGCCCCAAAGTTGTACCGGCTGGGGGTGTGCGTCCTCTCGCCACGGCTGAGGCTTTGCACCGCGTCTACGTACTCCTCGCTGTGGAAAAGCAGCAATTCGGCCCTTGTGGCAGATCTGAGCGAAAAGAGTCGCGAGTGGTGGCCGTCGAAGGCTTCGTAGGCGGCGAGCAACTCATAGGTTCTCTGAAGCCGCTCGGGCTTGAGAGGGTGGCTCTCGCCATGGCCAATCTGCCACAGCTCTTCCGATAGCACCACAGCGGCTTTGGTCATGGACCTACCTCAGTCGCCGATGATCTGCAAGACCAGCTTGCGATCATGGGGCCGGACGTCGAAGTCAAGAAACACGATCTGCTGCCACGTACCAAGCGTTAGCCGCTGGTTGACGAAGGGCACAGTCAGAGACGGGCCGAACAGCGCCGCTCTCGCATGACTGTGACCGTTGCCATCTCCCCAGCGCAGGTCGTGACGGTACTCGGCGCTCTGCGGCACGAGCCGCTCGAAGAGGGCTTGCAGGTCCGTGACCGCTCCCGATTCATACTCGATGGTGGTGAGAGAACTGGTGGCGCTGGGGCTGAAGATGGTGATGGTGCCGTCGGTGAGCTCCGAATCGGCCACTTTTCGAGCTACCTGATCTGTGATGTCAACGACCTCTCCGTTGCCCCGTGTTCTGAAGCTGATGCTTTCTGTGACAACCATCTTGGATATCCCTTCGATCTGAGCCTGCCCCCTGACGACAAATGCCCTTCTCGCTTGCGAGGAGGGCTACTGAACAACGGGTATGGTGGGCCCACCAGGATTCGAACCTGGGACCAACCGGTTATGAGCCGGTGGCTCTGACCACTGAGCTATGGGCCCATGCTACCAGAGCGGGAGACGAGATTCGAACTCGCGATCCTCTGCTTGGAAGGCAGATGCTTTGCCACTAAGCTACTCCCGCTTGCTCCCTGGGCGTACAACACATCAGTCGGGGTGATAGGACTTGAACCTACCCCATGACCACCAGAAGCAGTGACTATGACCTTCTCAGCAGCAGACGCAGTACTCCCGGCCGACTGCACGGCCTCTGCTGCCTCATTTTCCATTATAGCATAGCCTGCAGCCGCGCGCAATCCCAAGCTGCCTAGCTTTCTGGCCCCTCGATGTCACCCACGGACTCTAGGGTGGGGCGCTTGACGAGTAAGCGGTTATCCAGAGGGTACTCCTTGCAAGAGGTACCGCCAGTGCCGCAGTTCAGGTCCAAGAGCCGAGGCAGGCCGCTACTGTAGAGGCCTGGTTGCTCTGCCGGGGTCTGCTGAACCCCGGCGCGTTCTCCTGTGACTGGGGGTAGGACTTGCCACCCTGCCCCCGCATCATCCTTGTGTTGGGGGGAGCGTGGCGTCACGAACCGTGCTCCCCCTACTCCACCTTTGAGTCGACTGTGCCTGTCATGGGTGGTCTGGCACTGAGGGTTGGGTGTCTGAGACAGCTGCCCTGGCAAGCGTGCTCCCTGTATGGGGAGAGCAGCTTCTCCACAGGGGCCAGGTGTACCTTGCCAGCATCTAGCCCCACTCTTCTCTAGTGCAGAGAGGACGGTTGGCTGCTCTGTCGACTGTCCGCTACGTCTCTCCGCTCGCTTCCAGAGCCTTATTCATTCTCCTAGCCACGAGGTATCCGTCGACGATAACCGCTATCCATATCGCAGCGCTGAACAGGTTCAGAAAGTCGCTGCCCACCAGCATGAGCACTGCTGTCATAGCTACGACCTGTAGGCCCAGGAACGAGACGACGAATCTTCCCCATCGCTTCAGGTACAAATATCCCACGCCCAATGGCAACGGCCAAGCATTGAGGAGTGCCGCAAGCCACGGTCTCTTCACCATGTCCTCCTTTCACATAATAGTCACCGACCAGTCATGTCATGTGGCCATACTGCTATCCGCCGATCGACCTTTGAGAGAGAATACGCCGAATGGATGATTCCATCGCAGGTAGTAGGTCCTTCCCATCTTTGTCAAGAGGTGCGAGGGCTGGGTCCATGTCTGCGTAGCTGCGCTTGGTCACGACCTGGTGTCTGACGAGGAGTTTGCCTGCGCCTGGATACTCCGCTTTGTACATGTGGATCACAATGAGCGATCGTGCACGGGCTGCAAACTGCCTGTCCAGTGTGCTGTCCTGTGCACAGAGAAAGGCCAAGTCATCAAAGAACTTGAACGCTGCCACTGTCACCTCCGCAACGTGGGACTCAAGGTTCACGACGTAGCTGTTTGCTACTGGTTGATTCCAATGATCCTGCGGTTGGTCGTGCACATAGGTGAACGCGTGCAACCCGCAGTTCCTCATCGCTTCTGCGTATCCATACGTGTGGACAAGGCCACACCTCAGCGCATACAGCACGTCTGGGGGGCAATTCCCATTCAGCGGCACCATCCAGTCCTCCACCCATTTCTTGAAGTTCTCACGTGACCGCTTTTTGGGCAGTGGGGTTCGGATATACGCCATTGCATCAATGGCACACATGCTCAAAGTGAATGCGCCCATGAGGCTGCGCCCACGAATGGCGCGCATGATGTCACCGATTGCCATATCAAAGAAACGGTACTTCGCAGCAGACACATCGGTGGCCATGCTTCTGTCTCCCTCCAATGTTGGCCAGATAGGCGATATGGTTACAAGAGCGGGTCACCTCTGTCATCCTGCTTTGCAGGCTGTGTCAACCACTCCTCCACATCCCTAATCAGCCTGTCCTTCTCCTCTCTGTCCCGTCGGAATCTCTCCTCAATCACCCGCTTCCCATCTTGCTGCTCACTTCTGCAAATGCGGCACACATCATCCCCGTACGGCGTTGCGCAGGGCCACCGCGCAACTGCTGCTTCCGTGCATTGCGAGGGATTTGAGAGTCCGAGCGGCGAACAGGCCTAGCGCCCTTCTGTCAAGGCGGGGTCGTCCCACGCCCAGTCTTCGAAGAACTCTATGTTTCGTACCACGGTCGAGCCGAGGACGTCTTGATGTCGCCTTATCTGATTGAGGACATTACACAAGTCACGCTCCATGATTGCCAGCTCGCAGTACGGGATGTAAGCCAGGTGGAACTCATCTCCGAAGTCCGACAGCTTCGCCGGCTCTCGTCGACCAAGGTAGTACTTGTAGAAGTTGACGAGAGCCAACAGCCTTACGGATAGAAAGACTTCCGTGTGGAGGTCTTGTACCCTGTTCTTGAAGGATTTCAGGAATTCATGGTGAGTGTCTGCGAGCCACTGCATGATGATCACAGCGGCGAACTCATCCGCTTGCTGGTGCGTGTACTGGCCTGACTTCGAGGGGGGGGAAGTTGGGTTTGAGCTTGCGATGGAGCGACAACATGCGCCTTGCGTCGCGCAGCTGGCCTCGCCGAGCCTTGGCCAGGTCCTTTCCCCTGAACAACCCGACGAGCGTCCGACGCCCGTCCTTCTCCAACAGCAGTTGGTTGAACGGATGGAAGAGGAGAGATGCTGTGCGCTGTTCGGAGTGGGCAACTACCTCTTCCTGGAGAATAACGTCCCATGGCTTGATCATCGCTGATGGCATTAGCAGCAAGAGATCGGCCAAGATGCCATGCAAGCCCTTGGCATCAGCCAGTTCCGCCAAGTTCCCGCTACTCACCGCTAGGCAGAGGTCGTTGGCAAACAGGAACGCACGCAGATCATTCCAGAGTTGTGTGTTCTTCGCGAGATGGCTGTAGATACATGTGTCGAGATAAACAAACCGGGAGAACGTGATATCACCCACCGCCATATGTCCACAATGTCAATGCCCTTTTCGCTGGTGCATGCTGCTCACGGCCTCGTATGAGCTCAGCGCCTATCTCTTGGGCCATGGTGGCCAGTTCTTCAGAGTTGGATTTGAGTGTCATGGTTCACTCTTCGACTCTGTCTCTGGTCGTGGGACCTGGAAGCGCGCTCACGATTATAGCCAGGAATATCAGGACCATCATCAAGCCGATGGCGGACTGAGCGAGGGTCAGCAGAAACCCCAGTGTGTTAATAGGGCGGAGATTGGGGTACCCAAAGCTCGTCATGGTCACAAAGCTGAAGTTCACGAAGTCGACCGTTGGCAGCACATTCTGTTCCACGGGCTCGAAGGCATATTGGAGGCTCTGGTAGAAAAGCGCGAACCAGGCGACAACCTCGGCGTAGTTGTGGAGTGCGTTGACTAGAAGTCGATGAACACTCTTCACCTCCTGCTTCTCGCCCTCCTCCTCTGCCCAGTATCCACCGAGGAGGACGACGTTAACCTGGACAACAAGCACTTCCAGAATCGAGCATGCGCCGAGGAGCAACACGAGCAACTTCGGCCAGTGCAGATCCCACGCTGCGCCGACGAGTAGGAGAAGAACTGGGATTGAAAGCCTCACCGCTACCCACAAGTCAACCCAGCCATAGCTCCTGTTGATGGTCTCGCTCTTCCTGCCCAGCAGTCTCAGAGGTGTGTACCCACCGAGTTTCTTGAAGAGGCATGCCCAAATATGTATGAGGCATATTCGGTCTATGAGTCCGAGTAAGCCCGATCGAAGACGCGCCGATGGCTTAGCACTAAGCCGCGGACGGTCTCCATTTGCATCTGGCGTCTCATGAGCGTCCACCACCATTGGTCGTCCTCCAATATACAGTTGTCGGAACCCAAGGCTTTGTGTGTGAAGAGGTAACTTGTGTCAGCAGGTTGACTCCCTGGATAGCGTACAGGGCCACGTATGACCTCAGCGCCCATCTCTTGAGCTATGAGGGTTAGTTCTTCAGCGTTGCATCTGAGTGTCGTGGCTCGCCTCGCTGTCACCGGGTTGGCTGCGGCGTATGTCTGCCACCAGTCAGGCCAGGGTCCAATGACCAGTTTGTCCAAGGCGGCATTGCCTACCTCGGCACAGATGACGTACGGAAGGGGCGCGGCGGCAACCAGCTACCACCTACCGTCTAGTGCGGCCATCGCCTTGCCGTGAATCGCTCCAAGGGGCTAGGTCATGGCCGCCATCTTCTGCAGGAGTTCAATGTTCTTGTCGTACGCGTGGCTCCAATCCACCAGGCCGATAACCTCCCAGTCGAAGAAGGGATACAGCGGATAGTCCAAGAGCCTGTCATGGACCTCCTCATGGGAGTCCGCGTTGGTGATGGCGAAACCCGCGCCCGTGTCGACGTGGACGTACTGCAAGTCCATCGTGCCGTCGGCGAGTCGTGCATTGGTCCACTTCTTGGCTGCCTGGAACAGGCTGATGCCCATCTTCGGGTCCATGGGCATCAGGTTTCGTGTGCCTATGGTTATGTACTTCACTGGTTGGGACCTCCTCCCTGTCTGCTGATGCTGGTTGCCGCCGTTTCGCCTAACTATGCCAAGTGCCCACTGGGGCGTAGGGACTCCAGGAAATGTGTTGGTCGCCATTGCACTCTGGTCGGCTTTGCTCTCCGGTGGCCTCGGCGCCAGGCTCTGTCTAAGACGAGGTAACGTGTGTCAGCAGGTCGACGAAGTGGGGAATCGACGTTGCTGGATTGTACCACAGATGGGGAGACAGCGCAACACAAGTTCTTACCAGTGTCAAGAGGCCCCGCTGTTTTGGAGGAGGATGCACCAGGGTGTGATCTAACCCTAAACAATCATCTCAGCGGGGCCTCAAAGGGATTGTAGCATCAGCACAAGCCACCAGCAATCCATCTCAAGAGTGTTCACTAGGGATTGACACGGATTCAGGATTGTGCTATAATGTGGACGATAGGATCGGACTCATTGTACGAGCAAAGGAGGCAAAGGCGATGAAGAATCCTTGGCTGCGAAGCATGTTGCTGGGTGTGAGCATGGCTTTGCTGCTGGCAGGCGGAGTGGCGCTGGCGGCAAGCCTCAGCGTGACGATCGACCAGGCGTGCTTCGAGTGCTGGCCGTACGAAGGGGAGCAGATTGAGGCCAATTTCGTTGAGCCTCCGGAGGAGTACGTCGTAACGATGACCATCACGGGGTTCCAGGTCGGTGACAGGTTCGAATCAGACTTCACCGTCAATGGTCAGTGGAAGGGGAGCTCCTCCTGGACCTGGGGTCTTCCGCCACCCAGCGTGTGGAACGCTCGGTACATTCTCTGTGATGACCCTTACATACAAGATTATTATGGCGAGTGGACCGAAAGCATGCGGAATCCAGACACAGGGGACTCGACGGAGGTGAGCTTTCTCTTCGCAGAGGTCTGCGAGGTGGAGTTCGTACCCGAACCGGGCACCATCATGCTCCTGGGCAGCGGCCTCGCTGGTCTAGCGGGCTACGCCACCCTTCGACTTCGCTCAGGGCAGGCCCTCCGATGGAGGACGAGAGAGTAGCCGAGTAATATCAGCCTAGGTATTGGAAGGGCTGTCCCCTGATGGGACGGCCCTTTTCTTCATGCCAAGTCAGGCCGGCCGGGAGACCTGCCTATCGTCTAAGTTCAATCTCATCGCAGAATAGGGGCACCATTGTTTTGAACCCCCCTGGGAGTTCGAATCGGCGTCGGCAGGCATCAGAAGGTCAGTGCAAGGGGTTGGAATGTGCCTCCTTTCAACACGAACTGCGCTGGGGATACTCTGTGTGTGTGCCCGGGGCCACGCGGGGCGGTGCCACCTCTCTCCTTGACAATCTGCCAGGAGCGGCATAGACTGCAATTGTGGAGTATATGGACCGGAAAAGGAGACTCGCAATGCGGACTCATGACCGCGGATTGGAGAGAGGTGTGAGTCGCAGGATGTTCCTCGGAGGGGCGGCGTTCGCCGCCGGTTGCGCTGTTCTATCCGCAGCCAACCGCATGCTCGGCCGAATCCCCGCCGCGCGAGCACAGCCAGAAGACTTGACCCCTCAAGCCTACTTCCCGCTGGCGGTGAAGCGATACCCAGCGCCGAAGGTGGTGCACGTCCACGCCGCTGCAGCCACGTCCTGGGATTTCCAGGGAGGATGGTACGGTGAGTATGTAGGTCAAGGCGTTGTGAACCAGATGATGGAGCGAGGCTTGGTAGAACTCACTGGGCTCGGTTCCGTGGAAGGGGTCTGGGCTATGCTGCTGCCTGGTTACTCGTCTGGCAGGAAGATCGCCATCAAGGTCAATTTCAACAATTGTGGCAGCTGTGACGACAGCGACAATGTGATCGATGCCCTGATAGAGCCCGTCAACGCGCTCATCAGCTCCATGGTCCAGGCGGGAGTCCAAGCCGAAGACATCTGGATCTACGATGCTAGTCGTCGGATACCAGCACGGTTCTACGAGAGGCGCGAGAACCAGCAGGCACGCCACATCGACCGTTTCGGATGCGCTGACCAGACAGCGACTTTCAGCCATGCATACCCAAGCCTGAAGGTGTCCTTCTCTCACCCAGCGATGGTGACCGATCGGTGGCTCACCGACCTGCTGTACGATGCTTCCTACCTCATCAACGTGCCGATCCTCAAGAAGCACGGCACTCATCCGGTGACTCTGGGTTTCAAGAACCACTTCGGAAGTCTAGACAACCTCGGCGGAGCGGCGGACGACAATCCACATTCCTACATCAACCCCAGGGATGACCGCTACAGCGCGGATTTCAGCCCATTGGTGGAGATTAACGCCAACCCCAACATAGCACAGAAGACTGTGTTGACGGTGGGCGATGCTCTTTTCGGAGCCTCTTCCGTCGGGGCGACGCCGGCACCATGGACGAGCTTCGGCGGGTCACCGAATAGCCTGCTCCTCTCACGAGATCCTGTGGCCATCGACTGCGTGATGTGTGATCTTCTGCGGGCGGAATGGGGCCTCGACGGTGCTGCCTACGACTACTTAATGCTGGCGGAGCAGTGGGGGCTCGGCACCTTCGAGGGGGGGGAGCCGTGGGGCGGGGGATACAATCGGCTTGACTACCGGTACGTTGAGTTGTAGCTACCGGATGATGCAAGCCGGCTCCGGAAGCGACGCAGGACAGCCACTGTGTGACTCATCGCTGGCTTGGCGCTTCACCTTCATCTCGTCGTAGAACGACGGGACCTTAAGATAGGTGCTCCCCTCGGAGTTCGAACCCCGGTCGGCTGGTCAACTGTGGGTCCGGATTGTAGGACGAGGCCCCACTGTCTTGGAGGAGACTGTACCAGGGTGTGACCTGACCCTTGACAATCATCACAGCGAGGGCTCAAGAGGATTGTGGCTCCCGTGGGACCCGTTGACAGCGCACCTCACGAGTGTTCACTAGGGCTTGGCACGGGTTCAGAACTGTGCTACACTGTGCACGAAACGGTCGGATTCGGTGTAGATAAAAAGGAGGCAAAGGCGATGAAGAGACATTGGCTAGGAGGCTTGCTATTGGGTGTGAGCATGGCGTTGTTGCTGGCGGGCGGCGTGGCGCTGGCGCAAGGTATGTACGTGTCGCTTGGTAAGCCGTGTATAGAGTGCTTCAATGGGGACCCTGAATCTGTCACCGACGAGTACTTGCTGCCCGTGACGGTGGGCGGCTGGGGCGCCGCAAATCTGATATGCGGAGAGGTTACGGCCCCCGTGGGCCAGTTGTATGAGGACTGCAATCCGCCTTGGGATGACGACCCCCACACAGGGTTTTTCGGAATGACCTGCGACCTCGTACCCATATGCGTAGACGAAACATTCTGCCCTGGTAAGAAAAATGCGCACTCCCTTGCCTCCCTGGAGGATTTCTATGGCACCTGGACCATCAGGGTGGGGCCACCCGCTCAATGGGACGATAGCGCCACGTTCCTCTTCGCAGAGGTGTGCCCACAGGAGGAGGAGTTCGTCCCCGAACCAGGCACCATCATGCTCTTGGGCAGCGGCCTGGCTGGTCTGGCGGGATACGCTACCCTTCGACTGCGCTCAGGGCAGGCCCTGAGCTGGAGGACGAGAGAGTAAGAGACTGAATAGAGCTTGGACACTAGAAGGGCTGTTCCTCCGAGGGATGGCCCTTTTTCTCTTGGGCGGCAACCCTACAACAGGTTGTCAACGGGTGAATGTGATTTGTGCGCCCTCTCTATGTTGCGGCTGCACGAGGTAGGCGTTGATGTGATGAGCGGTTATCTCTTCTGGGGAGTTGACGGCTTGCTGCTGCAACCATCCCACAAAGGTGCCGAGTGTGTACGTAAAGTGGGTCATGGTCTTGGGCATACACCTTGCCGCGTCACGGTCTAGCAAGAACGCTTCACAGTGGAGGTCAAGAGCGGCAAAGGGTTCCGAGTCATGAAGCGTAAGACGCAGTGGGGACACAGGAAGACCCTCCTTTGCATGGGTCACCACGCTTGGGAGGGTTCATCTTCCTATCATTTGGGGCAGTAGCCGCTTGCAAGGCAGATGCTTTGCCGGCTAAGCTACTCCCGCCTGGTCGCCGGGCATACCCCACTTCAGTCGGGGTGATAGGACTTGAACCTACGACCTCGGCGTCCCAAACGCCGCGCGCTTCCACCTGCGCCACACCCCGATTCACGTACTATTATAGACGATCTCTACCCAAACGTCAAGCACTCGTTGGCAGGTCCGCGCGATTGTGATAACATATCGTGGCCCTAAGACCGTCACGACAGGAAGAGATGCCGCTCAAACCCAAACTGCGAGGCGTGGAAGCACATGTCGTCAGTCAGTCCGGACAGCGGGGCATCCTGCTGCGTGATCCTCTGCGTCTCGCTGACCGGGCTGTCTTTGTGCCTCTGTCCCTTGCTCCCCTGCTCCAATTGTGCGACGGCACGCGTGACCAGGGGGCGCTGCGGGCATCCCTGGCTGTGAGGGCAGGGGTTCAGATCGGACCGGCAGTGCTGGAACAGGTGCTCACGCAAATGGACGAAGCCTTGCTCTTGGACAATGACCGCTTTGCCAAGGCGTACGATGCCGCACTGCACGATTTCCGAACGGCTACGCACCGCGCACCGATCCTGGCCGGGCAGGGTTATCCCGAGGACCCTGGTGAATTGGAGGCGACCTTACGTAGCTACATGACCGGAGTTGACCGAGGTGACCTGCTTCCAGAGGCGCGGGAGCGCGACATTCGAGGCTTGGTCAGCCCGCACATTGACTTCGAACGGGGCGGTCACGTGTACGCCCAGGTCTGGCAGAGAGCCGCTAGCGCGATCAGGGAGGCTGAGCTGGCTATCATCTTCGGCACCGACCACGTGGACGGCGCCAGCCTCACGCTCACGCATCAGAGGTACGCCACGCCTTGGGGGCCACTGCCCACTGCGAATAGTATCGTGGACCAGGTTGCCCGTGCTGTAGGGGCTGAAGCCGCCTTCGGTGCGGAACTCCACCATCGCACCGAGCACTCCATCGAGTTGGCGGTGGTATGGCTGCACCACATGCTGGGTGGCCAGGAGTGCCAGCTGGTGCCGGTGTTGTGTGGAGGGTTCGGGGAGTACATCGGAGGCGACAAGAGCCCTGCTGAGGACGAGGTGCTCACCGACGCTCTGGAAGTGCTGAGGGAGGCCGCCGCCGCGTACAAGACTGTCGTCATCGCCGCGGGGGATCTGGCTCATGTCGGGCCTGCATTCGGCGATCGATACGCCATCGACATCATGGAGAAGGCACGCCTGAAGACGGCCGACGAGAGATTAATGTCCTCCGTCTGCAGCGGCGACGAGGATGGGTTACTGGAGCTGATAAAGAGCGAGGGTGACCGGAGTCGCATCTGCGGGTTGCCACCCATATACATGGCCCTTTCGCTCCTGGGCGACGCAGATGGTGCAGTGGCGGGCTATGCCCAGTGCCCTGCGGATCAGGCATCGGACTCGTATGTGTCAATCTGCGGGATTGTGTGGCGCTAACCCAGATCAGGCCGGCGGTGCCTGGAAGGATTCCAGGTCTGCCAATAGGAACTCCATTCCCAGCTGGCAGAGTCTCTCCTGGCTCGGAATGGCATTCCGGGGATCCCAGCCGACGCGGTCCAGGAACTCCCTGCGCATGGTCTCATAGTCGACGGTGATACCCTTGAGTCTGCCAGCTTGAAGGGGTGGCTGCCCCACCATACGGCCTGGCACATTTCGTGCCAGAGGGTTGTGGCCCTCGCGCAGGTTGAAGGCGTGGCGCATGGTGGCGATGCGCTCACCGACCTCCCAGATGTCGTCCAGCGTGTAGTCCCACCCTGTGACCGCTGTGAGCTGTTTCGGTATAAGCTCGATGTGATAGGTGTAGTGGCCGAACATGCACAGTCCCGCTGAGTTGACCACGTGCATGGAGATCATGAGCTTGTAGAAGTCCTCAGCTTGGCCCTCGTATACGTACTTCATCTTGGTGCCACGCACCTTGATTCCAGGAGGAGGCCATCCCCCGCCCTGGGTATGGCGTCCGGGCGTGGCGTCCATGAGGTAGGTCGTGGCCAGGGCGGGCATGAACCTCGGGTCGTGCCCAGGCAGTTCCTCCCCAGCCACGTGGACGGCATACTGCTCCGCGCCGGGACCGAGCCTCTCCGCCGCTACCTTGACTCCGTCGGCGAGAAGGTCTCCCACGCCCTCGCGCCTGCCGATCTTCCCCGCGAGCGCGATGATGGCTGAGTCATTGCCCCACGTCAATTCAAGACCGTCGGCATCGTGGATGCTGATGATGCCCTCTTCGAAGCATTCGATGGCAAAGGCGATGGTTGCTCCCGTAGATACTGTATCCAGTCCGTACTCGTTGCAGATCTCGTTGGCCTTGACGATGGACTCCAGGTTGTCGTTAAGGAGGTCGGTGCCGAAGGACCATAGCGTTTCATACTCGGGCTTGTGCCCCAGGGAATC
>Ga0307378_10007833_pt1 | contig 14315 bp, 12 predicted proteins | sample UN1MG_FD_202238 | JGI IMG/M metagenome (GOLD analysis project Ga0307378, IMG submission 202238) | Soil microbial communities from Risofladan, Vaasa, Finland - UN-1 | ecosystem: Environmental > Terrestrial > Soil > Coastal area > Acid sulfate soil | place: Finland: Risofladan, Vaasa | collected...
TCTCAACCGCCGTCACGGCCGGGCCTCAGCTTCCGGACAGCTACCCCGCCAAGCCGATGGTCGCCGGAATGTACGAGGCCGTCGTGGCTGAGACCGGGGCCCCGCCGGACACCTTCGCCGGCTGGGCCGCCGACGCGGTCAACCTGATGGCCGAGGCCGTGAAGATGGCCGGCAGCACTGACAAAGCCGCCGTGCGAGACGCCTTCGAGTCGATCACGGACTTCCCGGGCTTCTCCGGCATGTACAGCTACTCCGCTACCGATCATGTGGGCATCCACGGCCAGATGTGGTTGTTCCAGATCACGAACGGCGAGTACGTCCTTCAGGGCGACGCAGCCGTCAACTGAGAGCAAGGCTGCGCTTCGGGCTCCGGGAGGGTGCCACGCACCCTCCCGGAGCCCTTCGTCTCTCGCCGCGTCCTGAGCGTGTGTGCGCCAATCGATTGACAGAGCTGCGGTTCGACTCTAGGATTTTGGTTTGACTGTCCAAGTCCTATAGTGAAGCGAACGTCGACCGCTCGAGGGAGCCCCCGAGTGAGGCGCTCGAGCGAGGGAGGTCGGGTCCGGGATGAACGCCGTTGTGATCGACTTCGACGCCTGTAGCGGCTGCAAGATCTGCTACCTGGCCTGCTTCGCGGACGTGATCCGCTGGGACGCCGAGGGCAAGCGCCCGATCGTCGCGTATCCGGAGGATTGCGTCCGCTGCAACGTCTGCGAGATCAACTGCAAGGACGAGGCGATCAAGGTCGTCGCCGACTGGGACATGGACTTCCCGCCGGTCATCGAGCGCGGCTTCCCGTACACGGTGGGAGGCAAGCGATGACGGCCCTGGAGGACCTCGGCCGGGTCGAGTCCGCCGATGTGCTCGTCATCGGCGGCGGCATCGGCGGCCTCGCCGCCGCCGTGGCCGCCAAGGAGAAGAACACCGACGCGGACGTGCTGGTCGTGGAGAAGGCGACCTCCGGCTGGGCCGGCCAGGCCAACAAGGGCGCTGGCATCTGGTGGTACCTGGCGCCTGAGGACGACGTGGACCGCTTCGTACAGTTCCACTGCGACCATATCGGCCACTATATCGAGGACCAGGAGCTGCTCGCCGACTTCGGCCGCGAGAGCCGCGAGACGCTCGAGCGGATGGACGGCTGGACCGGCAAGTTCCAGCGGCGTGAGGACGGCCAGTTCATCCACAAGCGCTTCAAGCCCTTCCTTCCTTGGAGTCTCACCGGCGCGGATCTCGACCTCACCTGGGTGCTCAAGCGTACGGCCCGCAAGCTGGGGGTGCGCTTCATCGACAAGACGTCGCTGACCGACCTGCTGACCGACGGCGGTCGCGTCGCCGGCGCCGTCGGCTTCAGCCTCCTCGACGGCTCGCCCATCCTGGTCAAGGCTCCGGCGGCGATAATCGCCACCGGCGGCCAGAGCTACCGGATCATGGGCATGTGGAGCTGCCAGCGCGGCGACGGGCTGGGCATGGCCTGGCGCGCCGGTGCGCAGATGCGCAACGCGGAGTGGGGCCCGTTCGCGCAACTCGCCGGCAAGCGTGGCAAGGAACCCCTCATCGGCTCCGAGGACGCCCTCTACAACGCTTGGCACGAGAAGCTCTCGCCGCGGTTCCGCGGCGAGGTCGAGGCCGATGTCTGCGGGATGACCAGCGCCGTCTGGTACCAGCAGATGATGGCCGGCAACGGGCCACTTGTGACCTTCCATCCTGAGAACTGGATGCTCGCCAACACCACGGAGGACGTGGAGGGCGGCACCGTGTGGGACCGCCCCGTCGCCGTGAAGTTCTGGACGACGCTCATCAGCCGGGTGCGCGCCGCCGACGCGCCGGGCGCCTTCCTCGAGGTGTTTCCGGCCGTGCTTGGCGAGCTCTCGCCGATTAAGGTGGACCATCAGATGGCGACCACGGTGCCGGGTCTCTTCGCCTGCGGCAACGCCTGCTACAACGGCTCCGGGCTGCCGGGCGCCGTGCCGGCCTCGCCGGGGCGCATGCGCGGGGCGGGGCTCTACGGCGCCACCTGGATGGGCATCCGCGCCGGCGAGGCGGCGGCTTCCGCGGTCCCCGTCGCCGCGAGGCCCAAGGTCGATGTCGCGCAGGCCGAGGCGCTCGTCCGCGACGCGCTCGCTCCGCTCGAGCGCGCGGACGGAGTCCCCGCGATGGATCTCGTTCGCAGCGTCCAGGACGCCGTGAACCCGGTCGGCTACTCGATCTACAAGCGCGAAGAGCGCATGACCGAGGCGCTCGGCATGGTGCTCGACGTCAAGGAGCGCCTGCCGCAGGTCGCGGCGACCGACCCCCACTACCTGGTGGCCGCCCACGACGCGCGCAACATGACGCTGAGCGCCGAGCTGTTCTACCGCACGGCGCTCACGCGCAAGGAGTCGCGCGGCTGGTTCATCCGCGAGGACTACCCCGAGCGCGACGACGCCGGGTGGCTCAAGTGGGTCTGTGCGGAGCCGGACGGCGAGGCGATGCGCATCTGGACCGAGGACGTCCCCGTCGCCGACTACAAGTTCCAGCCGGCTGCCCCCGAGAGGAGCTGATCCGATGGCCGCCACGATGGAGCGCCAGCCTCGTCCCCTCACCCCTGACGAGCAGGCCAAGCCCTACGCCAAGTTCTACACGATGGAGTTCCCCGGGCCGGATCCGGCGACGGTGGCGCTGATGGCGCGCGATCGCCAGGTCCTCCGTGAGCAGATGCTCATGCCGGAGGACCTCAACAAGCTGCTCGACCCCGGCAACTTCGAGACCGAAGTCGGCTGGGGCATGATGGACAACGGCGCCGGCTACATCGCCATGCGCCACGAGATGCCCGGCGTCACCACCGACATGGTCGACTGGTGGTTCGCGTGGCACCCCATCGAGGGTCTGCGCTACCGCATCTGGTACCCGCCCTTCCACCTGGGCGTCCACGTGGACGAGTGGGCGCAGCCCCGGCTGCTCGACCCGGATGTCCCCGTGCGTGACAAGTGCGAGAAGGTGGTCCACCACGTCACCGAAGACACTGGCATGGGCACCGAGTTCATCGACATCCACTTCCTCACGCCGGAGCAGATGGGCTTCGACATGAGCCGCTGGCACAAGCCGAATGTGGGCACGTTCGTCGGCGGCTTCGGCTTCAGCCTGAGCGAGCATCAGCCGCCGGAGATCCCCGCCGCGCCGGCCATCATGGTCCACTTCATCCGCGAGATCGACGGTGGCGTCGAGTGGCGCACGCGTTTCTGGATGGGCTACACGATCATGAACGGCCACCCGGTCTGCATGCTTCCGCCGGGTGTCCGCATACCCGAGGGTGCGGTGTACGGCCTCGCCAACCACAACATCTACGAGTACACGCGGCTCAAGTCGCTGCTGCCCCTGGTCTACGCGGAGCTCGGTGGCACCTACGCCTGAGGAGGGACTGTGCTCAAGAGCATCGTGATGATGGACCTGCCCATCGACGACATCGCCGAGATGGAGCGCTGGTACTACGAGGCGCACTCGTCGGAGATCTCGCGCCGCTACGGTCCGTTCCTGCAGCGCCACGAGAGCTACGTGGCGCTGGACGCGCCGGAGGACGCGCGCGAGTTCGGGTTCTACAACTGGCGCGTCACCGAGACCTTCTGGCGGGAGATGCCGGAGGCCGGGGCCAAAGGCGCCTACTGCTTCACGCCGGCCCCGGTCTGGAACCCGGTCGCCACCTGTACGGTCAAACCGCAGCCGGACGACGACTTCTTCGGCTGGGACGGATTCTCCACGGACGGCCCCAGCATCCGCTGGTACATCTTCTTCCGCTACCCGCTCGGCGTCCGGCTCAGGGACGGTGAGGACTGGTTCGTCAACGTCCACGCCCCGGAGGTGTGCAAGCAGCCAGGGCTCAGGCGCTTCTTCAGCTACAAGTGCGAGCAGGCGGCGATCCCGCTCCCCGGCATGTGGCACCCCGATGCCACGCCGCCGCAGGACATGATGATGGTCCAGTGGGACCGCGTCGTGGAGCTCTGGTACCCAAACTTCAGCGCCTGGCGCAAGGCTGTCCTCGAGGAGCCTCCGGAGTACACGCCCCCCGAGTGGGCGACGGACGACTTCTACAAGGACGGCCATCGCACGTATCCGTTCTTCAAGCCGGGCGTCGACTTCGTCAGCACGTTCCTGCTGGAGCGTCCCGCCGACGAGTTCCTCCGCGACACCCGCTACTACCGCCCGTGAACGCCAAGGCACTGCTCCCCATCCGCCGGAGGTTCTCCTGATGGCCGTGCGCCAGCTCACGCCCGAGGAAGAGGCGAAGCCCTACGCCAAGTACTACCACCGGCCGGTCACGCAGCCGGATGCGGACATGATCGCCCTGATCCAGCCGGACGCACCCATCGACCCTGCCGTGGCCCTGCCGCCGGAGCGCATCAGCGACCTGCTTGACCCGGGCTATCAGGAGGTCGAGACCGGGTGGTGCATCATGCCCAACGGCAGCGGCTACCTGGCCGTGCACAACACGATGCCCGGCGTCACCGTCGAGATGCTGGACTGGTGGTTCTGGTGGCACTCCATGGCCAGCGTGCGCTACGGCCTCTGGTACCCGCCGGGTCACTACGGCATCTCGATCAGCAAGAAGTCGCGCGCCAGACTGAGCGACCCGCACTTTCCGGCCAAGGACAAGATCTACGGCCGCACCGACCACGTGGTCGAGGACATTGGGACGGGCGCGGAAGACATCTACATCAGCTTCTGCGCCCCCGAGGAGCTCGGCTTCGACATGAGCCGCTTCCACGCCCCGAACGTCGCCGCCGTGTACGGCGGTTTCGGCTTCGACCAGGGGCAGGACGCCAAGCCGAGCGACATCCGGGCACCCGCTATCATGTGCCACTTCATCCGCGAGCTTCCGGACGACGACGGCATCGAGTTCCGTTCCCGATTCTGGATGGGCTACAAGCTCATCGACGGCAAACCCGTACTCTCGATCCCGCCGGGCGAATTCGTGCCGGCCGAGGTGCCGTTCGGCCTCGCCGACCACAACATCAAGGAGTACTGCAACCTCAAGTCGCTGCTGCCCGAGATCTGGGCCGAGTTCAAGGACACGGACCCGGCGCTGTGAGCGCCGCGCCGTACCACCCGCGGCGGCGCCTCGCGCCGCTCGACAAGGAGGCCTGACGTGCCCAAAGTGATCGCCTGCTCGCGCCGGAGGCCCGGGCTCACGCGGGCAGACTACTTCCGCTACCTGCAGTTCGTGCACGGCACCATCTCCCACAAGTTCGCGCGTGAAGAGATGGGCTGGTACATCCAGAACCACGTAGTCGACGGCGCGTTCGGCACGACCGCCGAAGACACGCACCACCAGCTCTCCGACCGCGACGCCGCGGTGGAGCTCTCGTTCACCAGCTTCCCCAACCTCTTCGCCACCTTCGAGCACCCGGACGTCAAGGAGTGGGTGGCGTCGGACGGCAAGTTCTTCGCCGACGAGCGGCACACCATCTTCATGATCACCGAGGAGTGCGAGAAGCCGGTGCCCAACCCCATCGACCCGTTCAATCCCGGCTACGAACTCGCGCCAGGCGTCGGCGCCGGCAAGGTGATGCAGTTCCTCATGCGCGCCGACGGCGTGTACCGCGAGGACTACTACGACTACTGGAACGAGGCGCACGAGGCGGCGATGGAGGCTTCGCCCTTCTTCAAGGAGAACGTGCGCCGCATCGTCCAGAGCCACCGCCTGGACCAGAGCGACAACGTCAAGGGCCACTTCGGCGCCGGCGAGATCCCCATCTACGACGGCGTCGCCAGCTACTGGTTCGACACGTCCGACTACTACGGCGCCTTCCGCCAGTACAACGACGAGCTCATGAAGTTCGCCAAGCCGTGGGTGGACTGGTCGCGCTCGTTCTACCTGTACGTCAAGGAGATCCCGATCCACCACAAGGAACGCTGACGCGGCGCGCCGCCGCGCTTGAGGAGGCGACCGACATGCCGACCATCAAGGTCAAGCTCGACCACGCGTACAAGGACCCGACCGTGGAGGAGAAGATCGCCGTGTGGGAGACCGGCGACCTCTCCGACGTGGAGAAGGCACGGCCGTACGCGAAGTACTTCTACAAGGACCTCAACCCGCCGGAGCCCGAGGTCCTGGCCGCGTTCGAAGGGCAGTGCGACCCTGACAAGATCATCTGGCCGGAGATGATCAGCGATCTGCTTGACCCGGGCTACCTCGACGTCGAGATCGGCTGGTGCATCATGCCCAACGGCGCCGGGTTCATCGCCAACATGACGACGATGCCCGGCGTCACCGCCAGGATGGTCGAGTGGTGGTTCACCTGGTTCACGCTGAACGACCAGCGCTACAAGATCTGGTACAAGCCGAGCCACATCGGCCACTACATCAGCCCCGAGCGGCGGCGGATCATCCTCGACCCCAAGAGCCGCATCCCCGAGGACACCATCTGGGGCGCGACGCATCACGCGGTGGAGGATGTCGGCGTGGGCCCGGAGCTCATCGACATCCACTTCAAGAGCCCGGCGGAGATGGGCTTCGACATGGACCGTTTCCACCAGCCCAACGTGGCGACGGTGATCGGCGGCTACGGTGACGAGCTGGTGTTGCACGACCCCGATGCGCCTCGCGGATGCGCCTTCATGGTGCATTTCATCCGCGACGTCGAGGGCGGCATCGAGTGGCGCACGCGCTTCTGGATGGGCTACCGCCTGCAGAACGGCAAGGCCGACTGCACGATCCCGCCTGGAGAGGCTGTGCCCGAGGAGGCCGTCAAGGGACTCGCCGTGCACAACGCGCACGAGTACGCCAATTTCAAGGTCATGCTGCCGGCCGTGTACGCCGAGTTCGGCGACCGGCCCATCTTCGAGGACTGATGGGAATGACGAATCTGATCGATGGGCTCGCCGCGCTCGTCGGCCGCGACAACGTCGCGGCCGACCCGGCGAGCCTCGAAGAGTACGCGCAAGACGAGAGCTTTGTGCCGCGCCTGACGCCGTGGGCGGTCGTCCGGCCCGGCTCCGCCGAAGAGGTCCAGCGGGTCGTGGCCCGGGCCAACGAGACGGCCACGCCGCTGGTGCCCGTCAGCTCTGGAGGGCCGCACTTCCATGGCGACACCGTGCCGAGCGTCCCCGGCGCCGTCGTGCTCGATCTGCGTCGGCTGAACAAGATACTGCGCATCGACCGGCGCAACCGCATGGCCGTCATCGAGCCGGGCGTGACGTATCCGCAGCTGCAGGCCGCTCTGGCCGAGGAAGGCATGCGCGTCACGCCGCCGCTGCTGCCGCGTGCGAACAAGTCGGTGGTCGCGAGCCTGCTCGAGCGGCAGCCAACGCTGATCCCGCGCTACAACTTCCACCTGCCGGAGCCGCTGCGCAGCTGCGGCGTGGTCTGGGGAAGCGGCGAGACCATGTTCACCGGCGAGGCTGGCACTGGGCCTGAATCGCTCGAGGCGCAGTGGCAGGCCGGCGGCGTACAGGCCGACCCCAAGGGCCCTGCGCAGACCGATTTCTTCCGCCTGCTCACCGGCGCGCAGGGCACGATGGGCGTGGTGACCTGGGCGGCGGTGAAGTGCGAACTGCTGCCCGCCGCACACGAGTTCCTGTTCGCCACCGCAGCCGAACTCGGGGAGCTGGTCGACTTCACCTATCGGCTCGACCGCGTTCGGCTCGGCGACGAAGCCCTCATCGTCAACGACGCGTACCTGGCGCGGCTGCTGGCTGCGTCCGGAGCCGCGCTGCATCCCGACGAGCTGCCGACCTGGGCGCTCGTACTCGGCCTCGGTGGCCGCGAGCACTACGCCGCCGAGCGGGTCGCGGTCCAGAAGAAGGATGTCACGGCGCTGGCCGGCGAGTACGGCCTGACGCTGCGGCCGTCCATCGCCGGCACGTCGACCGGCGAGATCTCGGCGGCCCTGGTCGGCTGCTGCGAGACGCCGTGGAAGCTGGCTGCCGAGGGCGCCTGCGCAGACGTGTTCTTCGTCTCCACGCTCGAGGAGGCGCCCGCCTTTGTCGAGATCGCGCACATCGTCGCCGACGGCCACGGCTATGCCGCGCAGGACGTCGGGGTGTACATCCAACCGCAGCACCAGGGCGTGACGCATCACGTCGAGTTCAGCCTGCCGTTTGACGCCTCGGTCGCCGGGATCCGGGAGGACATGAAGGACCTAGCCGACGACCTGGCCGCCAACCTCATGGCTGCAGGGGCCTACTTCAGTCGCCCCTACGGCTCTTGGGCGCAGCCCGTCTACAACCGCGACGCCGCCGCGCGCGATGCATTGCGCAAGGTCAAGGCGATCTTCGACCCGGCCGGCATCCTCAACCCCGGCAAACTCTGCTTCGGAGCACCCAAGGCTCCCGCGGCCCTCGTCGGAAAGGAGGTCTGATGGCCCTCACCGACTACCGTGCCGACGCGATGCGCTGCACGCGCTGCAGCTACTGCAAGTGGATCCCGTTCGACCTGGTGAAGAGTCACCAGTTCGCCAAGGGCTGCCCATCGATCGAGGCCGGCAAGTTCCACGCCTACTCGGCCGGCGGAAAGCTCGTCACCGCCCTCAGCCTGATGGACGGACGCAGCGAGGTCACAGACCGGGTCGTCGACGTCGCCTTCAAGTGCCAGCTCTGCGGCAACTGCGACGTGGCCTGCAAGATGTGCCGCTACGACATGGAGCCGATCCTCGCGCTGCGCGAGCTCCGCGCCCACCTCGTCGAGATGGACCGCGTGCCCGAGTCGTACCGCCCGCTCATCGAGCGGAAGCGGGCGGCCCTTGCCGGCAAGGGTCCGAAGACCCCTGCCGACAGGAATGCGTGGGCTGAAGGCCTCGGCCTCAAGGACCCGGCCGTCGAGCCCGTCGACGTCGTGTTCTACGCGGGCTGCAAGTACTCGCTGGAGGAGAGCCTGCGTGAGACGGTGCGCACGCAGGTCCGCTTGCTCCAGCTCGCCGGCCTCACCGTCGGCTTGTTCGAGAACGGCTGCTGCGGAGGCCTCGCCGACAAGATGGGCTATCGCGACGAGGCCGCGGAGGCCGGGGCGAGGATGCTGAAGCAGTGGGCGGACGCCGGCGTCAAGACCGTCGTCACGCCGTGCGCCGACTGCCGCCACACCTTCACGCGCGTCTACCCCGGCCTCGACGGCGCGCCCGCCGATCTCCCGGAGATACTGCACACCGTCGAGCTCACCGACCGGCTGGTCAAGGACGGGCGCCTCGAGCTCACTACGCCCGTCCCTCTGACGGTCACCTACCACGATCCGTGCAATCTCGGGCGGCAGGGCGAGCCCTACCAGGTCTGGGAGGGCGTCGAGAAGAAGATCTACGGCCAGGCCGTGGTGTACGACCCGCCGCGGCCGCGGCACAACGGCGCGAACGGGGTCTACGCCGCGCCGCGCGACCTGCTCGCCGCCATCCCCGGCGTCGAGCTCGTCGAGATGGAGCGCAGCCGCGAGGCAACCTGGTGCTGCGGCGCCGGCGGCGCCTGCCGCGAGGCGTTTCCCGAGTACTCCGCGGCGACGGCGGCCGAGCGCGTCGAGGAGGCGGCCTCCACTGGCGCCGAGGCGCTCGTCTCCGCCTGCTCGCGCTGCGAGCTGAACTTCGCGGAGGCGGTGGCCGCCGATGCTGCGTCGGGCGGCCCGGCGGCCGGCATGCAAGTGCACGACGTGCTGGAGCTCGTCGCGCTGTCGACCGGCCTGAGAGAGGAGGCGTCATGAACCCGAGCTACGCCAAGCCCACGACGCCGGCCGCGATGGCTACGCAGTCGGCCCAGCTCTCCGAGGAGGCCTATCGCGCGCTCGAGGACATCGTCGGCGCCGCCAACGTCTCGCGTGACGCCGCCGTGCTCGACACCTACGCCTTCCAGTGGCTGGCGGAGCTCGTGCGCCCGGACCAGAGTCACTACATGCCGCGTCCGGCCGCCGTCGTGCTGCCGGGCTCGACCGAGGAGGTCCAGGCGATCGTCCGTCTTGCCAACAAGTACGGCCTCAAGGTGAAGCCGCACGGGACCGGCTGGTATCACTGGTCCGGTCCCATCAAGGACGAGGACGCGACGCTCCAGCTCGACATGCGGCGCATGGACGCCATCGTCGAGATCGACGAGCAGAACATGTACGCCGTCGTCGAGCCCTACGTGATCGCGGCCCAGCTGCAGGCAGAGATCCTCCCCCTGGGCCTCAACCTCAACATCCCCGGCGTCGGCTGCTCCAGCTCGATCGTCGCCAGCGCCTGTGCCTACCACGGAGCCGGCCCCGACACGTACTACATGGGCGGCAACGCCGAGAACGTGCTCGGCATGGAGTGGGTAACGCCCGAGGGCGAGATCATCCGCACCGGCTCGCTCGGCTCCGGCGACGGCTGGTTCTGCAGCGAGGGCCCCGGCCCGTCCGTGCGCGGCATCTGCCGGGGCACGCTCGGCAGCCGCGGCGGCCTTGGCGTCTACACGAAGTGTGCGGTCAAGCTCGCCCCGCACTTCGGCCAGACCGAGTGGAACGTCGAGGGTACGCTGCCCGCGTACCGTCTGCCCGTGCACGAGAACCTGCGCGTCTACACGCTCGCCGTCGCCGACTGGGACGCCTGGGCCGAGATCTACTACAAGATCTACGACAACGAGATCGGCTACATCTTTCACCGCCAGTTCAACCTGGCCGGCGCCGACCTCTCCCCCGCCTTCTGGCTCATGCACAACGACGCGTCCAAGACGCTGTCGGACGTGCCCGAGTTCGTCGCCGACCCGAAGATCGCCGAGCTCACGGAGGAGCTGCGCATCAGCTTCCAGCTCATCCTCGCCGGGCGCTCCAGGGACGACATCGAGTTGCAGGACAAGATCCTGGAAGCGATCCTTGACGAGGTCGGCGGCTGGAAGGTCGAGCGGTTCTGCGAGCAGGACATGGCCGAGTTCACCAACGTGTACCTGCAGCGGCTCGGCCACAAGCACATCAACTTCGTCTGGGCCGGCGGCTACATCGGCAGCTGGATGCAGTTCGGCACGCCGGACTGGGTCAAGGGCTACGTCCCGACGGCCGCCGCGGGCCTCGAGCGGGACGCCGCCGCCGGCAAGCTCGTGCAGTGCGGCGGCGACGCGATGATGGGCTCCGGCTCCGGCATTCCGTTGGGCGGCGCCACCGGCCTCGAGCAGTTCGTCAGCTACGACCCGGACGACTACGAGTCCACGGTGGCCGGCATCATGCACATGGAGGACGCTGTCAAGGACGCCGCCTCCATCAGCTACCCCCCGGGCAAAGAGTTCCTCTACCTGCAGATCGGCTGGACCGACGAGCAGATCTGGGACGCGCTCGCGCACGCCAAGCAGCCGCAGGCGTTCCACTACCAGCGCCAGATCAAGGAAGCGTTCGACCCGAACGACATCGGCGACCGCATGTACCCGACGCTGCCGGAGGGCTACGAGGCCGGCAGCTGACCAGGTCCCCCAACGGAGCGGGGCGGCCCTTCACCGCCTCCCGGGCCGCCCCGCCTCCGCCGATCCGATGACTTCGACCCCGAAGGAGCGCACATGTCCAACGAGCTCGCCGACGCCATCCTCGCCATGGACGAGGACGGCGCACTCAAGATCGTGAAGGACCGCCTGGACGCGGGCGAAGCCCCGGAGGCGGTCCTCGACGACGCTCGCTCGGCGATGACCACCCTCGGCGACAGGTTCGCCTGCGAGGAGGTCTTCATCCCCGAGCTCATCATGGGCGGCGAGATCATGAAGGGCATCGCCGCCGAGCTGAAGCCGCGCCTGACAGCGGATGACGCGGCGGAGAAGCGCGGCACGGTCGTCGTCGGCACCGTCCACGGCGACATCCACGACATCGGCAAAGACGTCGTCGTGATGATGCTCGAGGTCTCCGGCTACGACGTCCACGACCTGGGCATCGACGTGCCCGTCGAGACCTTCGTTGCCGCCGTCAAGGAGAAGTCGCCGGCGGTCGTCGCCCTCTCCGGCCTGCTCACCCTCGCCTTCGACTCGATGAAGGACACCGTCGAGGGCATCGCCGCCGCGGGCCTGCGCGACCAAGTCAAGATCATGATCGGTGGCTCGCCGGTGGACCAGCAGGTCTGCGCCTACTCCGGCGCCGACGGCTGGGGCCGCGACGCCACCGCAGCCCTTGCCTTTGCGGCGGAGTGGACGACGGGTGGTGCGGCATGACCCCGACACCCGAGGAGCTCTACGCGCAGCGCGAACAGCGCTTCAACGACATCGTCGCGCTCAAGAAGCCGGACAAGATCCCCCTCATGCCGCTGATGATGCACTACTTCCCCAACAAGATCGCCGGCGTGAGCAACGCTGCCGTGGAGGCCGACCACTTCCTCAGGACCAAGCTGATGAAGGAAGCCACGCTCAAGTTCGGCTTCGAGTGGGCGGCGGCCGTCGGCGTGCCGCCCGCCAAGTCGTGCGAGGCGCTGCAGCTGAAGCAGATGCGCTGGCCCGGCGGCGACCTGCCTGACGACGCTCCGTTCCAGTGGGTCGAGGACGAATACATCAGGGCCGACGAGGTGGACCAGTTCCTCGCCGATCCCAACGGGTTCGCGATGCGCACCATCCTGCCGCGCGTCGCCGGCATCTTCCAGCCCCTGAGCTTCATCCAGTTTCCGCCCATGTACTGGCTGGCGAACGCCTACTCCACCATCCTGCTTGCCCCCTTCCTCTCCGCACCGGGCATGAAGGAGATGTTCGAGGGCATGGCGGCCTTCTGCGAGGACGCGCAGAACTTCATGGCCGCGGAGGGCGGGTACTTTGGCGAGATGGCGGCCATGGGCTACCCGCGGCCCTTCGTCGGCGTCGGGTTCCCGGCGTTCGACCTCGTGAGTGACTACTTCCGCAGCCTGCGCGGCAGCACGCTGGATATGTTCCGCCAGCCCGACAAGCTGCTGGCCATGATCGACGCCATGGTGCCGCCGTCGATCAACCTCATCATCGGCGCCTGCAAGGCGACCAACACGACGCGCGCCTTCATCCCCATGCACCGCGGGGCCGGCGGGTTCATGAGCGACGAGCAGTTCGAGAAGTTCTACTGGCCGTCGTTCAGCGCGCTCATCTACGCCTGCATCGAGAACGGCATCACGCCGATGCCTCTCTTCGAGGGCGACTACACGCCGCGCCTCAAGTACCTGGCGACGCTGCCGCCGGGCAAGGTCGCGGCCCACATGGACAAGATCGACCGCAAGAAGTTCAAGGAGATGTGCGGCGACGTCATGTGCTTCTGGGGCAACGTCCCGCCGTCGCTTCTGGCTACGGGCACGCCGCAGCAGGTCAAGGACGACGTCAAGGAGCTGATCGACCTCTTCGGCGACACGGGCACGCTCATCATCGACAGCACCGTGGGCATCCCGGACGAGTCCAGGCCGGAGAACATCCTGGCGCTCAAGGAGGCCGTGGACGAATATGGCGTGCTCTGACGCCACAGAGGGGGCCGGCGCGGCTGCGCCGGCCCCCGGTTCCTCTGCCGGCGCGGCGTCGGGTCGACCGCCGGTGCCGTCCCCCAGCCCGGAGTTCCTGGCGCGCGAGAAGCGCTTCAACGACGTCGTCGCCTTGAAGCGTCCCGACCGCGTACCCGTCGTCCCGCTGGTCACTCAGTACTTCCCGACGCGCATCCAGGGCGTCTCCAACCGCGACGCCGGCTACGATCACGCTGCCCGCTTCCGATGCCTGAAGGAGGCGATCCTCCGCTTCGATTGGGACGTCGCCCCGATGACCGGCGTGCTGCCCTCACCCTCGCTTGAGGCGCTCGGCGCGACTCAAGTGCGCTGGCCCGGCGGTAACCTGCCCGACGACGCGCCCTTCCAGTGGGTGGAGGGCGAGTACATGAAGGCCGACGAGGTCGATGCCTTCCTGGACGACCCCGACGACTTCACGGTGCGCACGCTCTTCCCACGTATCGCCTCGCGCTTCGGCATCCTCGAACAGCTGCCTCTGCCGCCGGTCTGGTGGCTCGCCAACATGTACTTCCCGCTCGCCTGGGCGCCGGTCCTGGCCGCGCCTCCCTTGCGCGACCTCTTCCGCGCACTTGCGCAGGTCGGCGATGATGCAGAGGCCCTCATGGCCGCGATGGGCGGCTACATGGGCGAGATGGCCGCGATGGGCTACCCGACGATCTATGTCGGCGTCGTCATCCCGCCGTTCGACTGCGTTTCGGACTACTACCGCAGCCTGCGCGGCAGCACGATGGACATGTTCCGCCAGCCCGACAAGCTCGTGGCCATGGCAGACATGATCCTGCCGACGCTGATCGCCCAGGCGGTGGGCGCCGCGCGGGCGTCCGGGAATCCCAGAGTCTTCATCCCGATGCATCGCGGCGCCGGCGGCTTCATGAGCAACGAGCAGTACGCCAAGTTCTACTGGCCATCGTTCAAGGCCCTCATCCTGGGGTTGATCGA
>Ga0307378_10007834_pt1 | contig 14315 bp, 9 predicted proteins | sample UN1MG_FD_202238 | JGI IMG/M metagenome (GOLD analysis project Ga0307378, IMG submission 202238) | Soil microbial communities from Risofladan, Vaasa, Finland - UN-1 | ecosystem: Environmental > Terrestrial > Soil > Coastal area > Acid sulfate soil | place: Finland: Risofladan, Vaasa | collected...
TATTACAACGAGACGTTGCTCCCTATCGCGGTCATTTCGTCATTCCTGCGGAAGCAGGAATCCAGAAGATAGCGCATGGATTCCCGCTTTCGCGGGAATGACGTTTTGAAAGTCTCGTTGTAGTACTATCGTTGTAGTAGAGGGCTTTAGTATTGTCAGTGCAGAGAAAGGGTCCAATCCCTCATGAGGAAGATGGAATTGATAGGCATTTATCCGAAGCCTAATTTAAGCAAGAGGCATACTGAGTAATTCCCTAACAGGTGGTCGATAACCGCCGGAATCAGTGGTCGATTTCACCGGAATACGCATTTTCATTAAACTTCTGCATTCATGAATCCGCACATATCAACATATTTTGAAACCAGTTAAATCATTTTCCTTTACAATTCCGAAAGATCTGTTATAAAATGATACCATTAATCCGGTAGTAATACCCACTTTAAAACAAAGGAGACTAAATAATTATGGCAGATCGTGAGACTGGCACTGTAAAATGGTTTAATAGCACTAAAGGCTACGGGTTTATCGAAAGAAGTAGTGGTGCAGATATTTTCGTACATTCAAATAGCATTCGTAATCAAGGTGAGATTTTAAGAGAAGGTGATCTGGTAGAATTTTCAGTGGTAAAAGGAAAGAAAGACTTCCAAGCAGATGATGTGATTGTTTTGGAGTGAGGGAAATAAGTTATACCAGATATAAAGTGGCAATTATGGAAGCATCAACACAAGATAGAGAAAAAGCTTTAAAAATCTTAGAAAAACAGTTATATCACCTGTCTACTGTTTTCAGGGAAAGTTATCTTGAAAAAGATAGAGGTGCTCTTGTTGTATATACATTCCTTTTAGATGGAAATCATCAAATCAATTCTACCGATTATAAAAATAGGAATCAAAGCTTAGCCTTCTTTGATAGTAAAAATAGTAGAGAAGATCTTCAGAAATTAATCGACAATTATGACCCGATAACTGAAGGGATCTTGATTTTGATAACTCAACCCAATAATGCTACGTGGTTTATTACGGTTAAGTTAAAGTCTAAGAGTAAGGATTGTAAAAAAATAGATGTATAGAGGGGTGAGATAACGGCTTGATATAAGAACCTATCCTAAAATAAAGGTTTCAGGGGACAGGCTAGACGCCTGTCCTGCTAGGAGCACAAGCGTCTCGCTTGTGCGGGTTAACAGCAGGAGGTATTTTGGGATAGCCTCAAGATTTAGAAGTAAATCTCTTAACCACTAATTGTCTATGTGACAGGGATATAAGAGATATACTTCTTGATTGATAGGGAATAAATTCGTAGGGAAAATAGGGACATTATAATTCTAAGTTAATCTTTGCTTTTAATATACGTCTTTATAAGAAAGATTAAAATAAACCTTTTTAGTTATAAATTATTATCCCTTCAATAGATCATCTATTCCCTGTATATCAGGTTAATTGGTGCCTTTGAGATGGTGAGTAGACCGGGGGGATTTCATCCCCAACCCCTCACAGAACGGTGCGTGAGCCTCTCGACTCACACCGCTCCCATCAAGCAAACATGCTGGCCATCCCATTGGAATGATAAACAGTTTTGTTGCTTTCAGCAGTGTCCTCCTGCTGAAAGCAGTTGAACTCCAAATGCAACCGCTTGACTCAACCCCTTTGCTCCGGCCGCATTACCGACCCTCATCGCTCATACGGGTTGATCCGCCCAATGCCCTGCACGGTACGATTGCCTCACGGTTTCTGCCGCTTTGTGCTTCTTTCTCCCTTGCCATCACGACGACTGGTTCCCGCAGTTCCTCACGAGAACCCAGATCGGATTCACGACTCCTAAGTACTTGGACAAAATTAAATTGATGCTTAACGCCCCAGGGATAAGCCCAAGGGATAAGCCCAAGGGCGAAATAATTATAAGGTTAATTAGACTACATACGCTTTCAAAAGGCAGGGTTAAGTAATGTCCCTGCCTTTTTTCGTGTGCCAGGCATGGCGTGAATCTGATAGTTGAAAGTCCTTGCAGGCCGGAGTGACCGGAACTGCTTCCTGCGAAAGCAGGAAGCCAGAAGTAAGGATCTGGATTACCGCTGATTATTAATTATTGATTACCGACTACTGCTCCTTATCACTTCCCATAGCCTTCGTCCAGCACATGACGCACCCTGGATACCAGGTCATCCAGAACAAAAGGTTTGGAGAGCAGGTTCATCTGCGGTTCAGGGGAGTGTTGCTGATCAACGATGATGTTCAGGTTCCCTGACATAAAAATTACCTTCATCTCAGGACGCAGGGGCTTCAGGTGATGGGCCAGGTCCAGGCCGTTCATCTGCGGCATACTCATATCAGTCAGCATAAGGTGAATAGGACCCTGATGCTGCTTGCAGAGCATCATGGCTTCTTCCCCCTGGTGAGCCTCCAGCACGGTGTAGCCGAATTTCTTGAGTATTACACAGATTGCTGTGCGGACCGATTCTTCATCTTCCACCAGGAGGACCGTTTCCGAACCCTTATGCTTCCTGTGTATCAGTCTGGTAGAGCCAGCGGCTGGTGATAGATTGAGTTCCCTGACTATCGGCCAATAGATGGTAAAAGTCGTGCCTTGCCCCAGGCGGCTGGAAACGGTAATATGTCCGCTGCTTTGCTGAACAATCCCGTAAACGGTGGAGAGGCTGAGACCTCTCTCCTTTTCCTGCCTCTTCGTGGTGAAGAAAGGTTCAAAGAGGTGAGATTGTGTTTCCTCGTCCATGCCCGTTCCGCTGTCACTCACTGACAACATAACATATGAGCCGGATTGAACATCGACGTGCTGGCGGGCATAGCCCTCGTCCAGGTGGACATTTGTTATCTTGATGATAAGGTTACCGCCCTGGAGCATGGCTTCGCAGGCATTGATCACCAGTTTCGTAATGATCTGCTCGATCTGGCAGGGGTCGGCTTTTACCATGCCAAGACCTGATGCGCAGGCAAGTGTCAAACTAATGTCTTCGGTGATAAGGTTCTGGATATCCATGCCGCTGATCACATCGCTAAGGTCTACCATCCGGGCTTGAAATGCCTGTTTGCGGCTGAAAATCAGGAGTTGTTGGGTCAGGGATGTGGCCCGATCCCCCGCCTTTCTGATTTCCTCAATATCCTTGCGGAGCGGATCACTGTTGTCAAGGTGGTAGAGCAAAAGATCGCTGTAACCTCTGATGCCTACCAGGAGATTGTTAAAGTCATGGGCTATTCGGTTGGACAATCTGCTGATTGCTTCCATTTTTTGAGACTGACGAAGCTGCTCCTCAAGCCCCTTGCGCTCGGTAATATCAAAGAGGTAGCCTTTTATTTCGATCAGCCTGCCCTGAGCATCAAAGGTACCGATTGCCTTTTCAATGAGCTGTACCGGCTGACCATCACGGCGATAAAGTTCCGTTTCCCGGTATTCAATTTTTTTCTCCTTTTGGAGCAACTCCAAATAGGTCTCCCGTGTTTTGTGGTCCGGATAAAGTGACTCGATATTGCAGCTCATGGCCTCTTCGACCGAGGCAAAACCCAAGATGCGTGCAAAAGCCCGATTGCAGGCCAGGATTTGACCATTCGGTGTCGAGATGAATTCGCCGGTCAGATCCTCCTCAAAGAAAAGATGATAGCGCTCCTCAGTTTCCCTGAGAGTTGCATCGGTTTGCCTGTGCTCAGCAAAATTGCGAATCAGCCAGCACAGGTTGGGTGGCTCGGTCTGAGGAGATACCAGTGCGGACAGCGCGGCTACGGTGACCATCGCAGGGAATGTCTGCCTGCCTAACGGCTTCAGGCGCAGTTTCCATTCCTGTACCTTCCCTCCTACCTCCAGTTTGAGAATTTGGCTATTCAATGCCGGGCGACTTTTTGCAGCTATAAAGGTAATCAGCGACTTACCAATCAACTGATCCTGACCTACGCAAAACATGGCCGCTGCGGCCGGGTTAGCCTCTCTGATAGCTCCGGCGGCGTCAGTCACCAGATATCCATACGGGATGAATTCGAAAAGACGTTGATAGCGACGACGCTCCGCCTCCAGGGCATGATGGGCGGCAGACATCTCCTCCCTTTTTTGGTGTAACTCTTCTCTCGCGATCTTTAATTCCTCTATAGTGCTCAGTAATTCTTGAAGAGAATCGGCCAACGTATCTATCAACTGAGATGGTTCTTCTGCAGCAAGCCGGTTCATTTCAGCTAGTTGCTGCTGTAATGCCTCGATAGCAAAGCCAAAACCTCTCTCTTCCATAACATTCTCCCCCCGCCTTTATTAACCACTCATAATAAGCTTATAATAATATTAGGTATTTTTCATTTTCCAGTTTACGCTTTTAACCCCCACCTATCTTCTTTCCTCAATGGTGATGGAATTTACTACAATAATAGCAACGAGTTATCCCCTCTCACTTGGGGGGAGAGGGCGGGGTGAGGGGGAGAAAGAGTCAACTACTTTTGGTCCACAATGTAAGGATGCCTAATATTATAAGGATAATATTATTATCTGTACTTTCGCACTTTTGTACAACTAGTTGAAATATAAATAATTTTTTAGTCTCCACTCGTCATTACCGCGAAGGCGGGAATCCAGTAATATCAAGGCTTCTGGATTCCCGCTTTCGCGGGAATGACGAAAAGTGCAAAAATATAGTTATTATTTTAATTTATTTTTTAATTTTATATATCTATTATAAATCATTAGACAAAGCTTTGTCATTTTTTTTGTAATTTTTTCGCTCATATATATTAACCAACACATTCATTCTTTTATTAGCCATCACATTCATTCTTTGTCATTCCCGCCTTCGCGGGAAAGATGGGATTTGAGGCCTTTTAAGACGACATCTGAGTTATTGGCAGGAACGGCCCCCCATACTGGATGCATGATACTGGCTCCTGATAACTGTCCACTGACCACTAATAACTGAATCCTGCCCTTGACAATTTACTTTGACTTTATGATTTTTCTCACCGTTTGAAGCATGTCGGCCAGGGCATAGGGTTTTTGTAGGAACTGGCACATCTCTCCTCCTATGGCCGGGCACTGCGTTCTTTGCTCCGTGTAGCCGCTGGTCAGCAGAATCTTGAGTTCTGATTGCCGGGAGAGAAGCTTGGCTGCCAGTTCAGGACCGGACTGATCAGGGAGAACCACGTCGCTCAGGAGCAAGTGAAAGTTTCCTCTCTCCTGCTCAAAGACAGTCAGGGCGTCTTGGGCGTTGCTAGCCACAAACACGGTGTACCCGTTTTCAGAAAGAGCTTCCCTGGTAAATTCGCGAACCCCCTCGTCATCTTCCACCAGTAAGATTCTCTCACCTTTCCCCTGAGCCTCCGGCTGGGGGGTAACAGGTTTTGGCTTATATTCAGGATTACCGATAAAAGCCGGAAGGTAGATTCTGAACAACGAGCCTTGCCCCGGCTCGCTGTAAACATTGATCCATCCCTTGTGCTGTTTGATAATGCCATAGACCACGGGCAGACCAAGGCCGGTGCCTTTCCCTGCATCTTTGGTGGTAAAAAAGGGTTCGAAGATCTGGCTGACGATCTCCCTGCTCATGCCGCATCCCGTATCCGTAACCGAAAGGCGCACAAACTGGCCTGGCTGCGATTCAGGTATGGACTTGGCGGATTTCTCATCCAGGATTATATTATCGGTTTCGATTGTGAGTTGCCCACCATTTGGCATGGCATCCCTGGCATTGAGGGCCAGGTTCATGATCACCTGCTCAATATTTCCCTCATCCATCATGACCGGCCAAAGGTCCGGCGTTAGATTAATGCTGATGGCAACGTCCTCACCAATAAGCCGATGGAGCATCTTGATCAGATTATCCACCGTTCGATTGAGGTTGAGGGGAGTAAGCACGGGCGGCGGCTGCCTGCGGCTGAAGAGTAGCAACTGCCGGGTAAGATTGGCAGCGCGCTCGGCAGACAGAGTAATTTGGTTCAAATCCCTGAGCAGGGGACCGGCTTCATGAACTTTCCGTATGGCCAGACTGGCATACCCCTGGATAGTGGTCAACCGGTTATTGAAATCGTGGGCAACTCCTCCGGCGAGCAGGCCGATAGCCTCCATCTTCTGTGCCTGAAGAAGTTGTGCCTGGATTTTTTCCTTCTCCTCTTCAGCCCGGTTGCGATCCCAGGATGCCCCCACCATTTCGGCAACTACCCGAAGGGCCTGAATATCCTCGTCGGCCCAATCCCGTTGAGCTTCCGTATTATCAAACCCCATGATTCCCATCAGTACTCCGGACCTTGATCGAATAGGAACCGCAAGGAGGGATCGGGCGCCCAGGGCTTGAGCAAACTTTTTTTCCTCCTCAGCATGGGAGGGGAATTTGCTGATGTCCCTGATTACGATGTTTTCACCAGCCTCAAGGTTCCCCATCCCCCAGGTAAAAGTGGTGGCGTCCATACCCTTAAGCGTATCAATTTTGGGTTTTGTTTCAGGATCACACCACTCATACGCATTGGCCACCTTATACGTAGTGGTGGTCACCCTGTTTTCCCTGAACTGGAATATATAGGCCCGATTAACTGCCGTGGTTTCTCCGAGAATCATGAGGACCTCGTGAAGGTCCGCACCATCGAAAGAAATAAACAGCCTCGATGCATGGGCTATGGCCTCTTCTATAGCCAGGCGGTGTTGGATCTGCGTCTCCATCCGCTTGTGTTCAGTGAGGTCACGAACAAAGACCAGAAAAAAGTGCTCGGCCTCGCTCTCCAGAAAAGTGGCACTTATCTCAACCTCAACCATGCTGCCATCCTTGCGGCGGTGGCTGGTTTCAAAACGGGTTTTGCCTGCGGCAATGATATTTTCGATATGCCGATGGACCATCTCAGGATGCTCCTTTGCCTCGACATCGGAGACGGACATGGTCAAAAGCTCTTCCCGCGAGTAGCCGATCAACTGACAGTAGGCAGGATTCACATCCTTGAATCGGCCCTGTGTATCGATAATCCAGAGGCCATCCATTGAGGCATTGTAGAATTCCCTGAATACTTTAGCCCAAAATGAGGTATTTTCATTTCTTTGCAGGCTATTGTTATCTTCTTTCATGGGTTTTCTCCCTGTAAGTGATTTCAATATACCCTTGTATGGCTAAAAAGTAAAGGGAAAACAGTAAGATGAGCAAGGCAATTCAAGGGGAATCGGATCGGGTTGGTGGTTATTTAAATCCTGATTCCCTCACTCCTCAACCACTGAAACAGGGAGCAATGTTCATGGTCAGATTTTTTCTGATAAAACCTTTTGGCATGTTCGACGATTAAGGCGTGGTATTCCTGATAAAGGATAAAGTCTTCGGGAAGGCTTTGCTCAAAGAATGCTTTGATGTCATCATAGCTGCTTTTTTCATCCGCCATCCCCAGCCGGATAAAAATCCTACGGGTATAGGCATCAATCACAAAAGTCGGCACCTTAAAGGCGTACAGAAGCATTGAGTCAGCGGTCTCCGGCCCGATACCCCAGAGGGATAAAAGCTCCTCCCTGCCTGGGATTCGGCTCTGGTCGAGGGCGAAAAATTTGAGAAAAAACTGGGTGAAGATTTTGACCTTTTTGGCTTTCTGATTAAAATAACCGGCTGACTTGATAGCCTCTTTGATGGCTTCTATGTCCATTTCCATAATTTTCGCAGGATCGAGGCAATTCCTCTCATGGAGGCTCTTCAAAGCCATCTCCACCTGCGGCCATCCAGTATTCTGGGTAAGAATGGCTCCAAGGCAAATCTCAAATATCTGGTTACGGGTTTCGGGCAAATCATAGTTGCCCGGATGGTAGCCGGTTATTGATCCGGTTTTGGTTGGCTTACACCCTTTTTGGCCAAGCAATGGCCACCAGCCTTGCTGACCGTATTCTTTCAGAAGAAATGAATATATTGGCAAGAGAACTTGATTCATATGACTTCGCCGGTGACTTCACCGGATGGCCTTTCTTCAATCGAGGAGGATGCGAGTTTATACTGAGATCAGATTATCTTCTCGATTATCGTCTGTCAAGAGAAATTCATTGAGTCAGGAATCAGAAGGTAGGGCAACCTGATAACTGATCACTATCAGCATCACTATCATTATCACTCTTACTATCACTATCTCCCAGCCTGAGAGTAAAGGGAAAAAGGGATAAATTCCTTTTTGGCCAGGCTCTCGAATATCCAGAATTCCATTTCGCTGAGCCATCGCTGATATTCGTCAGGGACCGTGCTCGTGCTCCCTAAAGACTCATCCCTGAAAAGATGGGATGCGCCAAAAACAGCAATGAGTCCCGTTCCTTCCTTTTTGATAGCCAAGACGGCATTTCCCTTTCGGTCGGCCAAGAGCGCATCCCCTCCTTTGATCTGACAGGCGGGTTGATCAAATTCTCCGAGAGACACGCGTTCTCCGTGAGGCACCTTTTCTCCGAAAGACACCTGTCGCTGAGACACCTGGCGCTGGTCAAATATCTCTCCCTTGACGCTCTTTTCATAGTCAAGCACCATTTCGAATTCTTTGAGGAGCTGGTTTGCCGTTGACTGCTGATTCTGGGGACTATCCATGAGAAGCACTGTTCCTCCCCTGTGAAGATAATCTTTCAATTCCGATACCTCTTTGGAGCTGAAAGCTTTGACCGGATCGATCAAAACGACCGCTTTTCCGGATTCTCGCTTTTGCGGGAATGACGGTTTCTGATTTCCCTGCTCCAGCGCCTCCTCAAGGGAGGGTTTCAAACAGGGGACATATCCCAATCGCTGTGTCCAGACAAAAAAGGTGAGGAAGCTCTTATCCAAGTCTTCGGCAAGACGGCTGACCGGGAGAAAAAATGAAGAGTGCTCGGATTCAAGGGCTACCTGAAAAAAATCCTTTCTCGCCTTTGGGTATTCGTAATTTTTCCTGTTCAGCAGGTGGCTTGTCAAAATTCCCAGGGCTACGGCAGCCAGACCGAAGGTGAGTAAGGTACCGAGAAACTCTCCCCTTCCAGGTCGCCAGGCCATCGAGAGTGAGAGCAAACATCCTAAACCAGCGAGAAAAAGAATAGCGTTGACCATCCCGTAATGGTTTTTCCGGTTAAGCCATTCCATTGATCCCAAAAGCAGCTCCGGCTTTCCGGGAATGAAGATAAAAAAGTTGGAAAAGCAGGTGCTGTCAGTATAGGCCAGAACCCTCCCCTTTCCGTAATTTACGGTTGCAGCCTGAACGAAGAGCCCGAATTCATAGTCCGTGTCTTCTTCGGCAATGGGGAAAAAATTTTTCTGGCTGTAATCCAGGTAGTGATTTCGAAGGCCATAGCCGGTCATGACGGACACTGCTTCCAGCGGTATCGATAGGGTGCAGGATGAGCCGAACATAAAGAGAGGAATATGCTGGACTACCGGATGAGGGAAAATGCTTGGCTTGCGATAGAGGGAAAGCTGGTATGTGGGCAGGTCATAGGTGACATCGTACCGGAAGCTGAGGCCAAACCGGCCAGCCACTTTATTCAGGTAGGTACTCATGCCGAAAACATTGGTATGGTCGCCGATGAGAAAAAGGCCGCCCCCACGGGCTACAAAATCCTGGATAGCCACTACCTCCTTGTCCGAGTATTCCTGGGTAGGGGTCTTCAAAATCAGGATATCTGTCGCGGCCAAGGTCTTTTGGGTCAGGGGCTGATAGTTTTTTTCCACCTTGGGATAGAAGAAGGTTAAATAATCACTCAGGCAGTAAAAGTTGTAATCGGTTTTCCTGCCGAAAAGGTGCGTGTCAAACTTCTCGTCCGTCCACTCCCAGTCGCTGTGCTTTTCATCAATGATGATTCTGCCTGGCTTTTTGACCCCAGGATCGCAAAAACCCAAGGCCAAAATAAAACAAAATGATCCGATAAAAAGCAGGCTGCCAAACCGAAGGGATTGCCTATTGTGCCCATTGAAAGCGGGATACACCAACTGAGACGATGAGGGAGGCACCAGGGGAGGCGAGGTCAATGCGCTCTGCTCATCAGGCAAGCCGGGGTGAGAGAAAGGCAAAAATTCAGCCAGAAGGAAGTAGAGGGGGAGAAAACTCAAAGAGGTAATCAAAGATGACCAGAAAACGGCCTGATTATTAATTTCGATACTGATTAAAAAGAGAATGAGAAAGCGAAAAAAACAGTATCCAAAGAGGATAAGGAAAAATTTCCCCATCCTTCGTCTGCCCTGGCCGGTCGCAAAAAGGAGCATGAATCCACCTGCCAGATAGAGGAGGAAGGGGAAAAATCCCAACCTTTCCAGGGTGATCGAAATTTTGATTACCTTATCTACGGTCTGGATGAACAGCGCCCCATCACTCAGGCTGGCTCGAAGACCCACCGCCTTAAGCAGCGGGTAAACCACCGGCTGAAGGAGAGGAACATGGTGATACCGCGATCCAAAAAAATAAACAACCGGCATGATTGCTGCCTGAAGCAGTAAGATGAGGCAGCAGAGTATGAGGGAGTCAGCTAGAGAGCCAGCGAAAGAGGAGAAGAAGGAAGGAGGATTTCTCCGCTTTTTTCCCCCTTTGATGGCCCCTGCCCCCAAGCCAATGGCTATGGCTATTGCTCCCGCACCCCACAGGGGGGCAGGGGGCACAAACACCTGCGACAGGAACAGCCAGCTTGAAGAGAGAAACCAAAGAACCAGCCATAAAATGTTCATCGCGCTATCACCTTATCGCCTTTGTGAAATCTTTTTATAAGATTCCCATGTGAAATCTTTTCCATTGTAACCTTGGGGTGTAATCTTTTTCATGATATCCCGAATAAAAAAGATATTGCCTTCACGATAGAAGTTATTGATATTTTCAAGGTTTTGGTTGAGTAAAAATCGGCTGTCCGATATAAGCAGGATTCCTCCCCGGCCATATCTTTGGAAGACAACCAGCGGGTAATCGTCTTTTTGGAGGAGAACGGTGGATTGGTCTTTAAACCGCTTTTCAATCCGAATGGGCCAGGCGTCCTGAAACTGGACCTCATAACCGGACGCTGACGGAGCATCGCCCTCCATCTGCCTGTAACCGGGTGCTGGCGAAACATCGCCATCCATTTGCCTATACTCCTCATACCATTCTTTAACCGGCCCCAGGGGAAGGTTGGCTAATGATAATCCAAAATCTCCCAAAAAGGAGGCGCTCGATTCCTTAACTGTCCAGCTTGCGGCCCAGAAGATTATGCCGCCCTGGGTCATGAAATGGTGCAGGTGCTCCTTCTCTTTCTGAGAAAAGCTCCTGGTAGGGCTGATAAAAACCCATACCTTGGAATTATCCAACAACTCGGAATCAAGATCTTTGGTGATAAAGGGGGCATAGTGATTTCTCATCAGGTTATAGGCCAGTCCATCAAGAGAATTTTTTTGCCAGCCGGTTAAATCAAAAAATTCACCATGTGAATTGTCAATATAGGCAATAGATTTGTCAATAGATGCAATGGATTTGTCAACTAAGGCAATTTCCGCTTTTCCCCCGCGGGGAGGATAATCAGGCAGGGGAAAGAAGCGGGCAGGAACCAGGTATAAACTAACGACAAGGCATAGGGTGGCTGCAACCGGATGCTCACACCAGGCGACCGCCAGGGCGAGTAGAAACAAAAACCAGAGGAGAGGTCGAAGATACATAAAGAGTGGTCGAAGATACCTGCCTCTGCTCTGCACGGTATCTTCAACCGTCAGCCATTGAAATATATCCTGGATGAACTGCCGGTCGTAGGGTAGTGCACCATTTTGCAGGCTGGAAGTATCGCCGAATACCAGGAACTTCCCTTGTCCGAATTCGGCTTCAGCGGCCAGGACTATATCCCCCAGCCATTCCGACTTCTGATACTGAAGGTCGCCCAGGAAACCATCCCGGCTGTTAGCTCTATCGCCTGGATCAGAAAAGGCCCTTTTCCCAACCATAATCGGCTTGGCAGGATAGGCCACAGCCAATGAGGCTCCGGTCCCAATCTGGACATCATTCTCCGTGGCCGCATGTTCGGTTATGGGGTGCGGACGTATTTCCATGCAATTCTGCCAGGAGGGAACGAGGGAGCAGGCACTATCAAATTGAAAAGAAATGGGCACAGGTTTTAATAGATCGTTAAAAGGTTCGCGAATAAAACCCAAACCTGTGTGGTCCCCCATAATCAGCAGATTTCCCCCTGCCTTGATGTAGTTATGAATCGTATTTTTGGTTGACTCATTAAATTTTTCCATAAGATTGATAATCACCAGAAGGTCAACTCTCTGTAGTTTTTCCTGGCTGATTTCCTTATCCACCGAAACAGCATAGCCCAGAGAGCTCAAGAAGTCCGGCAAATTACCGAACATGCCTCCGCTTCTTTCTCCATAGTATCCAAACTCCGGAACTGACCAATCCAGATTATCGTAAATCAAGATCGTTTTGCCGCCAGGCGGTGAAAAGTGAAGTGCTCTCCATTCATAAATAGTGAAAAAAGATAAGGCAGCCACACAAATAAAGGCAACCAAGAAGGCAGCGGTTGCGCTCAGACATATGCCCGGAGAGAATAATGCCCTGCTTTTCTCTGTACTTTTCTCTGTATTTTTCTCTGTGTCTCCGTGTCTCTGTGGTTTCGGTTTCCTGCTCTTTTTGTTTATAAGGTACAGCGGAATCAGGGACAAAAGAAAAGCGAGCCATAGAGTTTCAAAAGGGGTAATGAGGAAGGATGCCTGATACACATTGAACTGGAGACGAGAGAGAATAATCTGCTGCACCAAAAGATAAAATGCCTGGTTGAGCAGAATGAGCAGGAAGAAGATCAAAAAATCTTCCAGAATTTCAGTAAATTTTCTTTTTTTTATCACCCAATGGAAGACAAGAGCAAAGAAGTAAAAAACAAAAGGTATCAGGATAAACAATCCTGATGCATGATGCCCAAAAGGCATCTGTCTGCCGGTCGCTGCAGTGAAGATGCTCATCAAAAACTGATTTATCTGCCTCACTGCATACCACACCAGGGCAGTATGGGTATATCCATAATCAAATAAAGCTAAGAGGCCTGTAGCGGTGACAAAAATCCTGATCTGCTCTTGGTTCTCCTCCATGTGGCCGATGGCCGACAAACACCCCAGGGCACAAATCAGCCCAATAAACCCAAGCTCTTTTGAACCAAGAAAAAGGAGTACCGAGGCCAAACTTGCAAAAGACAGGATAGAGCAGCGCAGGATAGAGCAACGCAGGCAAGGCAAGATAGAACAAGGTATTATAGATCCTGGCCGGAATGCCCTTTCTCCTCGCAGCCAATCCGCCCTGAGCAGGGAAGCAATCAAGACCAATCCGAGAAAACAGGAAGCGATCCTGGCTGCCGGGTCTCCAAGGAAGAGCATATTGCCCAGGTTTACATTAAGGAGAGCCAGGAATACCGCTATCCTGCCAAATGCCGGAGCCGGAGAAGGTATTTTTAGATCATGATAATCGGGTTCAAGGGAATGGATAAGCACTAAAGAACCTGTCTCTTTCGTTATGCATAGAAGACTCCGAATGCTTATAAAACTCCGAAAGTCCACCAGGTGGAAATACCTGGTGAACCTTTCGATTTTTCCTGCATGATGAGTTTTATGGTTGCATTCCGTATGGTTGCATTCCGTAGAATGTATTCTTATGATTGTATTCCGTATGGTAGTATTCCGTGTTGTTGTATCCCGTATGGTTGCATCGCGTGTTATGGTTGATGAACCACGGTTAATTCATATTCAGAATACTGCGTGAATTAAAAGATGGTAAAGGTAAAGGGCTTTTCGCTTCCTTTGGCCAGGCGATCGAGGCCGTCCACCTCGGCACATGGTGAAGGATTATGCCGGCAAAACCGGCCATTGCTGCAGGTAGACCGGGTCCCGCAGGTGACACTGCATGTACTTCCTACCAGCGTAGGAAAGCCATTGCACCTCACGCCTCTACAGGTAGATCCCACCATCGTAGGATAAGGGTGATGGCCGTTCTCTATGATATCTTTCACTTTATCTATGACCTTGCAGTCATGGTCTTTATCAACATCGGCCTTTACTTTTACCATGTTCATTTGGCCTGGTCCTGGATAATCTATTGACTTTTTTGTAATTGTTACCGTACCCTTGGCAGTCTCTTTCACGATTTTTGTTTGACTTTGGCATCCTACGGTTTTTTTCGTGATTGTTACTGTACCATTATCAAACTCTTTCAGAGTTTCCTTTAATGATTCTTTAAACAATGGAGATGGCTTATTATCTTTTGCCTGAGCAAGAGTATTGCTGATAACGAGAATGAAAATCGAGGCTGCTGCACAGCTAACCATATGTCTGGATAAATTATGGAGTCTCACGGCAATTCTCCTATAAGGTAAAGGTATTTGAATAAGATATTGAAGTTGGGAGTTATCAGGCATTTCCTACCCCCCCCCCCGGCCTT
>Ga0307378_10007835_pt1 | contig 14315 bp, 5 predicted proteins | sample UN1MG_FD_202238 | JGI IMG/M metagenome (GOLD analysis project Ga0307378, IMG submission 202238) | Soil microbial communities from Risofladan, Vaasa, Finland - UN-1 | ecosystem: Environmental > Terrestrial > Soil > Coastal area > Acid sulfate soil | place: Finland: Risofladan, Vaasa | collected...
CTGCAGCCGTTCCAACGCTGCTGGCCGGAGCGGCTTCGCTGGCCGGTGTTGCCGAAGCGGCCGGGTTGCCCAGGGTGTTCTCGCTGTCGCAGAATTCGCCCAACCCATTCAATCCCTCCACCACGATCAGCTACAGCATACCGGAGGGTATCCTGACACCTGTCTCGCTAAAAGTATATGACCTGCGGGGCAAGTTGGCGCGAACTCTCATCCAGGGAGCCAGGCCGGCCGGAGTGTATTCGGTGTACTGGGACGGCACGGACGAAGCCGGCAGGCAGTTATCCAGCGGCGTTTATTTCTATCGGCTCCAGGCTGGGGAATTCACCCAAACCCGTAAGATGGTTTTGCTTAAATAATGTCATAAAGAGAAATTGTCGTCAGTAATGGATAGATGCTCCGGACACAAAGTTCGAAAAGCGTCCACTATGGGGAGCCAGATTGAGAAAGGCCGTAAGTCTCTAAAATTAGTAGACTTATGGCCTTTTATTTTGGTGGGTCCGACTATACTATTTTAAAAATCCAGTGAGAGTGCTGCCGAGATCGCCTTCGACACCACGAGGAACAGGCCAACCACAGCGGCCTGCTTCTTATAGGGAAGCATCCAATGAAAGAGACTTCTGGCGAACCCCGGAATGCCCCTCCTTGGTTTGGCCTACTGTTCTTCGTCTTCAGGCGCGGCCGTCTCTCCCGGCGCCGCTTCAGGTCCCGCACTTTCAGGACTTCCTGGAGCAGGGCCTGCGAGTCGCTGCTGTTCCCCTTTTTCGTGCACCCGCTTGATGGCGAGAGCAGAGCGAACGCGAGCGTGCAAGAGGACCGGATCGAAAGGCTTGGAGATATGATCCACTGCTCCCATTTTAATGCACCGCTCGACACTCTCCATGTCCTCGATTGCGGAGACCATCAGCACCGGGATGTTTCGCAGAAGGTTATCGTTCTTCATTTGCTTGAGGACCTGAAAGCCGTCCATTTCCGGCATGATAAGGTCAAGGAGTACGACATCAGCAGGCCGCTCCCGCAACAGTTTCAGGGCTGTTTTGCCGCTATCAGCTTCCCATACGATGTAGCCTGCCTCCTTCAGGTTCGTGCTCAAAAGCAGGCGAGGCAACCTTTGATCATCCACGATCAGGATTGATTTCGTGCCATTCATTTTCAATTCCTTCTAAATTTTTTCGAGTGCGTCTTTTGCCTTTTCATATTCTTTCCCGGCATGCTCAATCAACTCGGCGGCACCCTCCAGCTTTCCCTGCCGGGCCATGTATTCTAATTCTCGCGCGGCTGCTGAGAGCTTCATAGCGCCAAAAGTGGCGCTGGTGGATTTGAGTGTATGCGCGGCCAGACGAAGCGCTTTGGCATCGCCATGCTGCAAAGCCTGACGAGCGTCTGCCAGCAGCCTTATGCCATCATCCACAAATCCCTGCAGAAAGGCAGGGAACATCTTCTCCGCCTGTTTCCCCAAAGTATCTTTGAGCCGTTTCAGGGCAGTTTCATCGATGATCTCCGCCTCAGGCTGGAATTCACCCCGGGCAGTTTCCATCCCGGTTTCGCTTTTCCCGGGGACAATCGCGCCCCCTTCCGCATCATGCTCAACTTCAGCACCTGGTTGGGCGGGCGTTGTGGTGCCTGCCTCGGCCTGACTCCTGTAAAGCGCTGCGACCAGCTCCTTGACATGCACTGGCTTGCTGAGGTAATCATCCATGCCGGCGGCAAGACACTCTTTGCGGTCTTCATCCAAAGCGTCAGCGGTCATGGCGATAATCCGGGGCTGCTCTTTGGCGGCAATACGTCGACGGATCTCCCGTGTGGCCTCCAGACCATCCATTTCCGGCATCTGCACGTCCATCAGCACTACATTATAATATTGTCGCTGAAAAGCCTCCAGAACCTCCAAACCATTGGCAGCGACATCCGCGTGATATCCGAGGCGTTCCAGCATTGCCAGGGCGAGCTTCTGATTGCTTGTATTGTCCTCAGCCAGGAGTATACGCAAGGGGTGACGTGAACCCATTTGGGGATCGTACTGGGAAGCACGTTCTTCGGTGTCCGCTGAAACATAAACCAGACCCTCAGGGCTGAATATTTCCAGGAAGGTATCATACAACCGGGAAGCTTTGACAGGCTTGAGAAGAACTGCACGAAAACGCTGCTTATCCTCGGGATCCATTGCCTCTGAAGAGGAAGTCAGCATTACCAGAGGAATAGAGCTGCCTCCAGGGAGAGCCTTTATTTTCTCGCTCACTGCCAGGCCATCCATTTCCGGCATCTGCATGTCCAGCACTACTATATCAAAAGGATCATCGCTTCGGATATGTTCCAGGGCCTCCATTCCCGAGGCGACCGTGACCGGTAGCATGCCCCAGGACCTGGTTTGAAGAGAAAGAATTTCCCGATTAGCAGGATTGTCGTCCACAATGAGCACCCGTCTTCCTTGCAGGATGGGCTGGTCGGCTTCAAGGTATATGGGTTTAGCACCCACAGCGGACAGGGCACGTATTGTGAAATGGAATGTGGAGCCTTTTCGTGCCTCGCTTTCCACCCATATCCGGCCGCCCATCATCTCCACCAGGCGCTTGCTTATTGCCAGGCCCAGGCCGGTACCGCCATACTTGCGGGCAGTCGAGGAATCCGCCTGGCTGAAAGCCTGAAACAGATGGCTTATCCTATCCGCCGGGATTCCGATGCCCGTATCCCGGATCGAGAACTGAAGTTCGAACCACTTACCTTCCTGATCTGCACTCTGTAACCCTATTCCGGCAGCGGCATCGGTCTTGGACTCCGGATGTATTTCATGGGAATCCACCGTGACCATTACTTCACCTTTTTCGGTGAACTTGAGCGCATTGCCCACGAGGTTCACCAGAATCTGCTGCAGGCGGGTGGAGTCGCCGACCACTGTTGCCGGAGTATGAGCATCAATGAGGGAGCCAATTTCCAGTCCTTTGCTTCTAGACCGATGGGCGAAAAGGTCCACTGCAGATTCCACGCACTGGCGTACGTCAAAGGGGCGGTTCTCCAATTCCAATCTGCCGGCTTCGATCTTCGAGAAATCGAGTATCTCATTGAGGATAGTGAGGAGCCCCTCACCGCTTTTCCTTATAGTCTGTGCGAAATCACGCTGCTGTAGATCGAGATCGCCATCCACCAGTAAGCCGGACATGCCGATAATCGCATTCATCGGTGTTCGAATTTCGTGGCTCATCATAGCCAGAAACGCACTTTTTGCCCGATTGGCCGTCTCGGCGGTTTCCTTGGCCTTTTCCAACTCCTCCTGGACCCGTTTAAGATCAGTTATATCACGGATGCACTCGATTGCGCCTACGACATTGCCCCGGGCATCGTGCAGCACAGCCGCTGTAACCATCAGATAAACCCCGCTTCGAAGTGTCGGCGCGTACGATTCGCCAATCAGAACTCCTCCCTGTCGCTGCAGATGTGAATATTTCTTTTCCATCTCCTGCTGTGGTTTTAATGCCAGATCGATGAGAATCGGCCTCCGCTCACCATAGAATGACAGGGCGTACTCGTAATTGCCTTTTCCAAGCATCTCTCCGGCTTTGATCCCCGTCAGTTTTTCCATTGCGAAATTCCAGGCAATCACCCTGCCTTCCCGATCTATAACGAATGTGGCGTCCGGGAAAAAGTCGATAATGTCAGCCAGTCTTCTTTCCAGACTGTCTGCATGCTCCAAAAGCCTGAGCTGAGAGCCGCGGACACTTTCCATCATGGCATTGAATGTGCTAGCCAATACCCCCAGTTCATCATGGCTTTTTACTGTCACTGGCTGATCCAGTTGCCCCTTTTGCACTCTTTTGGCTGCTTTCGCCAACTCCATCAAGGGAGATGTAAGGCTGCGAGCAAACAACAGGGCAAGTATCACTGAAAAAAATGCCGTCAATAGCAGCAGGAACCATTGCTGGCGGGCAGTTTTTAAGAAGAGCTGCTGAATGGAACTTTGAGTGGAACGGACAGGACGGAAGAACTCATCCATGTACGTTGTCGCGCTCACCATTAAGGTAACACCCTGGACAGGCCTACGGACCGGTGTAGTAATCATGAACTTCTGGCGTATGGACCCGTCGGGGTCCAACCAGTCATAGTAGCCCTCCCCTTCCTCTCCTTCCAGGCTCTGCTCGAACACCGCCCAGAACGCGGGCAGTCGGGTCGCGAAGTCATGCATGTCATGATTGACCAGAGCAGGATTCGGATGAAAGCGTGTGATTGCTGTGCGGGTCTCCCAAAGAGCGGTGTATCCGGTTTCACCAACCTTTTGACAAGCTATGCTCAAGAATTTTTGATTGCTCTGGAGGTCCTGCATTGTATAAGTGGGATGGCTCAGCAAGTAGATCTCGACCTGACTGGCTACATCGCGGGCTTTCTGCCGGATCGATTCTTCCCCCAACCTTTTCAAAGCTTCGGTACTCTGGAATATCGCCAGTGAACCGATTCCGCTCATGGCACGCTGGCTGAGGTAACCTACGACCAATGTAGGGACAACTGCTGCTATCAGAAAACAGAGGACAATACGGGTAGTGATCTTCATCTTTTATCCCCGGAAAGACTTGTATTTTTCAGTTTCTCCAATTGTCCGGTGATGTCCGCCTTGTCGCTTGAGCGGACATCTTTTATCAATCCATTCAAAACATCGGCTGATTCCAACAGAACGCTGATAACATCCGGCTTCGGCGCCATTTGTTTGTTGCGGATCAGATTCATGATGTTTTCCATTCCATGGGCCAAGTCCTTGATGTTTTTCAATCCCATGTATCCTGCGCTGCCCTTGACCGAATGCACAGCCCTGAATACCTTGTTCACCAGCTCGTTATCTATATTCTCACCCCCAGCTTCAATGGCGAGTAAATCGTTTTCAATCCCGCTCATGTTATCCTGAGAGTCCTCAATAAAAATATGTAAGGCCTCACCATCCAATTCCATTTTGCCCTCCAATAAAGTCCTTATTTTTCAAGCATTGACAACATTTTTCTACTCCAGGATTTTTCGGAGCGATCTTTCAATCATAATTTTCATATTCTCCCTTGTAGTGCCCTTAAGGATATAATTAAGGGCACCAAGCTTGAGACATTTAGCAACGATAGCCGAGTCGCCTATGGATGTCAATATTATGACACGGGCATCGGGGGAAGATTCGATTATCTCTTCCAATGCCTTGTCGCCGTTTTTCCCTGGCATGTGTATATCCAGTAACAGAAGGTCAGGTGCTTCTTTTAAGAACAGTTCTACGGCCTCATCACCGTTAGTCGCCTCACCTACAACCTCACAGTCCATAGAAATCAACATCTTCTTTATCATTGTCCTGAAGAAATTTTGATCATCGGCAACAATCACCCTTGGTTTTTTCGCAATCTTAGCGGTACTTTTAAGTTTTTCCAATATTTCCGAGATGTCTGCCTCGCTGCTTGAATCCGCATTTTTTATTAATCCATTCAAAACATCGGCTGAATCCGACAGAACGCTGATAACATACGGATTCGGCGCCATATTTTTGTTGTGGATTAAATTCAGAATGTTTCCCATCCAATTGGCCAATTCCTTGATGTTTTTCAGCTCCATGGAGTTTGCGCCGCGTTCGATCGAGTGCACGACCCGCAATACATCGTTTACCAGCTCGTCATCTATGTAATCTCCCCCCCAGGCCTCAAGAGCGAGTATTTTCTTTTCAATTCCTCTCATGTTATCCAGAGAGTCCTCAATAAAATACTGTAAAGTTTCACCATCCAATCCCATATTTTTCCTCCAACGACTTAAAATCTACCATCTTGTGATAGTGTGAGTATCCAAATGAGTAAAATCTGCTTCCAGTATGATTTTTGTAAAGATCCTGCATTTGAACTGCCCCAGATGTTTGTCCCACTTACTATATCAGCCAGTTAGCCTTCGTTGTGAAGTGAAATCGAGCGGAACTGAACTATAGCGGACTCTTCACTATATCCACCGGCAGGATCATCTCAGGGGCTGGTGGACGTTAATGACTTGCGCTCAATAATGTTACTACTAATTGTGAGATAATTCAAGCGCTTTTGAGCTTCTGCCAAAAGTGGCGGAGATGCCAGAGGAGATTATTAGCATAATTCGGAAAATGGTGGCTTCAATCCCTCAATCTGAACCAATCCTTATTCAATTAAACCTCAAAATAATATGGCGGGCCGGAAAAGAATTAAAATCAATACTCTGCTTTTGTTAACTCAAGTTGGTATCTTTTATATTTCAATCGGATTCATACAAAAAGTTCGAAAAGCGTCCACGATGGAGAGCCAAATAGGGCCGTAACTCTATATAATAAAAAGAGTTGTTGCCTTTCTTTTTTCAACGGCCAATGGCTGTCTATCTGATAACTTTTCGAACCGAATTGCCTGAAAGAACAATCGCATAATCAAACATACTCTAGCTTTTGCTAAAGCATTAAAATAACCCCCTTTTGTAATCCTTTAAAAACAAGCCTGGCAATCACACTTTAAGTTATCATTTCGCCGGGTCCGATATTTTCAAACTTTACTATCTTTGAATAAAAGTCTTTTTTCTTGACATATTTAAAATCACCTTTTATAATAAAAATAATTATAATAAAAATAATTATAATAAAAATAATTATAATAAAAATTGTACAGCGGAGTAGTGTTAAAAAATAGTACTACCCATACTAAATCAGCCGGGGACTGGAGCGAGAAAAGGGTGGTAATCTCAGGAAGACTGGCAAAGATGACTCTAGCAGATATTTTCTCGCTCATTACAATTATATTCTTTTCATGCATTATAATTATTCATCTTACCTCTTCTTGTATTTTCTCCTGCCCCCTATCCTTTATGAGCAGCAACTCTCTTCGACTTCAGACAGAACAAATCGGTTCACTGTTTGCTGGGATACTGTTTTGTGCACAACCTAGGTTTCGACGTAGCAGCGGATATCCATCACATTCTTGAAAGTACCTTTTTATCGATAAAATTTTGCAAGGGGGCCATAATGAGGCTCGCATTCTCTCTTCTCGCTTTGCTTCTATTGGGTTATTCAATAAGCTTTGCCGCGGCAGGAGACCTGAAGTGGCGGTATCAAACTGGAGATATGGTCAGTTCATCACCAGCGCTGGCCAGTGACGGTACAATTTACGTCGGCTCAAACGACGGTAAGCTGTATGCGCTCAACTCCAACGGCACGCTGAAGTGGAGCTATGCCACCGGTCCAATTGAATTCAGCTCGCCTGCCATTGGCACTGATGGCACGGTCTATGTCGGCTCAAGGGATCGTAATCTGTACGCGATAGACCCGGACGGGACGCTAAAATGGAAGTATGCCACAATGGATGAGATATCCGGCTCCCCTGCTCTGGCTGGCGATGGGACAGTGTATTTAGGGTCCCGGGACAAAAATCTATACGCCATCAATCCGGACGGCACGCGTAAATGGACTTTTCCGACCGACAGTCTCGTGTGGGGTTCCCCGGCGATTGGCGCTGACGGGACAATCTATGTGGGATCGGTCGATGGCAAGTTGTATGCATTCAATGCCGTCGGCACACTCAAGTGGAGTTACGCTGCCGGCGGCGCGATAACTGTCTCACCGGCAATCGGAGCGGACGGTACAGTCTATTTCGGCTCCTGGGATAATAATAAGTTATATGCCCTTAACACGGATGGCACACTAAAGTGGAGTTTCAATACCGGAGGTGCCCTGCACGGCGGCTCCCCGGCGATTGGGACTGACGGGACAATCTATATAGGATCGGTCGACCACAAAGTTTATGCTCTTAACCCGGATGGCACACTGAAATGGAGCTATACTACAGGCTGGAGTCTACAGACCGCCCCGGTGGTGGGTAATGACGGGACCATCTATGTGGGATCGTGTGACAATAAAGTGCATGCTATCACCGCGGATGGAACACTGAAATGGAGTTATACTACCGGAAATTCTATAAACAGCTCACCGGCATTGGGCACTAACGGCATCCTGTACGTGGGATCGGATGATCATTACCTCTATGCAATTGACACCGGTACCGGAGCCGGCCTGGCCGACAGCCCCTGGCCCAAGTTTCAGCACGACCTGCAGAATACGGGCCGGGCCGGGGCAAGCGGCGGACTCGTAGCGGGAACTTTGAAGTTCAAATTCAGGGGTGGCGGATTATCTTCGCCTGCCATTTACAGTGACGGTACAATCTATTCCGGTAGAGACAGCTCCCTTTATGCAATCAACTCTGACAATACGCTCAAATGGGAGTTCAAGACCGGAGGAATCGTTATCTGCTCGCCGGCTGTCGGCACTGACGGGATTGTTTACATAGGATCGTTTGATAAAAATCTATACGCAGTCAATCCCAATGGCACTCTTAAGTGGAGATATACCACCACCGGGGAAATATACAGTTCTCCGGCGTTAGGCAGTGACGGCACGATTTACTTGGGATCATGCCACGGGGGAGCTGCGGGGGATTATTTCTATGCGATCAACCCGGATGGCACCCTCAAGTGGAGATATTTCATCTCCGACGGGGGGATCGCCAGCTCTCCAGCCTTGGCCGACGATGGTACTATCTACGTGGGGGCCTTTGACGATAACCTGTACGCCTTCAAACCTGACGGCACAGTGAAATGGTTTTACACCACCGGTGATTATGTAGAACCGGGCACCCCGGGAAATAATGTGGAAGGTCAGCCGGCAATCGGCAGCGACGGGACTGTGTATGTGGGATCATTCGATGGAAGATTGTACGCCATTAACCCGGACGGTTCGCTCAAGTGGCGTTATGCCACCGGAGACAGGGTTTACAGCGGCCCGGCGCTAGGCAGTGACGGATCGGTGTACTTCGGCTCATTTGATAAAAACATCTACGCCCTTAATTCGGATGGTAATTTGAAGTGGAGCTTCGCCACCGACAGTCTCGTATGGGGCTCCCCGGCGTTAGGGGCTGACGGGACAATTTATGTGGGATCATTCGATGGCAGGTTGTACGCGATCAATGCCGGCGGCACACTCAAGTGGAGCTACACTACCGGCTCAGCCATCCTCAGCTCTCCGACTGTGGGCAGTGACGGCACTCTATACGTGGGCTCCCTTGATGGTTACCTTTATGCCATAAACACTGCTACCGGGGCCGGCCTGGCCGATACTCCCTGGCCCAAGTTTCACCACGACGTGCAGAACACGGGCAGCGCGGTTACCCCCGGCGACAGCACGGTAGTACAAGGTATCACCCTTGTCTCTATCCCCGGCGGGACGTTCCAGATGGGTGGAACGATGTATAGTTTTGAACAGCCGATTCACAGTGTGACGGTATCGACTTTTCAGATGAGCACAAAGGAAATCACCAACTCCCAGTATGCGGCGTATTTGAACACTGCCCTAGCTGCCGGTGAGATAACGGCTACGACGAGCAGTGTAAGCGGGGTCACGGGGGATTTCAGTGGTCATATATACATTGATCTTGAGCTTAGCTATGATTCCAACAACCGCTGCTGGATCAGTTTTAGCGGTTCGGGTTTCAGCGTAACGGCGGGCAAGGAAAACTGGCCGGTGGTGGATGTGACCTGGTACGGAGCGAAGGCGTTTGCGTTGAAATATGGCTGTGACCTGCCGCGGGAGGCGGAGTGGGAGTACGCGGCGCGTGGGGGAAGGGGATACGAGTATGGGACGGATGATGGTACGATAAGTTGCGCTAACGCCAATTATTTGGATTGCAATAATGTGAAGCATCCGGTGGATGTGGGTAGTTATCCTGCGAATCCGTTTGGTTTGTATGACCTGGCAGGTAACGTGTGGGAGTTGTGCAACGACTGGTATGGGAGTTACGGTAGTGGGAATGAGAATGATCCTCAAGGACCTTCAAGTGGCACCGACCGCGTTCGGCGCGGCGGTTATTGGGGCTATTATGACTACGAGTGCCGGTCAGCCTATCGTCAATACGGCAATCCGGACTACGGGCACGTCCTCGTAGGCTTCCGGGTTGTGCGGCGTGGGTCATCTGCGGGCACTCTAAAATTCAAATATCAAGCGGGCGACAGAATAGTTACTGCACCGGCAATCGCCAGCGACGGGTCAATTTATATTGGCTGCTGGGATAGCACCTTGTATGCCCTCACTTCTGATGGAACACTTGATTGGACATACCAAGCCGGTGGTTTAATCCTTTCATGCACGGCAATCGGTAGCGACAGCACGATTTATTTTGGATCGTGGGACCATGCTCTGCACGCCCTGAATGCGGACGGAACCCTCAAGTGGAAATACCAAACCGGAGACCGTGTCGCTTCCAGCCCGGCGGTTGGCATCGACGGTACAGTGTATTTCGGTTCCCTCGATAATTACTTGTATGCTCTAAAGAGTGACGGGACTCTTAAATGGAGATTTCAGACAGGGGATGGCGTGTTTTCATCCCCGGTTATCGGCAGTGATGGAACGATTTACTTTGGCTCGTTTGATAATCATTTTTATGCGCTCAATCCAGACGGCTCGCTAAAGTGGGAGTTTCTGACCAGTAACGGGATCTTGAGTTCTCCGGCAATCGGCAGCGACGGAACGGTCTATTTTGGAAACGGCGTTGAGATTTACATTGACGAAATTACTCCCAGACCGGGAGATACTCACTTTTATGCCCTCAACCCCGATGGTACCCTTAAGTGGCGGTATGTTACAGGCAAAGCTGTACATTCCTCACCGGCGTTAGGCAGTGACGGGACAATATATTTTGGCTCCCAGGACAATTCTTTCTATGCTCTCAATCCTGATGGGTCTTTAAAATGGAGCTACAAAACAGGTGATGCCGTTGATTCAGGTCCGGCAGTAGGCAGCGATGGGACGGTTTATTTTGGCTCCTTTGATGGTAATTTATACGCCCTGAATGCCGATGGTACAATTAAATGGAATTTCAATTCGGGTCATTATGTAGGGTCACCTCCGACCATTTCCAGTAATGGGATTCTTTATTTCGGCTCTTGGGATAATTACCTCTATGCTTTGGATACAGGTACCGGCGCCGGCCTGGCCGACAGCCCCTGGCCCAAGTCCCGTCACGACGTGCAGAATACGGGCCGGGCCGGGGCGAGTACTCAGCCAGTTGTCGGCAATTTAAAATTTACGTTCGAAACAGGCGGGGCAATTGTGTCTTCCCCGGCCATCGGCAGCGACCGATCGATTTATTTTGGATGCCTTGATAGTTCTCTTTACGCTCTAAATCCCGATGGGACACTTAAGTGGAGTTACAAGGCGGAAGCATCAATTTTCTCTTCCCCGGCAGTTGCCGGCGACGGAACAGTGTATTTCGGCAATACCCTCTTTGACCATTGGGACAAAGATCCAAACGAATCCCAAGAGAAATACCTTTATGCCCTAACTTCTGATGGGACATTGCGATGGAAGTTCAAGTCTCTGGGTTCTGTTATTGCTTCCCCAGCTCTCGGCAGCGACGGAACTGTGTATTTTGGATCAAATGACAATAATTTGTACGCACTCACTGCCGATGGGACGCTTAAGTGGAAGTATCAGACGGGTAATGGTGTATGGTCCTCCCCGGCTGTGGGTAGTGACGGAACAGTTTACTTCGGCTCATTTGACCATTATTTCTACGCCCTTAATTCTGACGGCACTCTTAAATGGAATTTCCAGACGAATAATGGGATTTTTTCTTCTCCGGCGATTGGAAATGACGGGACAGTTTATTTCGGAACTGGTGTTGGCATTTACGTGGGCAATTTCCCTTACCCGGTGCAAGACAATTACTTCTATGCCTTTAATTCCGACGGTACTCTTAAATGGAAGTTACATTCAGGTGAAGTAGTGAGTTCCTCCCCCGCTATAGGCAGCGATGGAACCATATATTGTGGAGGCTTTGACAGTTTTCTACACGCTGTTAAAGCCGATGGCACGGAAAAATGGAAGTTCCAGACTGGTGGTCAGATTTGGTCCTCCCCGACTTTAACCAGCGATGGGACAGTTTACTTTGAATCCGATGACGGTTATTTATACGCCCTCAATGCCGATGGGACTCTGAAAAGCAAGTTATTGATTGGAGGTGGAGATGGAAATTTATTATCCCCGGCCGTGGGCAGCGATGGGACTCTCTATTTTGGCTCACCAGAGGAAAATTTTTTCTATGCTCTTGACACGGGAACCGGCGCCGGCCTGGCCGACAGCCCCTGGCCCAAGTTTAGGCATGACCTGCGGAATACGGGCAGTGTCCAAGAAGCTGTGGTGGTGCCTCCCGTAATCTCATCCGTCGAACCTTCATACTTGTACCAGGAAGCTGTGGACTCGGTTATAACTATAACCGGAGAGAATCTTATTCAGGGTGCAAAAATAGTGATTGGCGGTGGAGGGATCCTTGTTTCACAGACCGATTTCATAGACTCGCAGCACCTCTCAGCTAAAGTTAAAGTCTCTGCCAGTGCTGTTCCGGGCCTGCGGGATGTTTCGGTGATCAATCCGGACGGAGGCACGGCTGTCGGCACCGGCCTTCTGGAGGTAAAAGAGCTCCCTGCCGTGTTCGAGGTGAAACCTTTCTATGTTGAGCAGGGCACAGACAGTCTGCGGGTGGCAATCAACGGCAAGGGATTCACGCAGAATGTCACAGTTGCTTTTTCAGGAACCGGTGCCAATGTCATTGGTCTTGAGTATCTGGGCCCGAACCAACTGGTTGCCTTGATCTCAGTGGACAGAACCGCTTCTCCGGGCAGGAGAGAGCTTTATCTCACGGTTTCCGGTATCCGGATCACTTTCCCTGCAGGCTTGGAGATCAGGGCCAATCTTCCGCCTGTAATTGCCATAGCGGCAAGCTGGTCTGTAAATGAGGGCGAGGAACTGAGTTTTGTGGTGGACGGCCGTGACCCGGAAGGCGGGCCAGTGGATTATCAGACCGGGCCGCTTCCTGCCGGAGCCTCACTCCAGGGCCGGGCTTTCACCTGGAGTCCGGGATATGACCAGGCAGGCGCCTACACTGTCCGGTTTACCGTGACTGACCGTCTCGGCGCTGCGGCTCAGGCCGATGTCAGCATAAATGTGGCCAACCGCAACCGTGCGCCTGGATTTTATAAGCTCGACAATCAGAAAACCATGGCCGGCTCAGCCATGACTTTTAACATCACCGCTTTTGACCCGGACAGAGAGCGGCTTGAGCTTAGCCATTCCGGTCTTCCGGCGGGTGCCACGGTCAGCCGTGTCAACGACACCACTTTCACTTTCACCTGGACTCCCTCCCAACAGGATGCCGGCACTTTCCGCACCGGGTTCACTGTTCAAGACCCGGAAGGTGCGGCTGACCGCTTGAGCCTGGCCCTTACAGTTGAGGTCCCGGAAAAGGCGGTCAACCTGCCCCCTGTGTTCAAGGATACAGCCACTTTTGAACTTGAGATCGAGGAAGGCCGGAGCCTTGAGCTTACAGTCCAGGCTGAAGACCCTAACGGCGACCCGGTGGTGGTCTATGCCAGGAACCTGTTGCAAAACGCGGATTTCGACCCGGTGACCAGCCGCTTCACTTTCCGGCCTGGTTTTACACAAGCAGGCAGTTATGGTTTTCTCCTGGTGGCCACGGATGGAAACCTGAGCACCAGCCGTATGCTGAGTGTGCGGGTGAAGGACAGGGATATCCCTCCGCTAATTTTGCCTCTTGCCGATCAGGAAATATTTGAGGGTGGGCAGCTTACATTCGTAGTCACTGCGGTCGATTCAGGGGGGGATGCCCTGAGCTATGAAGCCGCCAGCCTTCCCAGAGGAGCATCTCTTGATCCTTTGACCGGCAATTTTCTTTTTACTCCGGATTACAACCAGGCCGGCAGTTACTCAATCCCCGTGCGGGTGAAAGATCCTGCCGGAAACATTGCAGAGACCACTCTGTCAATCACTGTAAAAAATACCAACCAGCCGCCCAGGCTCACCTTTATCCCCAACCAGTTTGTCCAGTCCGGAGAGGAAATCGAGCTCCTGATCAGCGCTGTTGACCCGGATGGTGATTCGCTGAATTTTGATTTCCAGTCAAGTCAGCTTTCCAGCGCCCTTTTCAATAAGCAATCCCAGATTTTCACCTTTACAGCAGGGGCAGAGCCTGATTCTTTCCAGGGCCTGTTCATAGTAAGCGACCCCGGTGATGCGGCTGATTCCCAGCTTGTCACTTTTGCCGTCATTCCGCCGGATAACCAGCCTCCTCAGATAGAAAGTATAGCCGAGCAGTATTATCGCGAGGGGGATACTGTCCGCATTTGGGTTGCGGCACAGGACCCTGAGGGCAATAGTTTGACATTCAGCATAGCGAATGCATGGGAACTTCCTGCGGCCATGCGTCAGATCGGTTCCCAGGGAAAATACGAGTTTGTTGTGGATT
>Ga0307378_10007839_pt1 | contig 14311 bp, 11 predicted proteins | sample UN1MG_FD_202238 | JGI IMG/M metagenome (GOLD analysis project Ga0307378, IMG submission 202238) | Soil microbial communities from Risofladan, Vaasa, Finland - UN-1 | ecosystem: Environmental > Terrestrial > Soil > Coastal area > Acid sulfate soil | place: Finland: Risofladan, Vaasa | collected...
GTCGATGAGCGTCCACTGCTGCTCGCGCACGCCCTCGGTGCGAACCGGCGAGCGACCGAGTTCGGCCTTCACCTTCGCTTCGACGTCCTCGACGATCGCGCGCACCTGGCGTGGGTTGGAGGCACTCGCGATCACGAAATATCCGGTGATCGACAGCAGAGAACCGACGTCGAGCACCAGGACGTCGGACGCCTTGAGGTCCGATGCTGCTCGGGCCGCACACAACGCCAGCGTCTCGCTCGCATCGTTGTCGGTCGGGGCAACTGGCTCAGCCATGCGGGTCATCCATCCTCTGGGACCGTACCGGCAACATCCGTCGACTCGGTCGGAGCCGTGTCCGGCGTGACGTCGCCGACACGCTCGGCTTCGCGTTCGAGATACGACATCCCCAGGACGACCTCGACGTCGATCCCTTCGATGACGCTCTCGGCCACCCGCACCTCGGCCTCGCCGAACAGCGCCTCGGCCGCATCGACGTTCTCCTGCATCCGGCGCTCCTCGACCACTTCGATGATCGTGACGGCAGGAGCACCGGTCGGGGCGGTGTCGACCGATGTCACGTTGCCGCCGATGAACAGCAACCGACCGATCAACTCGACCGCCAGATCCGACGTCGAGTCGTACACGCCGCCCGCCTCTGCCAACTGGTCATCCGTGAAGTTGGCGACGATCCTCACCGTCAGACCGGTGTTCGGCGTCGACACGAGGCCCGGCGAGACCTGGGCGAACACGAGGTTCGAGTCGCGTCGATCGATCAGGACCACGTCGACCTCGGTCGGGTTCGATTCCTCGTCGACCGGGACAACGAGGAGATCCCGCACCGTGATCTTGCCCTGCCAGAGCCGGGTCATCAGCTCGTCGACCGTCGCCGGCGCGACAGGACGCCCCAACTCGTCGAGCGGAACCTGCTCGGGTGGGACGGTCACGGGCGCCGTCTGCGCCAACGACTCCCAGACGGCCACGTCGTTGGCGTGCGAGGTGTCGACCTCGGCGTCGTCGTCGACTGCGGCCAAGATTGCCGTCATCTCCTCTGCGGTGAATGTCTGCGGGCCAGCGGTCGCGATCACGCCGCCACCGCCGCTGGTGTCGACGACGTCGTTCGGAACCACGACCCGCAACGCCTCGACATCAGGAAGCAGCAGTTCGAGACCTGCCGCGTCGACGATCGCCGCGCTCTGGACGGTGATCGCGAGCATCTCCTCGACCGACGCGACCAAACCCTCGACGTCGTCCGCATCGAACGACTCGTCCAGCGGTCGCCGTTGGAGCCCGAATCCCGCCGTCGAATCGGCGTTGACGGGCACGGTGACGATGCTGCCGCCTTGTCCCTCGGGGAGCAGCGTCATGACCACGACGGAAGCGAGCTGCCCGTTCTCGTCAGTGAGGGCGAGCAACGCGTTGGGTGTCGGGGGGAACTGCACCCTCGGCCTGTCGTCGACACCGACTGCCTCGCCTTCCTGCGAATTGGACAAGGTCACCACGCCGACGACGAACATCGCGCCGGCCGCCACGATCAGCAGCACCGCCGTGACGGCACCGAACAACGTTCGACGTTTTCGGCGCTCTGCGATCGCCGTCATCGTGACGCCCCGTAGAGACCCCGCGCCCGGATGACGTCGAGCACGGGTTGGGTCACGAGGTAGTCGAGCGGACGACCGTCGGTGAACCTGGCACGCAGGTCCGTGCTCGACACCTCGAGTCGGGGCACCTCGACTCGGATCCACTCGATCCCACCGTCGACGTCGACCGACTCACCTGGGCGATCGACGACGACCACCTGCGAGCGCTCGACGACTTCCTCCCAGCGCGTCCACGTCCGCAGTCCGGCCGCCGCATCGTCACCGATGATCGTGAAGAAGTCGGCCCCGGGGTACTGCTCGGCCAACACCGCCAGGGTGTCGGCCGTGTAGCTCGGGCCACCGTGGTCGATCTCCTGGCGACCAGGGACCAGCCCCGGCACATCGCGCACCGCTGCTTCCACCATGGCGAGCCGGTCGGCCGCCGGCGTGATGGTGCGGCTGCCCTCCTTCTGCCACGGAACGTTGGCCACCATCAGCACGACCACATCGAGCTCGAGCGCATGGCGGACATTGACCGCGGTGACCAGATGACCCACGTGCGGAGGGTCGAACGTTCCCCCGAACAGCCCGACGCGACGCAGTGGTGGATCGGTTTCGGGCACGATGACCCGATTTTATGGGCCCGTGCGGGAATTCCCACGCAACCGACCCGACAGGGGGTTGACACGTCTGTTACTGTGAATCGCTCCCCCATATACCCCCGAGTACACGGTTTACGACAGCTTCCTCCCGGGAAGTCCATCGTTACCGGCGTCTGCCGCTCTTCGATCACCTCGCAGGACCGCACATTCACGTGCGAAACCCGGCGATGCCTCGATCCGCATGGCCGATGCAGTGTGTCCGATGACACAGCCTGGCCCCGGAATCATCACGAACACGAACGGTTGTAGGAAACATCATGAACGACTCCATTGGTCTCTACCTGAATGACATCGGCAAGGTCCCACTGTTGACCGCCGAGGACGAGCGCGAGCTGTCTCGCATCATCGAAGCCGGTCGCGAGGCGCAGGAGCAGATCGACGCCGGCAAGCGTGGCGTCGCCCTCAAGCGTCAGGTCCGCGAAGCCGCCAAGGCCAAGGACCGGTTCATCCGCTCCAACCTCCGCCTCGTGGTCTCCATCGCCCGCCGCTACCCCCTGCCCCAGGGCATGGATCTGCTCGACCTCATCCAGGAAGGCAACCTCGGCCTCGAGCACGCCGTCGACAAGTTCGACTGGCGCCGTGGCTTCAAGTTCTCCACCTACGCAACCTTCTGGATCCGCCAGGCCATCGGCCGTGCCCTCGACCAGAAGGCCAGCCTCATCCGCATCCCCGGAGACCGCTCGGCCAGCCTCCGTGCTGCGCTGCGTCAGGCCTCCGGTGACGGCGAGACCCTCGACCAGACAAACGCCGAACTGCACCGTCTCACCACGCCGGTCAGCCTCGACAAGACGGTCGGCGACGACGGCGACGCGACGCTCGGTGACCTGATGGCCAACGGCGACGGCACCCCCGAAGACCACGTGATGACGCTGGTCGACAGCGAGCTGCTCGACGAACTGCTCGGCACGCTCGACTCTCGTGCCCGCTTCGCGGTCGAGTCCCGCTTCGGGCTCGTCGACGGCGAGCGCAAGAGCTTCCGCGAAGTGGGCGAGCAGCTGGGCGTCACCGCCGAAGCCGCCCGCCGTCTGGTGTCCCGTGCGGTCGCTGGCCTCCGCGACGACGCCGAACGCATCCTGGCGGTCTGAGTTTCGGACCCACCAGAACACTTGAATTGACGGGGAGCGGTCGGAGCAATCCGACCGCTCCGGTCGTTTTCGGCGCCGGTAGCCTTGCGGCATGTCCGAGAGCCGAGGTCCGTGGTCGCCGTCGTCCTGGCACGACCGTCCCGTTGCCCAACAGCCCCAGTGGCCCGACTCCGGCGCGCTCGAGCAGGCGCTCAAGCAGATCTCCTCCATGCCGCCACTGGTGTTCGCCGGTGAAGCGCGGTCGCTGCAGTCCGAGCTGGCACGCGTCGCCGGAGGCCGCGCCTTCCTGCTGCAGGCGGGCGACTGTGCGGAGAGCTTCGAGGAGTTCTCTGCCGACAACATTCGAGAGAAGCTGCGAGTCATCCTGCAGATGGCGGTCGTGCTGACGTACTCAGTCGGTGTCCCCATCGTGAAGGTCGGGCGCATCGCCGGGCAGTTCGCAAAGCCCCGATCGTCGCCCACCGAGATGGTCGGCGACGTCGAGTTGCCGTCGTTCCGCGGCCACATCGTCAACGACACGAACGCCTCCGAGGCCGCGCGCCAGCCGAACCCGGACCGGCTCGTGCAGGCCTACCACCAGTCAGCGTCGACCCTCAACTTGTTGCGAGCGTTCACCAAGGGCGGCTTCGCCGACCTGTCCAGGGTGCACGCATGGACCCAGGAGTTCGTCGCGTCGAGCCCTGCCGGTGAACGCTACGAGACCGTGGCGGCCGAGATCGAGCGAGCGCTCGCCTTCATGCGAGCGTGCGGCATCGACACCGAATCGAACCCCAACCTGTCGCAGGTCGACGTGTTCACGTCGCACGAAGCGCTCATCCTCGGCTACGAGGAGTCGCTCACTCGCCAGGACTCACTCACCGGCGACTGGTTCGACTGCTCGGCACACATGTTGTGGATCGGCGAACGCACCCGCGAACTCGACGGAGCCCACGTCGAGTTCCTCCGCGGCGTCGGGAACCCGATCGGCTGCAAGATCGGCCCGACCACCAGTGCCGAGTTCGTGCTCGAGCTCTGCGAGGTCCTGAACCCATCGCGCATTCCGGGTCGCCTGACCCTCATCACCCGCATGGGCGCCGACAAGATCGAGGACAAGCTGCGGCCGCTACTCCGCGCGGTCGACGATGCCGGACACCCGGTGGTCTGGGCCTGCGACCCGATGCACGGCAACACCTACACCGCCGCCAACGGGCTCAAGACCCGGCACTTCGACGACGTGATCGCCGAGGTCGGGGGCTTCGTCCGCGCCCACCGCTCGGAAGGCACCTGGCCCGGCGGCATCCACATCGAGCTCACCGGCGAGAACGTCACCGAGTGTCTCGGAGGCGGCGACGCGCTCTCGGACACCGACCTCGACCACCGGTACGAGACGATGTGCGATCCCCGTCTCAACGCCCGCCAGAGCGTCGACCTCGCATTCCGGGTCGCCGAACTGCTGCGCCAGTTCACCTGAGCGAGTCGAGGTCGACCGCCGTGACCGCCCTCGACCTCACGATCAACTGGCCTGTCGAGCACGTCAGCGCCGCGGTGCTGCGTGCCGGAATGGTCGCCGCGACGATCGGCGATGTCGGTCGGGTGCAGCGGCTCGCGTCGATCTCCAAGCCGATGACCGCGTGGGCGACACTGGTCGCCGTCGAAGAGGGCATCGTCGAACTCGACCAACCGGTCGGCCAGCCGGGCTGCACGGTGCGTCACCTGCTGGCACACGCTGGCGGCTACCCCTTCGACGGCCCCGATCCGATCGCCCGACCCGAGGCGACGCGCATGTACTCGAACACCGGCATCGAGCTCGTCGCCGACGCGGTCGAGCGCGCGAGCGCGATGCCCTTCGCCGACTACCTGCACGAGGCGCTGTTCGTCCCGCTCGACATGCACCACACCGCGCTGCGCGGTTCCCCGGCGCACGGCGTTCACTCGAACCTCGCCGACACGTGCCGGTTCGTCGCAGAGGTCATGCGCCCCTCACTGATCCACGCCACCTCGGCCGCTGATGCAGAACGCATCCACTACCCGACGCTCGCAGGTATCGTTCCGGGCGTGGGTCGCTACGAGCAGTGCCCCTGGGGGCTGGGTTTCGAGGTGCGTGGCACGAAGACACCTCACTGGACGGGCACGACCAACTCACCGCGCACGTTCGGCCATTTCGGTGGGTCGGGCACGATGTTCTGGATCGACCCCGATCGCGATCTCGCACTCGTGTCGCTCGCCGACCGCGACTTCGACCAATGGGCGTCCACGGCGCTGACGGTCTGGCCGGAGCTGTCCGATGCCGTGATCGCCGAGTACGGCGACGAAGCCGGAGCGCCGGTGTGACCAAGTTCAACCACGGCGACCGGATCCGCTACGCCACCACCGGCGAGGACGGCCTGCCGCTGGTGCGCTACGGGTTCGTCGGGGGTGTCAGCGGCGACAGCGGCCCGATCGTGGTGATGCTCGACGGGGAACTCGGCGGCGATGTCGTCGATGCCGACCACGTCGAGCCGGTCCACATCTGCAACGTCACACTCACCCTCGGCGGCTCCGATCTGCTCGACGACCCGTCGCTGCGCCAGGGACTGGTGAATCTGTGGGCGGCCGAAGCCGAGAGTGCCGGGCTACAGCTGGCGTCACTGCACTGCATCGGCACGGGTGTACGCGACTCCAGCGAGGGCTATGCCCTGGCAGAGCTGTCGAGCGGCGGCGAGCAGTACGTGTTGCGAGCGACGCGCTGCATCAAGCAGTACGACGCGATCGTCGTCCACGCCGACCGCCCCAACCGCTGGGAAGTCCTCTGAACTCTCCCTGGTGACGGCGCCGATGCCCCGATCAGTCGTGGGGCAGTTCGTGGGGTTCGATCGAGTCCACCACGGCGGCGTGCTCGGGATGGTCGTGCACGATGTGGTCCTTGACCTCGTTGTGGTAGCTGAAGATCAGCTCGCAGTACGGGCAGGCGTGCGTGGTCGATTCGCTCATACCGCGATGATCCATCACCGGAGTCGTCACGCACCAGGGCCCTCGGTCCCCGAGCCGTGTCGGTGCCGCAAGGGAGAGAGATAGGTTCGAGCGGCGATGGGACAGGTGATCGCAGTCATGGACGTGGGCGGCACCTCGATCAAGACCGGCGCCGTCCGCTTCGACGACGGTGGCGGGGAACCACGGATCGCGGCGGGTCCGGCACTGCCGACCAACTCCAACGAGGCCGCCGACGTCGTCCTCGACTCGCTCGCAGCCGGCGCGGACGCTGCGCTCGCCGTGGCCGGACGCGAGGTGGCCGGTCTCGCGATCGCTATCTGCGGGCCGTTCGACATCGACGCCGGGATCTCGAGGATGCGCGGCGTCCACAAGTTCGAGGAGATCTACGGCATCGATCTGGGCGCTGCGTTGCGCCACCGCTCGACGGTGTCGGAACTGCCGATCCGGTTCGCCCGCGATGCAGAGTCCGCGGGCACCGGCGAGTCGCTCGCCGGGGCGGGCGCCGGCGTCGACCGGGTGCTGACGGTGACGGTCGGTACCGGTCTCGGCACGTGCCTCACCGAACGAGCTCAGCCGGTCGAGTTCATCGGCGACTTCGGCGTCGAGCACCTGGCGATGCGCGCGACGCCGTGGGGTGGCCGGGCCGACGACGTGCTGTCCGCCCACGGCCTCGCGGACCGTCTCGGCGCGGCGATGTCCGACCTTCGGGCGGCCGTCGATGATCCGACGAACATCGAGATCGTCCGTGATCACGGCACCCGGCTGGGCACGTTCCTCGCGCCGGTGGTCGTCGAGTTCGACGCCCACCTCGTCGTCATCGGCGGCGGATTCTCCGCAGCGTTCGACCGGTTCGGTCCCCCGCTGCAAGCGGCGATCGGTACCGTCCCGGTCCGCCCCGCCGCTCTCGGCACCGCCGGCCCCCTCCTCGGCGCCGCTCACCTCACCTTCCGCCGCTGATCCAGGGTCGCACCCTCACCCCAACGATGAGCCAAGTGTCGCTATCCGGGCGGTTCACTCATCGCAGGGCCGACCACACCCGCAACGATGAGCCAAGTGTCGCTATCCGGGCGGTTCACTCATCGCGGGCGCAGTGAGGCTGCGGGTCAGCGGGTGTCGCAGACCCGAAAGAGCTCGGCGCTGTGGCCTTCGGGGAGGCCGTGTTCGACAGCGAGTTGACGGAAGCGGGCGCCGACCCGTTCCATCATCGCGTCAGGGTCGACGTGCTGGCTCACGTGGCAGCGCAGGGCACGGAACTTGCGATCGACCTGCTCGGTGATGTCGACGACGCCCAGGTCGGGTCCGCCACCCATCGGGCCGGCTTGGATCCACACCTCCTGAACCTTCCAGTCCTCGAGTTCGGCGCAGGGCAACCCCGGGAACGCGAACGGATTGCGGGCGTCGGGATACACGGCGCACATCGTCGCCTCGCCGGTGGCGGTGTGGTCGGGGTGTGAGCCGTACGTCGAGGAGAGGTTGCGGATCGGCGACTGGGTGATCACCACTTGAGGGCGCACCTGGCGGATGATGAGGCTGATGTCGTGGCGCAGCTCCATCGTCACCTCGACGGTGCCGTCCATGAACCCGAGGAACCGGAGATCGCTGACACCGACCTCGGCAGCCGCCTTCGTCTGTTCCTCGCGACGGATCGACGCCATCTCCTTGCGCGGGATCGAGTGGTCGAATCCACCGGCCTGACCATCGGTGACCAGGCAATACGTGACCTCGACGCCGGCGTCGGTCAGCGCAGCGACCGTTCCGGCCGCGCCGAAGTCGACGTCGTCGGGATGCGCGGTGACGACGAGGACTCGCTCGATCTCGGAGAACGGCAGCATCGCACCAGTCAACGCCGGATCCCACGCGTTCTCAACTCGGAGCCGACATCGACAGCGTGTCGGTCCTCCCCGTCCCCGTCCCCGCCCGGACCTTCGTGGCCCGACACCGGCGAGGCGCGCGGGCTCTCGTACAGTCGCCACCATGACGGGCAGCGCTCCCTACGACGAGGTCTCCCTCGACGACTTCGACCTCTCCGACGCCGACTTCTGGACAGCACCGCGAGCGCACCGCGAGGGCGCGTTCAAGGCGCTGCGCGACACACCCGGCCTCGTCCACTTCGCCGAGCGCGAGATCCCCGACCTCCCGTTCCCGGTCGGTCCCGGCTACTGGGCGCTCACCCGCCACGACGACATCTGGCACGTGAGCCGCAACCCGCATCTCTTCTGCTCGGGCAAGGGTGCCAACATCGGCGACCAGCCCCAGGAGATGAACGAGTTCTTCGGCTCGATGATCAACATGGACGATCCGCGCCACTTCCGACTGCGCTCGATCGTGTCGAAGGGGTTCACCCCGAAGGAGATCACCGCCGTCGAGGACACCGTCCGCACCAAGGCCAACGAGGTGATCGATCGCTTGCTCGCCGATTTCCCGGACAAGACGTGCGACTTCGTTCAGAACGTGGCGGCGGCACTGCCGCTCGAGATCATCTGCGACATGATGGGCATCCCCGCCGAGGACTACGCCCGGGTCTTCAAGTGGACCAACACGATCCTCGGCGCCGGCGATCCCGAATTCACGTCCAGCTTCGACGACCTGATGGGTCAGTCGCTCGAGATGTTCATGTACGCCCAGGCGCTCGGTGAGGACCGTAAGGCCAGCCCGCAGGACGACATCACCTCGATCATGATGGCGGCCGAGGTCGACGGCGAGCAGTTGACGCCGCAGGAGTTCGGATCGTTCTTCATCCTCCTCGTGGTGGCCGGCAACGAGACCACGCGCAACGCGATCAGCCACGGCATGAAGACGTTCACCGAACACCCCGACCAACGCGACCTCCTCTACGGCGACTTCGACACACACGCCAGGGGGGCGATGGAGGAGATCGTCCGCTGGGGCACACCGGTGATCCACTTCCGGCGCACCGCCACCGAGGACACCGAGATCGCAGGTCAGCCGGTCGCGGCCGGCGAGAAGGTGGTCATGTGGTACAACTCGGGCAACCGCGACGAGCGGGTGTTCGTGGATCCGTACCGGTTCGACATCACCCGCGAGCCGAACCCCGCCCAGATCGGCTTCGGCGCCGGCGGCCCTCACTTCTGCCTGGGAGCCAACCTCGCTCGACGGGAGATGACCGTGATGTTCGACACGATCCGCCAGCGGGTGCCGTCGCTGCGTATCACGGGCGAACCGGACTACCTGCAGAGCGGGTTCATCAACGGCATCAAGCGGATGCAGTGTGCCTGGGACTGAGCTGACGCCCGAGCGCCGGGCCGACCTCGTCCGCAACCTGACGATCGCCGGCTGGCTGCTGCTCGGCGGCCCGATCGGGTTCGTCCTGTTCCAGTTGGACCGCGTCCGTCGGATCGGGAGCCAACCGTTCGCCAGCGTGTGGGATCAACGGATCGAGGTGCTCAGCTTCCTGATGCTGCCACCGAACCAGACGGTGCTGGTGCCGGTCGTGTTCGTGGCAGCTGCCGCGATCTGGTTGGCCGGCTGCGACCGCGATGCATGGCTGACCACGCTGCTGCGGCTGAGCGCGGCGCTGGCGATCACGTTCGCCGTCATCGGTGTGATCTCGATCGTGAGCATTCTGGCGCGCGACGACGCCGGCACCTTCGACACCGACAGCGTGTTCCTCCGCTTCGGCGGCATCGCCATGGCTGCGGGCCTCGCCCTCGTCTGCCGCACCGCCGACCGCCTCACCACCTGAACCTGTTCCCCGCGCCCAGGTCTCCGGGAACAAGCTTTGTTCCGCGAGACCTGGGCGCGGGGAACTCTGCGACAGCCCCTTGTCATCGTGAGGGCATGTGCCTTCAATGTGACGGATACTCCTTCGAGCAGTCGATGCTCTCCCTCGATCTCACGATCCGCACCTACGGGTGGCAGCTCACCCAGGTCACCGACTCCAACCCATGGTCGTACACGATCGGCCTGACCGAGAGCTACGGGCATCCCGAGTTGATGGTCTGCGGGCTCGAGCTCGACGTGCAGAACACTGTGATCCGCAAGATCGTCGATCCGATCGTAGAGACGGGCAGCGTCGACCGCGCGTTTCTCGAGCGCCAAGGGGTCAGGCTGGTCGAGGTGCACCCGAACCATCTCGCCGGCGACTGGTTCGGAACCTGGTCCAACTTCTACGAGCGCACCCCACCGCCGGGTTCGTTCCTACAGATCGTGCCGCCCGGCGACTGGTTCTGCGAATGCCACCAGCACTCGATGCCACACTTCGAGCTGCCGGGCCCGATTCGCTTCGCAAATCGAGCCGAGCGACGCTCCCGACGACGTCGTTGATGCCCTCTGGTAGGAGCTGTCCGGAATCGTGGTCCCCGGAGACCCGGGCTCGGGGAACCAGCGTGGTCCCCGGAGACCCGGGCTCGGGGAACTACGCCGCAGCGTGTGACCGACGACCAATGCAAGCGATTCCCTTGGCAAACCGGCGTGCAGGGCCGCTCGTCTACAGTCCGGGGAACCGACCACGGGAGGGGGCGCATGTCGGACGACGTAGAGAAACAGCTGGAGGCCGCGCTCCGGCGCGAAGCGGCCCTGGCTGGAGTCCTCGACGCCGTCGCCCGCGGCGGCGAGCTCGACTCAACGCTGACCGAGATCGCGTACTGGGCTGCCATGCTGACCGGGTCCTCCTTCGGGTCGGTGTTCCATGGCGACGGCGACGTCATCAGGATGTACGCGAAGGGGCCCGACCTGGAGCCGAGCTTCCGGAACCAGCCGTTCGGCGACGATTCTGCACTCACCAAGGTGCTTCGCGAGCGGGTCACGCTGACCTTCGACGACCAGTCGAACATCACCGATTCGGGGTTGGCCCAGTCCAGGGACGCCGCACGGGCATTCGGCATCGGATCATCGGTGTTCGCCCCGTTGCGGAGCGAGGGACCTCCGGTCGGTGTCGCAGCATTTCGGCTCACCGTCGACCCGTTCACGCCGGACGAGATCGAACTGCTGGAGTCCTTCGCCGCCCAGGCGGGCAATGCAGTCACCAACGCACGCCTCGTCGCCGACATCGAGGCACGCAACGCAGAACTCGCCGAGGCCTTGGCGCTGCAGACCGCCACGAGTGAGATCCTCGAGCTGATCAGCGCGAACCCGGGAGATCTGACCGTCGTGCTCCATGGCGTCCTCGCCAGGGCTATCGCCCTGATCGGCGCCGATCAGGGCGTCGTGATGCTTCAACACGGAGACCTCGTCAGGGTGGAGGTCGGAGTCGGGAGCTCAGGCGCATCGGTCGGTACGGAGACGACCTTGGCGGACGCTGCTGGGGTGACCATCTTCGACGAGCCGACGTTCTTCGAGGACCGCACGACCGAGGCCCTCGACGATCGCCGCGCCGAGTTCTTCCGCAGTTTCAACGTGCGCTCGAGCGCAAGCGTGCCGCTCAAGATCGACGGTGAGTGGATCGGCCAGATCAACATGAGCCGCACCGAGGTGCGGCCGTTCGACGAGAAGCAGGCGGCGATCCTGCAGACCTTCGCCGATCAGGCGGCGATCGCCATCCGCAATGCGGGTCTCTTCAACGACCTGGAAGAGGCACTGCAACTCCAGACTGCGACCAGCGAGGTGCTGGCACTGATCAGCGAAAATCCAGGCGACCTGACCACCGTGCTGGAGGGGATCCTCGAGAACGCCGCCAGGCTGTGCGGCGGCGAGGCGGGCTCGATCACCATGACCGAGGGCGACACCACCCGGTACGTGGCGTCGCACGGGCCCGCCATGGCGCCGTACATCGGCACATCGATCGGCGCCGACGTGAGGGTCCCGCGCGAACTTTTCACCGTCGGCGCGAGTGGCGTGCCACAACTCGAAGACATGCAGCAGGTGGGCCCCGACTGGCCCTACTTCCATGAACTGGCACGCGTTGCGCGCGTCCGCAGTTATGCGGCGGCCAGGCTGACGCTCGACGGGGAATCCCTCGGCGGTCTGCACATGTACCGTCACGAGGTCCGGCCCTTCGACGACGCCGAGCTGAAGACGCTGGCGTCCTTCGCCAAGCAGGCGTCACTCGCCATCGCCAACGCCAACCTCTTCAACGACCTCGACGCCGCCCTCGAACGACAGACCGCCATGACCGACGTGCTCGACGCCGTCAGCACCGCCCGCGACGACCTTCAACGCGTCTTCGAGGCCGTCGCCCGTCACGCCCGACGCCTGTGCAACGCCGCGAACGTGGGCCTGTTCGTGAGAGACGGGTCACGGCTCGTCGGAGCGGGAGGCGATGGACCCCAGCCTCTCGCGATGTTCGAGAACGCCGACGAGGGTTACGAATATCTCATAGGCCGTGCTTGGTCGATCGACGACGACATTCCGATGTCCGAGGCGTGTCGTACGGCCCGGCCGGTGCACATCCGGGACTGGGACGATGTGCCGCCGGATCGTTTTCCCGACACCCAGATGAGGACCTGGGGACGACGCAGCACGCTCTCGCTTCCGCTGTTGCGAGACCGCGAAGTGGTCGGAGTCCTCAACATCTCGAACGTCGAACCTGGCGGCTACACCGACGAGCAACTGTCGCTGCTGGAGGCGTTCGCCAACCAGGCCGCGATCGCCGTCGACAACGCTCGGCTGCTGCGCGAGATCGAGGAACGCAACAACGAGCTCTCCGAATCACTCGAACTCCAGACGGCCACGAGCGAGGTCCTGCAGCTGATCAGCGCAAACCCGGGTGACCTCACGCCGGTGCTGGAGGGTCTCGTCGCTCGGGCGGTCGCGTTGTGCGATGCCGACTCCGGGCTGCTCTGGCTTCGGAACGGCGACGACCTCCGCTGCGAGGCCCAGGTCCTCGTCAAGCCGGGCATGGAGGACGTGCCGACGTTCGTCGGCGACGTCTTCCCGGCAACGGCACCCAGTGTCTACCGGAGCAGTGCCGAACGTCGCGCACCCTTGTTCGTCGACGACATCGTTCCCGCGCTCGACGGCGACCCGATGCGGGACAAGACGGTGGCGGGCGGCTTCCGGTCGGTCACGACGATCGCACTGTTCAGCGACGACGAATGGATCGGCAACCTGAACCTCGGTCGACAGGACGTTCGCCCGTTCGACCGTTCCACCGGAACGATCCTGCAGGCGTTCGCCGACCATGCGGCGATCGCCGTCGCCAACGCCAAGCTGTTCAACGACCTCGACGCGGCCCTCGAACGCCAGACCGCGATGACCGACGTGCTCGAAGCGGTCGGCACCGCGCGCCTCGACATACAACCGGTACTCGATCGAGTCGTCGATCACGCACAGCGCCTCTGTGAGGACGTCACGGCAGCCGTCACGCTCCGCGAGCTCGACGTGTTCGTTGCCGCAGCTGCGGGCCCGGCAAACTGGGACCCCGACTTCGACAACACCGCCAGAAAGGATCCAGGGCGGAACACGACCACTGGTGAGCTGTACGCCACCGGCCGACCGATCCACATTCGCGACTGGAATCTCGAGCCGCCGGAGCGGTTTGCCGATTCGGCGGCGAGGACGTGGGGACATCGATCGTTGTTGTCACTCCCGCTACGGCGGCAAGACGAGATCATCGGTGCGTTCTCGTTCGGGCGTGAGGCAGCCGGCGGGTTCTCCGACAGCGAGGTGTCGCTCCTGCAGGCCTTCACCGATCAGGCCTCGATCGCCGTCAACAATGCCTGGCTGCTCCACGAGATCGGGGAACGCAACGCCGAACTGTCCGAGTCACTGGAGCTGCAGACCGCGACGTCGGACATCCTGCGGCTGATCAGTGCCCATCCGGGCGACCTGAGCACGGTGCTGCACGGCATCGCCGTGCGGGCCGCGGCATTGTGTGACGCCGAAGGTGGGACGGTCCTCCTCCGCCACGGTGACATCCTCCGCATCGAAGCCGAGAACGAACCCTTGGATGGAGCACCGAGTCTCATGGGCCGCGAGTTCGTCGCCGAGCGAACCATCAACCGCCGAGCGCGAGACTCGAGGGAACCGGTTTTTCTCGACGACTTCCAGAACGTCCGCGACCCCGTCGGACTCGAGGTTGCCAGAGATCTCCCCAACCTTCACAGCTTCGCCTCGATCGCGTTGCTGCTCGAGGACGAGTGGATCGGCAGCCTCAATC
>Ga0307378_10007840_pt1 | contig 14310 bp, 12 predicted proteins | sample UN1MG_FD_202238 | JGI IMG/M metagenome (GOLD analysis project Ga0307378, IMG submission 202238) | Soil microbial communities from Risofladan, Vaasa, Finland - UN-1 | ecosystem: Environmental > Terrestrial > Soil > Coastal area > Acid sulfate soil | place: Finland: Risofladan, Vaasa | collected...
GATTTATTCATTTTTCAAAGAGCATTTGCAATAAAATTAACACTTTTCAACGGTCCTACGAACGCTTGACAAGCACAGGTTGTCCAGCTACTGAAGAAGAGCTTCAACAGAGCTTACAAGCAGCGCTCCTGCTTAGTCGGGAAAACGGCCTGGCTTTGAGTTCGACCATCTGCTGCAGCGGAAACGGCCATTATGTATTGGCGCCTATCGTCCCCGTACCAGTTGATGGCGATGATATTGGCGAGAAATTCAGATATTTCTGCTATCAGCTGGCTGAGAGAATCGCCAGCCAGGTTAGTGGAATCAAGATTGACCCGGTCTATAACCTCAGCCGCGTTATGCGGCTTGTAGGAACCGTCAATGGCAAAGGACAACCTTCGGAGGAGAGACCTCACCGGAGGGCACATTTCGTTACTGAACCGATACCGGCAAAGTCCATGGCATTACATTATATGATGCTTAACACCGAAATTATCGTTCCTACGAGTAGAACAACAGCTCGACCTGACAACAACCGACGTGACCTGACCAAGATAGAGAGCTGTGAGTTCATAAAATGGTGCAGAAAAAAACCAATGGATGTCTCGGAGCCGCAATGGTTTGCTATGATTACCAACCTGGCTCATCTTGATGGTGGCCCAAGACTCATCCACGAAATCTCAAGCCTGGACATGTTTCGTTACGACCATCAGCAGACACAGAGGTTAATCGAACGAGTACAGGGCAGGGGATATAGCCCGGCAAACTGCAAGACCATCAGAAACAATGGCTTTTACTGCGCGAAATTTGGGCAATGTCAGGTAAGGGCTCCGATGTATTTGACTCGTTTGTTTTCAATATGGACAAGATGAAAGAACTAGTTGGAGGATACTACAGTGCGTAGACCAATAAAGACATTCACATGTGGAGACATCTCAGGACATATTTGGGCAAAGGCCGAGGACCAATTGAGAATATAATGGATACAGAGAAAGATTGTGACCTCCGATCGATCTGCACGGTCAGCCAGATGGCCAATAAGCTCAGTCTATCACGAGCACGGTTGTACCAGCTCATTAATGATGGAGTGTTTCCTCCCCCAGCTTATTGCTGTTTGAGCAAAAAGCCTGTGTATCCTTCCCGTCTCCAAGAAGCTTGCTTGGAGATCCGTAAGACCGGGATCGGCTGGAAAGGTCAGCTTGTCAGATTCTACGAGCATCGGAAAAAGGCGAAGCCTAAACCTGAGCACAAAGAGGTTAGGGCCATTCTGCAGAAAATGGGCCTATCGGTGACTATTAGTCAGGTCAGAAAGGCTTCCAAACGACTCGGGCTGTCAATAGCAAGTGAGGAATCCATTAATGGCGAAACCATACGCAAGCTATTCAAACACTTCTATGGCGACTGTCAGAAAGGTGTCTAATTGTTGTCAAATTGTTGTCACATTGATGTCAAAAAGTCCACGGTCTTCCGTGAGTTTGGGAGCGTGGATAGGGTAAAGCTATGAACAGGGAGCATGAAAAATCCAAACCTGAAAGAGCTCCAATCTACTGGATGCATGAGGCCATCACATACAGTCCGGCCCCAAAAGCTCATGTGTGTATTTTCCACACAATTTGCACTCTCTCATTTTGCATCACCTCCATGATGACTTTGGTTTTTCTGCTCCTCGAAAAACCAAAGTCGGGCAAGAACGGCTCATCATTATTAGTGCAGCATACTGTGCGTAAAAGGTTGGCCATAAATCACTGTTTTATAAGCCTATAGCAGCTGTTATAGAAAAAGCGTTTGGTAAGATAGTATCTAGTGTCACAAACATAATCGGCCTTGTAGGAAGATGGCATGATGATATCCCCTTAGAAGGGAAGCTATGTGTAATGTGTGTGAAAGATGTGGGTTTAGTAAGCGCAGGTGACAGATGTATTTCCGAATACGGTAAATCGAAAAAGAAAAGTTGATAAACCCAGCGTGATCCAGAGGTAAATATGAGAGTACATTACAAAGAACTAAAATCAGGTATTAACCGCACCCCAGAATTCGAGAAAAAGCAACTTGCGTCCTATTCGATAAACGTGGGCGTCAAATGTGGTCACGGCTGTTTGTACTGCAGTACCGGAGCGATGTTACGAACACACAAACTCTTTCGTGAGTGTGGCGAGAATCCGTTTGGATTTGGCTACGCTATAGTCGACCCCAGTACTCTCAAGAGGGTGGAGAAGGATGCCAAGCGAATCAAAAAGCGGGGATTAGTACAACTCTGTACCACGGTGGACGCCTGGACTCCTGAAGCACAGGAGTTTGACTTAGGCCGAAAATGCCTGAAAGCTGTTTTGTCGCAGCCCGGATGGACTGTTCGAATACTGACTAAGAACGCCGCTGTGTTTAGAGATTTCGACCTGATCGAAGAATACAAGGATCGCATCCTAATCGGAATAAGTATCACTGCTACCCAGGACAAAAGCGACGTCATTTCAGTAATTGAGCCACAGGCATCATCAATCAAAGAGCGAATGGTTGTTCTAAGAGAAGCTAAAGCTCGCGGCTTTCGCACCTACGCCATGTTCTGTCCTCTTTTGCCCGGCATTGCTGATTCAACTGAGCAAATCGACCGGCTTATTCAGTTCGCAACTGAAGTAGGGGCAGAGGAGATTTTTGCTGAGCCGGTTAATGCACGTGGACCAGGGCTTAAACTAACACAGCAGGCCCTGCAAGAATCTGGATTCGAAAAGGAAGCTGCCGCTGTAGGAAGTGTTCGCAATCAGAAGAGTTGGTCTCGATACACAGCGATGCTCATTTCGAATATTCAACGCAGTGTGTATAGATTTCATAATATCGACCGGCTTCGCATATTGCTTTATCCATCTAATCTCGAGGCTGATCAACTTCACCAAATCAGGGAGGACGACCGTGGTGTGATTTGGCTGGGTAAGAAAGATTCCGGCAATATGGGAAGCTAACGTGTAAGCTATGCAGAATACGAGTGGACACAATGCAATGTATGACCCGATTCGTGAACAGTTTTATACGGCTCGTGAGCTAGCAGAGATCCTCGGTATCAAACCCGAGACTCTAGCTTCCCATGCTCGCTCTGGCCGACTGCCAGCATGCCAACCATACATCAAAGGACCGTGGATGTTCCCCAAAGATGAAATCGCTGCATACTTGAGAAAACGGGTAAACCATCGTGCTGGTTCCAACACACGTCCACTTCGCGCAAGGCGTGTCGCTATATGAGACATCCAAGATGTAACTCGTATCTATGACAGGGCTCGGTTAATAGCAAGGGAGATTTGCGGCGCCACATGCGTAGATTTTAGCCCAATGTACCAATTCTGCGTAATGCGGACATCTGAGTGCCCAAGTGCCATTGAAACATGGGCAATCGGGATGCCTTGCTGAACAAGTAGACTACCATAGGTCGCCCGCAGCATTTGGAAATTCCAGTCAAAGGGCACTTGTTTGCCGGCTCGAAATCGGCGAAGAGAACTGTTTAAGCTATCCTTGTTCCATGGCTGACCATTTGTATTGCAGAGCACATTGGAGACACTCTCTGTTTGAGCATGAGTCCGAAGGTACTTCGCCAGCTTCTTCGGTAGCGGAACCTCGCGAAGGGCATTCGACGTTTTTGTGCCGCGAACTCGCACGATGGCGGCATCGAAGTTTATATCGCTCCATTCGAGTCTGATCATTTCACTGCGACGTAGACCTAATCCCAGAATGGCCTGAACAGGCCCTTCCAATGAATGACCCTTGATTGCATTCAATAGTATCTTGGCCTTAGCTTGATCAAGCCAGCGCACTTCTCGCTTCGTTGCTGACGGCAATTTAACATCTGTTGCGGGATTCGTGATTACGTAGTCTCGTTTCCTACACCATGACAAAAACGTCTTGAGCGTATTCATATAACCACGAACAGACGCAGGTGACAGACCCGCATCACGAGTGAGGTAGATTTGAAACCCAGCCACATCTTCTCGGACAATACTGTCAATACGCCGCGTACATGCGTACAAGCTCTCTGCCCGATCATGCTTCCGCCTACCCTTGCGCTGCCATCCGATTCTCCCGTGCTCCAAATATGATGGGAAATACACAGTCAGAACGCGTTGCATGCGATCCAGCTGGTTGCGGCTGTAAGTCTTTTCGTTCTCAAGATGATTGCCGTGGGGGCGACTCTGCCACATATCGCAGCCGGATCCATCAAGCAGCAGCGGCAAGTAGCGAGCAACAACATCAAGCCACAACAGATGTCGTCTATCGACAGCCCGGATAGAGCCATCGGCAGTTGTCTCTCGAGCCAGTACCGCCTGTTCAAGCTTCTTGGCCACACGTTCAGTAATACGATCTGGCACATGCTGACCATATTTCACAAGATTCCTTGCGTTCGCGGTCACCGCACGGTTGCGCCCTGTGCAGTCCCGGAACCGGACGATGTAGCGTCTGTTTGTTTCATCCCAATGTATGCTCATAGTGGTTGCCCCGACATATGTTCTCAACTCGTTCTCACAGCAATTATATAAATTCCAGTGGAATAGTCAAGAAATGCTTTAAGGCTTTGCAAAATAAGGCATTAGGATAATGGGCGGTATTGGACTTGAACCAACGACCTCCTGCGTGTCGAGCAGGCGCTCTAGCCGACTGAGCTAACCGCCCCAAAGGACATTAGGGTGTATTATGACCGGGAAAAATAAAAAAGCAAGAAAATTTATCGTAATCAGTCCAAATTTCTTCTGATCGCCGCGGCGGCGGAAATCGTCTTCTCTACGTTTCTGCTCGCAACCGTCATGGAAATCTGAACACTTTGGACTATCAACCACCCCTCTTCGTTGAGCACGGCGGTCTTCGTACAATCCATCGCGGTAACATTATCGCAAAGCACATAATCACTGTCGGATAAATCATCATTTGTAATCAGATATAGTGTGTTATCGCCGCTGTTGTATCGATATGTTATGTTCTCACCGACAGCGGTAACCATGGTGCATTCATTACTCGGTGCGTCTGGATCGACCGCGCTGGCTGTTCGAAGCTGACTCGTCATCCGGAACAGGGCCTGCCGGGCATTATTGATTGCCTTGAAGATGTCCTCGTTTTCCTGGTAGTTTATAGCCGAAGCGTTGAAGGCAACAGCTACGGCAACGAGCAGCATAGCGGATATCGCCAGAGCAATCAGCAATTCTGCAACGGTAAAACCGGCCTTGGCATTTACGATTTTCGATTTACGATTTTCGATTGTAGCCTCCTCCGGCGTCAGCCAAATTAATAAATAATAAATCATAAATAGTAAATTTTTTTAGTATCGCGCCCGGAGCCAACTCGTCGAACTGATTTTTTTTGAATTCAGATACACGCTGACCGTTACTCGAACAAAATTGCTACTATGGTCAGCGATAATCTGCTCGAAATTCGAGGCATTGACATTTTCAACCGTAACGACTTGATGAAACGCGGCGAAATTGCTCAGAACGTTTCTATCGACATCGATCGGAGGAGAAAAGGTCGCACCATCGAAATCGTCCAAATCGTCATAACCGATTAATGTTTCTCCTGTTTCCGGGCCGAATGTCGCATCTTCGGTTTGCGGATCAATCACCGGCAGCAGCATGGTAAGCTCTCTTATTTGTTCGATAATAAACTCGGCTGTCGACAAATCAGTTCCGGCACCATTTGCTTTTGTGAATGCGCTGTTAGCCGCCACCAGAGAGACAACCGCAAGACCAATCAACAATATCGCGATTAGCACCTCGATAAGTGAAAAGCCGCTTTCGTATTTTTTCTCCCGCATCTTGTTGGCCCTCAATAGTAACATCCGGCCCGAAACTCCTGGGCCGGAGCGACGAATTTATTTACCCATCACAATACTGGACATCCTGAAGATCGGCAGAATAATACTCATCGCAATGAAGCCGACCAAAAAACCCATGAGCACGATCATGATCGGTTCGATCATCGATGTGACTGTTTTGATCGCCGTTTTGAGCTCTCTTGAGTAGAAGCTTGCGATATCTCTCAGCACGTCGCTCATCGTTCCTGAATCTTCGCCGCTTTTAATCATCTGCACGACATTGCTCGGCATTAAATTATACTGGCCCAGACTGGAGGCAATTTTATTACCCTGGCGAACCTCCTCATAGACGCTGAGCCACATTTTCTTATAAAGAACGTTTCCGGCAATTTGGGCTGTGATCGAAATTGTGTTCAAGATCGGCACGCCCGCTTTTGTAAGCACGCCCATCGTGTGCATACTCCTGGTGATATAGAGATTCTGGCAGAGCGATTTGATCAGGGGCAGGGACAATTTTGTCTTGTCCCACCATCTCCGGCCGTCTTCAGTACCAACAAAATACCAGAAGCCCCAGAAGCAGGCGCCAATCGCCGGAAATATGAAGAACCAGTAACCGCGCAGAAATGCGCTGCTGGCCATTAAAACTTTGGTGGGCGTCGGCAGCAGATGCTCCTTGCCCGCAAAGATCGCAGTGAACCTCGGCAGAACAAAGCAAAGCAGGAATATGGTCACTACTACCGCCATGACAGCTATGATGATCGGATAGACCATCGCTCCTTTGATCTGCGAACGAGTTTCGGCTTCGGAATCCAGATACTCCGCTAATTTTTGGAGCATTCCACTGAGCGAGCCGCTAATCTCTGCCGCAGCCACCATGTTGATATAGAGATCGCTGAATGTCTGAGGGTGCTCGGCAAGCGCCTGCGAGAAACTTTGTCCGGCTTCGATTCGGTTTTTCAAATCGATAATGACCGCCCTGAATTTCCGGTTTTCGTTTTGTTCACCTATCGATTCGAGCGAATCCTGAAGGCTGATTCCCGCACGAACCATAACGGCAAGCTGATTCGTAAAATTCAGGATGTCCTTTCTGCTCGGCCCGAACTCCACTCTGAACTTGCTGACTTGTTGCCAGGCGCCTTTTTGTTTCTTCCTGTAGGAATAGCTTGGTTTAGGTGCAGATTCCCGGGGCCTTTTGCTCTGCTCCCACGGTGCTTTGTCATTTTGCGGATTTTCTGCAACTGCGGTTGCACCTTTGTTATTTTGTAACGATTCTTCAAGCATATTCACATGCCCCATCTTTCTGCATTGACTGCCCCGGCCCTGTCGGGTCTTTTTCCGGGGACACATTACGCACCAGCGAATACAGGTGCTGGTTATTGCTGCAGAACGGCAGCCTCTTCAGCCTCTTGAGGAGGCTGAACAACTTCAAACCCATCAACCGGCACGAGCGTCTTTTCCATTTTCGCCGGATTGCTCGACCGCATTATGGCCTCATCCCTGTCTATGTAACCCTTGAAGTACATATCGGTTATGCTGTTGTCCAGGTTCTGCATACCCAGTCTGCGGGAGGTCTCGATAATATTCGGAATCTCATAGATTCTGTTCTCACGAATGCAGTTTCTCACCGCGGATGTACACAGCAATATTTCGGTACAGGGAACCATTCCCGGCTCATCGATCCGTTTAAACAGCGTCTGCGAGAGCACCGCCTGAAGTGTATTGGCGAGCATCGTTCGAATCTGATTTTGCTGGGCCGCCGGATAGATATCGATAATACGTTCGATAGTCTGCGAAGCGTTGATCGTGTGCAGCGTACTGAAGACAAGGTGTCCGGTTTCGGCAGCGGTTACTGTCGAGCCGGTAGTCTCCAGGTCTCTCATCTCACCGACCATTATAATGTCGGGATCCTGCCGCAGCGCATGTTTAAGCCCTGACGCAAATTCAGGACAGTCTGAGCCGATTTCCCGCTGTTCGACCATACTGTTTTTATTCTCTATCATATACTCGATAGGGTCTTCCAGCGTAATTATGCGTTTTCGATATTTGTTATTTATCAGGTCCACCATCGCCGCCAGTGACGTACTTTTTCCAGAACCGGTGTGGCCTGTTACGAGCACAAGACCTCTCGGCAAATCGGTCAGCTCTTTGACTATCGGCGGCAGGTGCAAGTCATCCAGGGCGGGAATCTGATTCGGAATAACTCTGAATGAAATTGCAATTGTATCCCGCTGAAAGTGAGCGTTAACTCGGAATCGATGGCCGTCATCGAGATTTGTCGAAAAATCGAGGTCCTTGTTTTCCTCGAACTTTTTGTACCTGTTTGGACCAATCATGGAAAGAACCATTTCCTTGGCATCCTCGTTACTGATGGCGGGAAAATCCAGCTCGCCCAATTCCGTATTCCTTCGCAATATCGGCGGCATCCCAACGTTGATATGCAAGTCGCTTGCTCCGTGTTCTATTACGTTTTCTAATATCGTTTTTATGTTTACCATTTCACCTTTCCCCAAAGAGTTTTTAGATTATATTCTTAGTTCAAACAGTAGTTTCAATCCGACAAGTTCAGCATGATCTCCACAGGCTCTGATTGTGTTGCCGAAGATCCGTTATTACGATTGGGATTCCATTCGAGCTTAACGAAATTATCTCCAATTTGGCGAACCATGAAATCTCTGATATAATCTCCCTCGTAGAGAATTTTATCACCGATCATGCAGCAATTGCCCTGGTCGGATTGCATAATGCTCAGAAGCCGCATTTCCCTTGCCTTTTGTCTTACCTGCTGTTGCTGCACCATTTCGGTATCAATTTCAGGGACTTTTATCTCGATTCGGGGTTCTTCTTTCACCTTTGTCGAGAACAGTTCAATTTTAAAAGGATTTTTAACCAGGTCACCGACGTTAACCTGAACCACATCAGAAAACTCGTAGAATTTCCTGACAATCTCGTCCATACTGTTGAACATTTCCGACTTAACGCCGGTAAGCCTGGCGATGGCCGTCTCAAGCTGTGTTTCTTCAGTGACATCAGACGCCGCCGAAGCCGCCTTGGGTGTGCTCTTTTTGATCATATACCCGAGGCACAACAGGCCAACGATAAACAAAACGGCAAGCAGCATAGTACTCTTGCGGGTTCGTTTTCCAGAAGCCGCTACGGTAAGATATTCCTGCTCCTGTGGTTTTTCGGTGCCGTCACCCGGTGCCGATTCGACGTCGGTATTCTGTTTTTCTGCCGGCAAATCCCCGTTACCCTGTTCACGTAAAAAAGATAACATAGCTAAGCTCCGTTAATTTCTTATCTGATTCAGGTTAAGTTTCTTTTAACCGACTTTATTCTGGAAAAATATGCTCACGATAAAGTCAGCCGCTATTTGACCTTCATTGGTCTTTTGCTTTTCTAATTTCAGTTCGCGGATTTTCATTATCCGCGGCAGATTCTCAAGCTCTAAAAGGAACGAGTAAAACGAGCTGAAATTGCCCTGCAGCTCCATTTTTAACGGCTGTTCTATATAGCCGCTATTGTCCTTTTCCTTGAGCGTTCGAATTGTTTTAGGCTCGAGACCTTCCTTTTGTGCAATTACAGTAACCTGTTCGAGCACTTCGTGAATCTGACTTTTAGGAGGCAGTCTGCTTTCAAAAAAGCCTATCGCCTCCTTCAATTGCTCAAGCTGTTTTGTGAGATCTTCCGCCGCTGCGGTGGCTTGTTGGAATTTTGCCAATTGAGCGAATTTCGTATCGACACGGCTTTTAACCTCAGCCAGATGCGTATTGGCCGGCTTAATCATGTATTGATAACCAACCACAGCCACACCCAATATCAAGACGAAAAAAACCACTTTCCTAAAATTACCAGTCATAATTATGCCCTCGTTTTAATGATGAACCGATTTGCCGCCGGAGCCCTGTCAGGGGACTCAACCGGTGCCGGCATTAGAAATTCCATACGGTATTTTCAGCTTTGCTCTTGATCCCTTCGATGTCTTCCTTGGTAAGATGGACATTTTCCCGGAGCATCGCGCTCAATTTGAACTGCCTCACCGTGCTGTCCGTAAGTTTATATTCTTTTGACTCTATTAGCGCCACGTTATCCAGCAAGCTCGAATTGCTCAACTGTTCGATATAGCTTGCGACCTGAAGGTCACTTGGTGCTATGCCTCCTATGTTTATATGTGTCTGAAGCAATTTCTCCGGATTCTCAGGCTCGTTACTCTGCAATTGTGCAGCCTGTTGCGAGCCGTTCGATTGAGACGCCGTCTTCTTGGCCTGTGCCGCCTGGTATTTACTTGTTTTCACTGCCGCGGCGCTTTGCTTCGATACCTTCTGAATCAGGTTCACCTCCGAAAGTGACACGCCCGGAGGCAGATTATTCGTCAGCGACGCCAGCAAAATGCTTCTCGGCACGGGTTCAAGCAGTTCCGCGGTGGTAAGGGCTGTCTTCATCATCTCTCTTTTTTTGGTCTGAAGCTCCTCGAACTGCTTTATGGCCGCTTGTATCTCGGTCATCCTGGCATTAACCATCTCTTCGCTGGTACGGCAGGCGCGCTGGCGTATCTTGATAGACACAAATGAGCCGCCTAATGCCGTCATGACCACCGCAAACAGAACAAGGTAGATCAGGTTCGTTCTGCGGGATTCGTTGCTTTGGGTGTAATCATCAGGAACAAAATTTATATTTACCATTTTATATTTACCTCCCTTTGTCAGGTTTCCGAACAGACTCTTTCACGCCCGGGCGCCCGTCTCTATGATAAACTGAGTCCGAAGGTAACGGCCCAGTTGACGGGGCAATCTCTTCTGTCTATCTGGTCACCCAGACGTTCTTTGTCGTGTTCGATGTCCCTGCCCAGGCGACTGGACTTAGCTATTTCCACCGCCGCCAGGCAATCTCCCATCTGTGCAGGCATTTCCAGTTGCCTTGCTATTGTCGCACACACGTCTTTATCTACAGACTGACCCGAAAGAAAAATCAGGCGCTCTATTTGAGCGTTTCTGTACATCATATTGAACTGCCGCTTGCAGCCTGTTATCTCCATGACCAATCTCGATATCGACTGCTCGTCAACAAGCTGTTTGAGGCCTATTGATACAGAATGAGCAAAGAGCAGATTCTTATGGCGGCAAATAACGACGTTAGTGCAGTTTTCTTCGAGACAAATGAGCATTACAATTGCTTCAAGGTCGGATTTACGCCGGCCGAAAAATTTCACATAACAATTTGTCAGGGCTAACGGCCAGGCACCGATGGACTTGATGGACAGGCCGGCTTTTTCGTATATGGCCAGATGCCTGTCAATAATTGTTCGTTCGGTTGCCATTACCAGAACGTTATCCTGCTCGGTCTCGATGTATTTCATCATCGTGTTCTCTTCAAGAGGCTCGAACGGAAGCTTCTGCTTGATCTTCGAGAAAATGGCATCCTGGGGCTTGCATTTATTTATCTTCGGCATTTTGATATGATCGATAAATACATCGGTTTCAGGCATTGCCGCGATGACTTCTTTGCCCCGAAAGTCGCCGTATGTTATAAGCAAGCGCATATTCTCGATGGCCCATCTTTGCCAGTCACTGCTGCCGGGTTCTATCTCATCGGGCCTTTGCTTCCTGTTGCCTGCAATTACGCTTGTAACTTGTCCGTTGCTCCCAAGCTGAGCCAGCTTCAGACTGTCATTCCCGACGTCAACGCCGATCGCGTATGTTTGGTTTTTCAAAAGTCCTAACATATTATATTGCACTCCCGTAAGGGATGGCTCACGCCACTGTATTAAATGACTCGGCTCCATGCTTCTTAACAACATCCGTGGTTCCAACTAAAATATATGAAACAGAACCCAAGTCAGCCAAACACCGGCTAAAATATTCGGCAATCATTTGGCAAAGAATTGCAAAAGACCGAATCCACTTCCGATAAAATCCGCGATAAGAATTCATCGAGGCCGTTTTGGAGCTTATGAACGAAGTAGATTCTTTTGAATTTTCCGATAATAAAAACTTCTTCAAAGCGGTAAATTTTTCGTCAGGAAGTGATTTTATTGAAAACTGCCGACGTGGATCGCGGAAGTTGCCGCTAACAGGCATGAAGTACAGAAGGCTTATAGGACTTCACAAGGTGTGCACAGCACACCATTTTCAAAGTTGGTGGGCAATGCCCGCCCTAATTCACTCGGCCTTTAGGCGGCGTTTCATTAAATCGGTAATTGCTATCTGTACCGGCTTGTTTTCAAACAGGACTTTATAGACCGCCTGTGTAATCGGCATTTCAACATTGTATCGCCCGGCGAGAGCAATAACCGATTCACAGGTGGTGATACCCTCGACAACAGATTCGTTGGCACCCCGGGCTTGTTCGATAGTTTGCCCCTCGCCTATTCTTTCGCCGAACGAGCGGTTTCTTCCCGTCGGCGAGATGCAGGTCGTAACCAAATCACCCAGGCCGGTCAGTCCCGAGAAAGTTTGCGGCCGGGCTCCCATTTTAATTCCCAGGCGTTTTATTTCCGCAAGCCCTCTGGTCAGAAGAGCCGCCTTGGCGTTATCTCCGGCGCCGGCGCCGTCTATAATTCCCGCTGCTATGGCAATCACGTTTTTCATGGCGCCGGCTAATTCGACTCCGACAACGTCCGTATTCGTATAAACGCGAAACCAGGGGACATTGTCGGAAAAAGTGTGCTGGATTTTTTTGGCCAGCGACTCATTGCGGGACGCCGAGCAGGCCGTCGCCGGAAGTTTTCTGGCTAATTCATCCGCAATCGTCGGTCCGCTTAGCACCGCCAGCCGCTCATTCCCAGCCTCCCCTTTTTCATTCTGAACGCATTGAAGAATCTCCGCCAGTATCTCGGTTGGACGCAGCAGCGTATCATTCTCGATACCCTTGGCAACCGAGACAATGGGAACATCTTCAGGGACATGCTCTTTGAGCCGATTCCAGACCTGCCGCATAAACTGGCACGGCACGGCCGAAACAAGCAGGTCGACCCCGGACATTATACGCTTATCTTCATGCTCAAACTCGAGTTCTTTGGGTAATTTGTAGCCGGGGAGAAATTTCCTGTTCTCGCGATTCTTTGCTGTTTCTTCCAACTGTCGGCGGTCATAGCCCCAAATCCTCGCCGCTATGCCCTTCTCACAAAGCAGCATACCCAAAACGGTGCCCATACCGCCATCGCCGATTATTGCAATATTCCTAAACATAGGAGCAAATTAAACCAACCGGCACTGGAAATGTCAATCTTGATATTCGGTAGATTGTCAGACCTTTTCCGCCTGGAGGATCGTCGGTGTTTTACATAAGATATTCACAATACAATAGATATTTTACTGCTTCGCAGTCGCGCCGGTCAGCAGGGTTACGTTGCTCCTGGTGAAAAAACCGTCGAAGTCGCCGTAACGGTGTATGTATTCGTTTACCAGCAGCGTATTTTCGGATGGGCAGGAAAATATCTGCTTCAATCCTTCCGGGACGGACCCGACCAGGTCTATCAGGAAACTCATGCCGCTGCTGTTCAGGGCGGGAACAGTTTCCTCGATCTCTTCTGTCCTGAAAGCCATGTGATGCACCCTCGGTCCGTAATTATGCACAAACTTCTCGGTGGGGCCCGATTTCTCATCGTCGACGTATGGAGATATGCCCGATGTGAAGACCATGGCAAAATCTTTGGACGAAAACCTGGCGACGTTCGTAATTGAGTTGAACACTTTTACATAGATTGCAAAGTCGAAATTGTAGTTGGTCAGATTCATGAACTCGATTACCGCCGCGTCTCTGTCTTCTGCCCTGACTCTCGTCGCGGCGTGGTCCAGCTCCTTGATATTTTTTGTGGCCGAAACATCCGGCTTCCGGAATTGCCAATCCAGCGGCGCGGAATCCGATGAAGCATATTTGCCTTTGTTCTTGTGCCATTGAATAATGCCGATGGAGTTGCCTGTATAGACGGACGGAACGCTTTGTATGAAAGAATAATTGTCCGTATCGATAATATCGTCCGTGAGAAACTCGATGCCTCTTTGCTTCTGGATCGAGATGTACTGTTCGATGTCCGTCGTCTCGAACACAAACGCTTCCAGCCGGGTGTTCGGAACGTGACTGGATTTTGGAAATTGATTCATTGATAAAAAGGGATTTTCAGTCTTGCGGGACCTGATGAGAAAATCGCCGGAACCTTTGGTCTTGAGAACCACCGTGCGAAAATCGGAATCCTCGAACGCCTCGGCGACATTCAGGCCGGTATATCTCAGAAACTCTTCGACGGCGGCTTTTTGCCTGTCCGGCTCGGTATTAATAATCACATTGTTAAGCCCGCTCACAAGGCCTTCCAGGCCGAGTTTCCGTCTTTCCTCGAGAACGACCTCAATCTCCTTGCGAAGGTACGCATCGCTGTTCCTGAAATCCTTGTAGTCCGTTCCTCCGCAGCCGGGACATTTATCGTCAATCGAATCAAGATGAACCTTCTTACATTTCGGACATATCAGCTTTTTCATTCTGCTGCCTCTAACCTGTCCATTTTTCCAAATCACGGCATTATCAATACACCCCCCCCTAAGCTCTATGCGGCAACC
>Ga0307378_10007843_pt1 | contig 14307 bp, 14 predicted proteins | sample UN1MG_FD_202238 | JGI IMG/M metagenome (GOLD analysis project Ga0307378, IMG submission 202238) | Soil microbial communities from Risofladan, Vaasa, Finland - UN-1 | ecosystem: Environmental > Terrestrial > Soil > Coastal area > Acid sulfate soil | place: Finland: Risofladan, Vaasa | collected...
ATCATGAGCCGTCCACCCAGAAGAGGAGGAGCTCAGCGCATCATCGCAACCAAGGCGGACGGCAGGGGAATCTGTACCGCGACGCTCGCTCTACACACCCAGGCTGAGCTCGAGACTGCCTGCCGGGTGGCCAACATACACGACTTTATTGCGGGGTTGCCCAACGGCTACGACACGGTGGTCGGCGAGCGAGGCTACCGGTTCAGCGGCGGCGAGAAGCAGCGGCTCGCCATCGCCCGCGTGATCCTCAAAGACCCCTGCCTGCTCATACTCGACGAGGCGACTTCGCACCTGGACTCGCACAGCGAGGCGCTCATCCAGGCGGCGCTGGAGCCGCTGCTGGTGGGCCGTACCAGCCTAGTTATCGCTCACCGGCTGTCCACCATCCTGGCCGCCGACCAGATCCTGGTGCTGGACGAAGGCCGCCTGGTGGAGCAGGGCACCCACGTCGAGCTGCTGGCACGGGGCGGCCTCTACGCCCACCTGTACGAGACGCAGTTCGGCCAGAAGCCGGAATCGCCAACATCTGACCCGTCCTGATCACCAGAGAACGAGGAACCGGCCCCATCAGCCAGTACCCAGTTGGCAACGACTATACTCCATGTGGTTGAGGTGTCTCCAAGGTCCCCTGGGGGGCATCCAAGGGTGCCGAGACGTTTGCCGCCCCTTGTGCATTCTCTGTTGACACACGGTTCCACCTGTGGTACAGTCCAGCACGACGGGACCGAAGACGATGCCGCTTTGTATGAGGACTGGCCCACACGGGTCCGGGATGAGAGGCGACGCCCCGCGTGTGGCTCGACGGACGTCACACCTTTGGGAAAACCCTGGTGGATGCCGGCGTATCGCTTGACAAAGTGGCAACGCTGCTGAGTCACAAGAATCTAAACGCCACGCGGGTGTAGACGAGACCAAGTCGTGCTGATCTGGCACATGCAGTTGAGAGGTTGGAGTTACGGTGACAGAGCTCGTCAGAGTTCTTCTCCAAGGGATGGGCAAGAAAGCCTCAGGGTCTGACGGGACCGAACGCGTTGACCGGAACGATAGGGGTGCATTGGCGCCAGTCACTATGGCACACCCGCCTGCCACCATCCCCTCTTGGCAGGCAATTGGTCTTGTTATGTTTCATCATGAGAGGTCTTGGGGGAACTGAGCGTGCACAACAGTGCGTCAATCCAACACGCCAACTTGACCCCGGCAGTCCGAGAATGCCTGGATATGCTCCGGGCTGTTTCGGCAGATGCAGCGATGAACGAGGAGGCCAGAAAGCTTCTTTTCTTTTCGCGGCTGCACTCAGTTTTCCCAGAACCCCAGTATGCTCCGAAGCTTGATGCTTTGGCTGCTGGTGCCGAGACATATGTCGAACCTTCTCGAGGATTCATCGATACACGCAACGGCCAGCTAGTGATCGAAGCCAAGCGCAATCTCCTACTCCGAGCGTATTATGACGAGGCTCAGAATGATCTCAAGAGATACATTGCTGGTCTTTGGACGGAGGAGGGTATTGAATCCTCTTTTTGTTGCGTTGGCACTGACATCTTGCGGTGGCATGTCTGGCGCCCAACGCCTCTGATGACACCGCACGATGGATGCTACGATGCGGACATGGTGTCTCTCGAAAAAGTAGAGATTCTAGATGCCTCGGAACTCAGAGATGAAGATGCGCATCACTTGGTCCTCTTGCTGAAGAGGCTTCTGATCGACGAAAACCTGATGTCCTTGACCGCGAAGAACCTCCATCGTGACTTTGGCTTGGGGAGTACCCAATTTGCACTTTGGGAACCTATTCTCCGAGATATCATCGAGAGAGCCGCCGGAACGCCAGAGGTCGAGCTGGCGATGGACCTGTGGGGAAAGCACCAGACATACAATGCCATGGTCCTTAACATCGACCTCTACCTGAAGCATATCTACCTGGTGATCCTCTCACGCTTGATGGTTGCTGCTTGCTTTGAGGAACATGCAGACGCTATTGTGGACGATGGAACTATCCTTGACATCCTGTCAGGAAGCTTCTTCACGCGAGAGATCAGATTGGCGAACTTTGTCGAACGAGATTTCTTCGGGTGGATGATAGCTGCGCCGTGGATCAATGATTTCTTGCCGCTGGCCCGCCAACTCTATCACAATCTCCGGGCCTACGACTTCGCAACCGTCTCGGGTGAGAACGTACTTCGACTGATTTATGACGAACTCATGCCAGCACAACACCAAGCATTGCTCGGACAGCAAAGCACTCCTGAGCCATTAGTATCCCTCATAGTTCACACTTTGGTGCAGGATAGAGAGCCTGACTACCGCTTTCTCGATCCTGCTTGTGGTAGTGGCACTTTTCTATGCGCGGCACTGTGCGATATGCGTGGCCGGCTCGAAGGCCAGAATCTGTCGCCATCGCAACAACTGTCGCGCCTCAAGGACTCCGTGACAGGTATTGATGTCGATCCCATCTCAGTAATCCTCTCAAAGACGGCCTGGGCGTTGACACTCTCGGACTTGCTCCCCTTCGCAGCAGAGCCTGTAAGTATTCCCATATATCATGCCGATTCTCTCTTTGTAGCAACCGATCAGACCACGGCTGGGACTGGTGACGAGAGTACAGATGACAGTTTCTGTATCGATTTTGATGGCACGGTGATACAGGTTCCCATTGAATTGCTCAGTAACGTCCAAGCCTTTAGTCGATTGGTGCAGTGGTGCTACACTAAAGCTGCGGCCCTAGCCGATGAAAGCGTCAACTCTGGCGAGCCACTGACTATTGCAGAACCTGATATTATCCATGCGAACCTGGCAGCGATTCTGAGTGGTTCCTATTCGGGGGAACTTGCAGCTGAAGCGGAAGCTTTAGCTGTCTCAGCAGCAGAGTTGGTGAACGCATTCGGCCCACGGATTCTGAAAAAGCGGAATGGCATCTGGGCATTCATCCTGCGCAATAGCTACCTTCCCAGCTTACTTGCAGGGCGCTTTGACGTGATCGCCTCCAATCCGCCTTGGTTAGCCATGAGCAAGCTCCAGGATATTCCTTACAAGGAGCAGCTTCTGCAGCAAGCCGAATCGTTCGGCATCAAACCCACGGGTTCGTCATTTCTGCATGCTGAGATTGCCACCACCTTCCTACTGCATAGTGTCTCCCAGTTCTTGGCAGAGGAAGGACAGGCTGCCTTTGTTCTAACGCGCAGCGTCTTTGATGGGGATCAACACGATGAATTCCGTTCTCTTAGATTCGTTGATGTCGTTCCCTTTGCCATCACAGAGATTTGGGATTTGCATGGGGTGGATAATCTATTCAAGATTCCTAGCTGCGTGGTTTTCGGGACGAAGGATGCTGCAAGGATAGCCGCGTCAGAGACGCCAATCCCGGCGCGGTATTGGAGCGAGTTGGGTGACCTTAGTGGGGCGAGTTCTGGCTCGATAGTCTTGGCCCGTCTTGGCCAGAAGACGGCCTGGGTACGAAGTGATTCAACCACGCCTGTAGCAATTAGCCATGGCTACTACAAGAGGATGTTCCGGCAGGGTGCGGATCTCATGCCTAGAACGGCGCTATTTGTGGAGTTGTGCGACGATAACCCTGCCCAGACTGTTGTGGGAGTTCGTACTTCGGGAATCGAAGTTGCTAACCCACAGGCTAAGGTGTTCAGAGGGCGCAGGTTCGGCGGCTCCGTCAACCAACGATACCTCTTTTCCACTGTCACCTCAAATGCGCTCTTGCCTTTCATCGTCTTGGAAGACCATCTGCCAACAGTCCTCTTGCCGATCGAACTTCAGAATGATGAAATCAGGATCCTTAGCCGTGATGAGCTAATAGATCAAGGAGATGTGGGTACAGCTGAATGGTTCGCGACCGTTGATGAGGAGATCGGCCTGAAGAAGATCCGTGCTCGCATTGACGTTCGGGGGAAGCTTTCTCAACAACGATATGCGGGGGCTCAGTTTGTCGTCCACTATGGGGCAGGAGGAACACACCCGTGTGCAGGCATACAACAGGTTGATCCCAGGTCCCAGCGACCTTTCATAGCCGATCAAACCACCTATGTCTTTGCACCGGATGATGAAAACGAGGCCTACTACCTGACTGGTATGCTGAATGCCCCTTTACTGGCTCGGATCATCAATCCGTTCCAAGCCAAGGGTGATTTTGGAGCACGCCACGTCCATAAGTTGCCCACGGAGGCCGTCCCGGAGTACAACCCAGCGGACTTGGCGCACCAAACCGTCGCCCAGTTGTCTAGACAAGCTACTGCCGCGGCTCGCGCGGCTCTTGACGACCAGGTCTGCGATCTAGCGTGTCCCATCGCTCAGCGCCGAGCCCTTCTGCGCGAAAGGATCGAACAGGAAGTGGAAGCTGTCAATGAGGCCGTTCGGGAGGTGTTGATGTCGCCGATGAGCGGAGGAGATACAGGTCGATGACTTGTGAGATGTCACGGGTGTTACCCGGTGAAATTCTGGATTCCTTCTATGGCAAGGCTATTCGCAGCACGCGCAGCGGGGCGATATTCAATGCACATAGCTACCCCACCAAGATCAATGTAGCAGCTGCCATGCCTTTCATTGTCGCTCACACGAGGCCAGGAGACGTTGTGTTCGACGGCTTTGCCGGCAGTGGTGTGAGTGGGCTCGCTTCTGCTCTCTGTGAAAGACCAGATGGTGATGCCCGGAGAAGTGTTGAGGATGTTCTGGGCTCAGTGGCTTGGGGGTCCCGCAATTGTGTTCTTTACGATCTGAGCGAGCTTGCATGCTTTATCAGTAACAGTCTTCTTAATCCGCCCGATCCGATAGCATTCACGGAGGCTGCCAACGACGTTCTCAGAATTCTTGAGTCAGACTGGGGTTGGGTTTACAGAGCCCAGGACGACGCATCCTCACCAGGGGCGATACGGTACACCTTGTGGACGGACCATCCCATCTGTCCGAATTGTGGCGTCGTATCGACATACTGGGATCTGGCCGTAAGTCTATCACCACCCAGAATGGCATCAGCGGTGCGTTGCTTGGACTGCAGCCACGAATTCGACGTTGCCTCCGCTGAACGTCTGACGGAGGAGTATTGGGATGATTTGCTAGGCCAAACTTGTAGGCGCCGTGTGCGAGCACCAGTCTTTGTCTACGGTCGAACTGATAAATCCTTTTGGAAGCGTCCTATCTCAGAGGCTGATCTTGAACTGATCGAACGTACCGACGACACGCCAGTGCCGCCGCGTGCGCCTATAGAACCGATGTTAGGAAAGGGCGGAAGTCACTGGGGTGAGCTGTACCGTGCCGGGTATCATTTTGGCATCACTCATGTTCACCACTTCTACACACGCCGGAATCTGATTGCTCTGGCCTCCGCATGGGAAGCAACGGAGGCTTACCCGGAAGAAATCCAAAACGCGCTTCGCTTTTGGATCTCTAGCTACAATGCAAGCCACTCGACCCTTATGACCCGCGTAGTATGCAAGAAGGGAGCCAAGGATTTGGTTGTCACCAGCGCCCAACCGGGGGCGCTCTACATAGGGAGCCTACCCGTTGAGAAGAATGTGTTTGCGGGCCTCTGCACGAAGCTGAGACCCGTTGCGGCGGCTTTCCATAAGATGCACGCTCGGAGCAGAACGGTTACTGTTCACTGCGCCTCATCGCTGAAGGTCGACATGGAAGATGAGTCAGTCGACTATATCTTCACAGATCCACCATTTGGCAACAATATCCAGTATTCGGAAGTGAGCTTCATAAGCGAAGCATGGCTTCGAAAGACCACCAACCGGTTGGAGGAAGCTATCGTGAGCCCTCACCAAGGCAAGTCGGTGCACGATTATGAGAGGCTCCTGGTTGGCGCCTTTGCAGAGGCTTTTCGAATACTGAAGCGTGGACACTACATGACAGTCGTTTTTCACTCAACTCGACCTGCGGTATGGGATGCTCTGCGAAAAGCCTGGGAGAGCGCTGGCTTTCAAATGGTGCGATCATCTATCTTGGACAAGACGCAGGCTAGTTTCAAGCAGACGACGACATCTGGAGCAGTACGAGGCGATCCGGTCATCTTACTGCAAAAACCTTGCGATTCGGAACGCCATGAGGGAGCCGATGACACCACGGTTGAAACGGAGCAAGCTCTGGGCCCGTGGGAAGTGATTGCCGACAGACTTGGCGAACTCGACGATAGTCGCACCGCTGCGGGCGAACGCACCCGACAGCGTCTGTATAGCTGCGTTGTGAGGTACTACTTGGAGCAGGGTCTACCTGTTCCTTTGAAGGCAAGTAGCTTCTTCAAGGGATTGGATCGGCATTTCAAGCGCGATGGAGACAGCTACTATCTAGAATGAGAAGCGCAGACAGCACACGCAAGAATGACTATAGCGCTCTGGAAGTCGTTGACGAGCTCTCAGCGATAGTCGCTTCAAAGATCCTGAGGCAGGAAGCTCGTGGTAAGCTCCTTGAGATGCTCGAACTGACGCACAACAGCCTAGGAGGGAATTCGCGCTTCTGGGATTGTCTTGGCGATGAATCGTCAACTGCTGCTCCTCAGAAGAAGCCAACCAAAGGTGTCGATAGTGATAGCATAGCTTGGCTCGGACCGGTCGGAAGCCTCGCTCGTGAGGCATTCGAATTCTGCACTTCGACAGCTCACCGGAAGCAACACGGACAATTTTCTACCCCACCGACGATTAGCGCTCTGGCCTGCGCCGCAGCCATTGGTTCTACCACGGCCTCTGTCATCGATCCCATGTGTGGGACTGGAGCCATGCTTTGGGCCGCAACGGATCGACTTGCTTTTCTAGGAACGACCAGTCAGGCGCGCGTCACAGGGGTAGAGCTGGATCCAGTAGCCGCTAGAGTTGCTGCCCTACCACCTGGTGAGCTTCAGTCCCCAAACATGGAGGGATTGCAGGTGCTATGCGCGGATGCCTTTCTGGAGCTAACTGGGTTTCTACCCAGTTGCGGCTTCGCCGGCCACAGCGATCACTATGATGCCATTGTTGGGAATCCACCGTACATTCGCTATCAGGCTTTCGCATCCATGTTTAAGGAAACCTGTCCCGCAATCGTAGCTGCATTTCGAGAAGAGCTACCCAATCAGTCCGATTCTGCTGTAGCAGACACCATCATTCGTGCCAGTCTTATTGCTCACCAATTCGCCAGCAGAACCAATGATCTGTTGGATGTAGCACGCGAAGCAGTCACCATGCTGCGCTCGACCACACCACCTTCGGATTTCGGTTCCCTTGAGGCATGTTGGCTCAAGTTGGTTGCCAATTACTCTGGCCTCGCAGACTTGTCTCTGCCTTCCTGGCTTCTTACCTGGCATCTTGGCCGTCCAGGTGCTATCATAGCTCACGTAACTACAGCGAGTTGGAAGAGCCGGCAATATGGTCGCCTGCTACGCTACTTCATGCTACGTATGCTCCAGCCTCTAGTCATTATCGAACAAGAAGGAAACTGGTTCGATGCCCTGATCCCAACTTCTCTGATGGTATTGCGGGCGCGTTCATCAGAAGAGGCGGCTGTACCACTTAGGGATCGAGAAAAGAGCGGCCATACAGTCAGAATGGTGCGGGTGCGGCACACCCACAATCTAGCGAACCGTGATGCCTTTCGGAGATTAGCTCTTGAGCTGAATCCTGAGTGCATGACTGATTCCCCCTTTGAGCTGGCAGCTTATGCTGATGTGATCATCCAAGCTATTGAAGCAGAGAAGGATAGCAGGAATGACAATCTCTGGACTATCAGCGTAGTGCCTGAGCAGACCCTCATAGACGAGTTACTTGGTGAGGATAGGACAGCCCAGCGATCCCGAACCAGTGGCATTAGTCTTCAGGAACTCGAAGGCCATGAAACACAGGAACTTAGACCGACCGAGTCCATTCCAATGGACCCGCCTGCCCGATTACTGCTTCCCAATGCTATCCAACAGGCACTGGATCTCGGCAAAATCCCTACCGGTGTGTTTCGGCTTCTCGCTGATTACGGGATTCATGTCAACCAAGGGTTGCGCACCGGCTGCAACCCGTTTTTCTACGCTCGCAAACTAGCACCCCAGGATTGGGCACAACTGTTCCCTCACAGGCGTCAGACTGAACTAGCTGCTGCGCTACAAAGGCCAAGCGACCACTCTGAGCGTTTCATGACCATCATAACTGGCTTGCGTAGAGCGAATGCTCTCGTTGCTGATGAACCACCGTCCAAGTCTCCGCCATGTGCTCTTGTGGAGCTTGATAGAGTGTTCACTAATCAGTTAGCGGTTCTCCCCGTTTCTATGCTACGTCCTGCTGTGCACTATCAGAGAACTCTGACGCGTTGGACGATTGACGATCCGGAATTACTACCGCATTATGCCCTTGTCGTCGGTGCAGGAGCCACCCTTGAGGACTATACCGCGCTATCTGCCCGCTATCCTCAAGATTGGATTGACACTTGGAAAACTCGTGATGGCCTTTCGGTGCTACCATCCACTGTCTCCGATTACATCGGACTGGCAGCAACCACCAAGCTTGAAAGAAGAGGCAGACGGGTCTTGATTCCCGAGCTATCAGCCGTGGCTCCGAACGCTACTCAGCCGCCTTTGCCTTTCGGTCACCTGCCTCTCCCACATGAGGACTCGGTTCCCCGCTGCCCCACATGGTGGTACACACTACCTATACGTCCCCGGCACCGTGGTCTAGTGTTCATGCCACGCGTAGTTGGCGATTCACCTCGCGCCTATCTGAACCTTGTATGCGATCCTGTCCTCATCGATGCCAACTTCAGTACGTTTTCCCTCGACTCAGACTATCTCTCAGCAAAGGCATTGTTTGCTCTCCTCAACAGTACCTGGGTCAAGGCTGCTCTGGAGGCAACTGCCACTCCGATGGGAGGGGGAGCACTCAAAGTTGAAGCTGCTCACTTGCGGATTCTGCCCATCCCTGACTTGGATAATGAGACCATTGTACAACTTGGCAAACTTGGAAGTAGGTTGGCAATGCTATCAAGCCTCGCTGATGCATCGAATGTCTTGCACTCAGTTGATGCGCTTGTCAGCAGCCGACTCGCGGGGATGATACACGTTGATGCTACTGCGATATCCGGGAATCTGAAGGCCCTGTCCGATGAGCTGCGAGCACGACGCAACAGACGGTTCAGCGATTGACCTCATGAACAGGCAGGCGAGTAGCATGATGGGAAACAGTACCATCACCTTGAGTGGCACTGAACCAGCTGCTCATGGTGCAGGAGGCGGTCGCGGACTTACGCTTTGTGCAGGAACGCGCAAGCGAACAGCTGGATCTGGTGATCCCTGCGCTACTGGCTATGGTGTTCAGGGGGCAGCTCTGATTCAGACACGAGTAGGCTGTGCCCAGCAAAGCCCAGAAGGCTGTGTTCGAGACCATATCCAAGCGTGCCCGGCGCCTTCTCAATCGCGAAGAAGCCTATGACGTGGAGTTCAAGGCATCGCTCGGTCCGTTGGAGAAAAGGCTCAGAGCAGTTGTTCACGTCCAAGGTGAAGCTCAACTTCGGCTGGATGCCCTGACGCCGTAGATCCTGAGGAACGCTTTCGCAGGACAGCTATAGAAACGAGACCCGCCCGTGCCCATGAGCTTCACCGGCGCGGCAGAGCTCATTCTTCGGCCGCAGGGCCCACCCATGTCTGCCCAGCGTATCCCCGCGATCGCTTTGGCAGAAGGGCTCACAGTCGCTGGCGGAAAGGCCCCCGCATGCACGATGGGTCCCAACTTCCACCCCGAAGGGGTCCGTAAGGCCAAGCAGGGCAGCAAGAGACGGTTCCTCCTTTCCCAGAAGGGTAAGCCGGGGCTCGCGGCGTGGCTGGACCAGGGTGCCCATCGACCGCGCGCAGGCGCAAGAGCTGGATGGTGTACGCTCTGGCACATGCAGAGTGCCCAATAGTGCCAGGCGAGCCCGGGAGCGGGGCGGCCGTGTCGGCGCTCTACGGCAAGGTGCGAGAGAAGGAATTCGGCCTGCTTGTCACTCTGGGCTCATTCACCAAACAGGCGGTGGACTTCGCGTTCAGCAAGGGCAACCTTCATCTGATCGACGGAGATGAGCTTGTGGACGTGATATTCGCGCACTATGAGGAACTCGATCCTCGCTACCAGGGCACGATCCCTCTCAAGCGGGTGTATGTGCCGGAACCCGTGAGCGAGGAATGACACCAGTGGTGAGCGTGGTCGCCGGATAGACCAGGCCGGGCAGCGCAACCGAGCGCGTTGCCCCGAGAACAGCGACGCTTACAAAGGAGGATCCCGATGGACGTATTTCAATCTCTGGGATTGGCCTTGGCTGCAGTCTGCGGCACTTTGGCTTGGCCCCTGGTGATCTTTTCGCTGGCCCTGGTCGTCCTTCTTCGCTATCCGGGCCAGGTTGGAAGGTTGCTGGGCCAGATCAAGGAGATAGAGGGTCCCGGCACCGCCATTCGGTTTGGCGAGGCATCGGTCGACGAGTCGCCGCAGGCTGGCGAGGAGCGCGCCCAGGTCGCCGCCTCGCCAGCTGTCACCGACTCCACCCGTGAGGGCGAGGAACCTGTCGAGGCAGCGCCTGCGGCCGGGATAAGGTGGGAGAATTCCGGCAATCTGTTCTGGGTGGGCTACGACTTGATGTCCGGCATCGACTTCGCGTTGCGCGGCGCGCCAAGAGGAAAGATACTTCACGCGCTGCGACAGTCGTGGTGGCATGTGACATGCCTCGGGGTTTCGCACCCATCGATCGAAGGCAGGCTTGCACAGCTAAACGCCGATGCGCAGAAGACGCCGGAGTGGGGGTGGACACAGGAGAAACGCGACGCCTACGCCAAAGAACTCTACTCCATAATAGGTCAGCTAGGAGACTTGGCGGCCAGCAACCAGGCGGGCTTCGACCCCACGCCCAGTCTGCCTGCGGCGTGACCACCAAGGGCGTCGGCTCCGATCGTTCGGTGCGGGTTTCCACGGCAGCAAACGCCAGTTCCTTGAAGTGCCGCCTGACGTCATCGAGAAGGTCGATCCAATCTTCTACGGAGACCCGCTGACTGCCGCTCCAAGAGGGTTGGGGATGAACCGATAGCCCCACCGAGCACTGCCGCCTGTGCCGGCGATTGCGGTTTTCGGGGTCACCGAGGACCACCAGCGCCCCCTGGCAGGCCCTACGCCTGTCCCACCGCCAGCCCTGCTCTGAAGAAGGTCCGGCGTATCCACTGCGGCACGCAGGCCCTCACAGATGTGGTGAGCCCGCCGGTGGAGCCCGCCACGACGCTTCTGGAGAGCTTCGCTCAGCAGGCGCCCGCGGCTTGAGGGCCGTGGAGAGAGGCAAGCTCCGCGATGATCTTCGAGGGAATACCGCGAACAACGGCGAGGGGCATGGGAGACTCTCCCCATGCCCCTCTTTTCCATAACCTACAGGGCAAGGACCTGTGGGGCAAGCACAGCCCCGCAAAGCTGAGCTTACTTCTATGGTTCGCGACGTGTACGCCAGCGGAGTCCGGCGTATCCCGCCAGCCCAGCTAGACCGCTGCCCAGGAGCAGCATGCTGCCAGGCTCGGGGACGAACATCGCCGCAGCGCAGTCCTCAGCGAAGAGAACCGTGGTCGATACCGGGCCAGCGACCACGGCAGAGTTGATGTCTTCCTGCCATGCCGTGAATGTCCACTCGCCGTAGTAATCCGATATGTTATTGGCAAGCTCGACTTCTCCACCGCTCTCAGCCAGCGCAGTCTTGGTCGGTTGCTCGCAGGGGGCCCAAAGCATTTCCGTGTGTGTCGGCTCTAGTGCCAAGCCATAGCAGAATGGCACCATCAGCCAGCCTGCCGGAGTGTCCAGGCTGTAACACTTCTCGTACTGGGTGTCCAGACCACTGATGGTGAGTTCCAGTAGATACTCGTCTGGCGCCGTCGCGGTTTGGACGCCTGCCCAACATTGGAAGCACACCTGGTCTACCGCCACTCCCAGGCTTGCGCCCAGCGCCACTCCACCTGCCAGCAACAGCGCCATGCTCACACCCAGCAACACGCCTCTCGCCCAGTGCTTCTTCATCGACTCTCCCTCCTTCGCTCTTACAATGAGTCCAGTCCTATTGCCCACAGTATAGCACCACTCTGAATCCGCGTCAACCCCGCTTCGGTAACATTGTCATTTGGCTGGACACGGGGTGTTGATGAGAAGCGAGCGCTGCGGTGCGCCGGGGTGTGATCGGCATACCACCTGCGGTGGGGCTCTACGTGGCGGAAGGCGGCGAGGATTTGGACAGCGGCTGGGTGGCCCTCTCACTGTCCAAGAGCTATAATCGACGACGAATCTGTAAGCGGGATGAGGGCTGCTGTGTCCCAAGCTGTTGACCTTACTGGCTTAGCTGCGGTATAATTGTCGAGAGAAGGCGCAGAGGGAATCGAGATGAACTCAACCGGCCGATGGGGAGCGATTGGCAGGGGTGTCAGAAGTAGAGGGCGTGAGATTGCCCTGGTCGTTGTCTTGCTCTTGATTAACTACCTCATCTTCAGTCGTCTAGTGGTGATGGTCTCCGGAGATCGCCAGGCGACTCCCACGCCTACCAGGACCGCCAAGCCGACTTTCACCCCGTTTGCTGTCATCGTCGATACGCCCACCTTGGCCCCTGAACCTACGCCTACCGAGGAGCCCTCGCCTGCTGCCTCACCCACAGTCGGCACGCACGTCGTGGAGAGCGGTGATACGTTGAGTGGGATCGCGCGCATGTATGGCACGACGGTGGACGCCATCGTGGAGGCGAATGACCTGGGCAGCGCCGATGCGCTGATACGAGAGGGGCAAGAACTGCTGATACCGTCCTCTCCGCCACCGCTGCCTACGGCAGAGGGTACCGCGGTGGCGGCATCCTCACCATCGTCCACCGTGGGTCAGAAGATTCACGTTGTAGAGGAGGGCGAGACCCTGAGCGAGATAGCCCGGATGTACGGGGTCACCACCGATGAGCTCGCCCAGGCCAACGGTCTGGACAACCCGAACGCGTTGCGCGCGGGGCTGGCACTGGTGATCCCGTAGCCATACTGCGGCAACGGGGCCGCCAAGACGAGAAAGGGGTGAGGAATGAAGCTGAGATACGTGCTCATCGTGGGGATTCTTGTTTTCCTCAACGGGTTCGTCTTCACCGTCCTGCTCCTCATGCTGTCACGAGAGATGGCCCGTCCGGCGGCCACGCCGACGATGGCGACCACCGCAGGGCCCACGTTTCAACCCACCTTTACCGCGACGCCGGTTGGCCCCTCACCCACGTCTATCCCCGATGCTACCGCTACCAGTGTGCCTGAGCCGATTGCCACGAGCACCCTGGTGATCGCGCCGGCAACGGCCACCTATACCAACACTCCTGTCCCGCCGACGGCGACCACGGGACCAGCCACGGCGACGAATACTCCTGGCACACCCACAGCGACCACCGCGCCGCCCACAGCGACGGCCACCTCCCAGCCCACCGCTACTCCCACCTCCTACGAGTTCAGATATGCGGGTGGGATGCAGAGCGCCCCCAATTGTGGCTCGGTATACATGGAGGGCAAGATAACCGGAGTAGGGGGCGAGGGGGTCAGTGGGAGGACGGTCCGTCTGAGGTTTGCGGGCAACGTGGTCCACAGGGTGAGTGGGGAAGATGGCAAGCCGCCAGGGGAGTGGGGCTTTTCTCCTCTCGCCCAGCAGAACTATCACTTGCCTTTCACGTTTCTGATCGACATCGTAGAGAGTCAGGCCAACCCCGTCCCACAGTCAGATACTGCGGAGATTCAGTTCACCGACTGTGGCACGGCCGGTCAGTTCACCAACATCGTCTTCGAATACGCGAGATAGCGGGGTCGCTACTGATGTGACGGAGGCCCCAGGACCTGACACACCATCCAGGGTGCGACGCCCCGGTCAGGCGACTATGGGGATGCTCAGCCCGCAAGCCGGGCACGATGAGTCGCTGAGCCTGTTTTGGAGGACAGCCAGACCCTGCCTCTCGACGAGCAGTTCACCACAACCAGGGCAGTAGGTGTTCTCCAGCCGGTGGCCCTGGACGTTCCCCAGATAGATGAAGTCCAACCCCTCTTCCTTGCCTATCTGCCAGCCGCTTTCCAGAGCGCTTAGCGGGGTCGGCGGCGCGTGAAAGCGATAGGCTGGATAAAAGCCGCTGAGGTGCCACGGCGTCTCTGGTCCCAGCTCATCGTGGATTCTCCTGGCAATACCCCTCAGCACGCCCTCCGTGTGGTTGACGTTGGGGATGATCAGGGTCGTGATCTCCAGGTGAACCGCCTGCTGCCTGGCCCGGCGACAGTTGCGCCAGACCTTCTCTATCTCAACCCCTTTGCAGTGCTTCCTGACCGCTGCTGCGTCTCCTTTGACGTCCACGTTCATGGCGTCTAAC
>Ga0307378_10007844_pt1 | contig 14307 bp, 7 predicted proteins | sample UN1MG_FD_202238 | JGI IMG/M metagenome (GOLD analysis project Ga0307378, IMG submission 202238) | Soil microbial communities from Risofladan, Vaasa, Finland - UN-1 | ecosystem: Environmental > Terrestrial > Soil > Coastal area > Acid sulfate soil | place: Finland: Risofladan, Vaasa | collected...
TGGGCAAACTTGTACGGCTTGTGACTGTAGAGCTTGTATTCGCTCTCAATAGAATTGAATATCTCGTCGATTGGTACGGTCAGCCTATGGTAGAAGTTTTCCATCGTCTTCGCCTCGCCCACGCCGTTCGGGCAAGCGGCCAAAAAGAGTATTTCGCCGCCATCTGTCACGGCACTTTTGGTCAGTTCAAGGGCCCTCTGGGCGATGTAAAGGTCGATATCATTAGGCAGGCCCCCGGGCGAAACGATGAGCCGCCCGGCCGGGGTGACGGTGTGGGTATTGCGCTGATCGACTGTGGCAAAGGCCTCAGCGCTGACGGGCTCGACGTGTCCGAATTTTGCCCAGCGGATTTGACCCGAGGTCGTGATTGTAACAAGTGTGAAGACGGGCCGCTCTTTGACAATTAGCCGCATCCCTTCGAGCTGGTCGGAGGCCAGGGGATTATTCCTTCTGTCGCCGTCCGGATGCCACGGATGAACGCCGAACGTCGATTTGTCATCGAGAGCCAGGCTGTGATTCTGCTCGGCCGTTCGAAAGGCGCATATTCCCGGCACGAAGTTCTTTATAGGATTCGAGTAGCCGGCGAAGTAATGAACCTTGACGTCCGAGAGCACAAGGAAAACGTCCGCGTCGTCGGCCAGAACGTTGCAGATGATCTCCGTGCCGTGTGACGTGGCGCCAGCTTCGGCGAATTCGGCGCGCTCGCAATCGTGAGCGTGGATTTCAAAATTGCCGATCCCCGCTTTGGCGGCGGCCTTTTCAATTTGTGCCGTGATTTTGCCGTTCTGCGGGGTCGCCGGCTCATGCGTGCCGGTGCATATAAGGAATCGCACGACTGAGCTTGTTCGAAGTGCGGCAAATAACTGCTCGAATATGTCCTCGAACGGCACATCGCGTGTTCCGTCGTCCAGAAGCACGCAGAGGCGCCTGCCGGCAATTGCCTCCTGAAAGTCCTCGACTTCCGGGCCGGCCATCGCCTGCCGAAGAATCGCTCGATTGTCCGCTTCTTCTTCGTCATGCCACGGCCGGATGATTTGCGTGACGTTGGCTTCGGGAATCTGAAGTGACACGATACTGTCGCCGTAGTGAATATCAACTTTCATTGTGATAGCTTATCCTTATCGTAATCGGAATTTGATTTATGCCGTCGGGCTATTCGCCGCTCTGATGATGTTGAGCAATTCATCATCCGTCAGCTCGACCGGGTTGCCTTTCATGCTGCTCGACTTTTTGGCTTTCGCCGCTATGGTTTCGAAGTCCTGCCGCTTCAATCCGAAGCGGGCGAGTGACGGTACTTTCAACGCCAGGCAGAGTTCTTGTACCCATGTCACTGCGTCGGCGGCGAGTGCCGAGCTGCTGCCGGTCAGGAGCCGGGCCGCCTCGTCGTACTTTGCCAGTGCCGGGCAAGCCGCATCACGCCGTTGCAGAGCCTGCACGTTTGCCTCCATTACGAACGGCAGAAGCCGGGCGCAGATAACGCCGTGGGGAGCCGAATACATGCCGCCCAGCGGGCCGGCGAAACCGTGCACGGCCCCCAGCCTGGCGTTCGCAAGGCCCAGTCCGCTAAAGAGGCTTGCCATCGCCATATCCTCGCGGGCGTTATGATCGTCACCATCTTCATAAGCCCGGCGGAGAGAACGCCCGGCCCGGCCAAGGCCCTCGCGGCAGATGCCGTCCGTAAGCGGATTCGCCTGGCCGGAAACGTAAACCTCAAGCAGTTGCGTAAGCGCATCCAGTCCCGTGCCGGCAGTGACGGATGGCGGCATTGAATGAGTTAATACAGGATCGACCACGGCCAGGCGAGGCAGCATCAAAGGACTCCGCATGCTGACCTTGACCCGGTGTTCGGGCACGCTCAGAACGGCGTTGCGAGTGACCTCGGCACCGGTTCCCGCGGTAGTCGGAATCGCAATATGCGGCGCAGCGCTCAGCGCGAGCGGATTGCCGGCACCGACCACCTCCAGGTAATCTTCCAGCCGGCCGCGGTTGGTAAGCATGGCGGCAACAACTTTGCCTGTATCGAGAACGCTGCCGCCGCCGATGCTGATTACCAGGTCGCATTTGGCCTGGCGGGCCGCCTGCGCCGCCGCGGCTGCAATAGTTGTGGTCGGCTCGCCTGCTACGTTGAATGTCACGTATTCGATTCCGTGTTTGTCGAGTCGCTCAAGGAGCGGCGCAGCCCGTTCGACGGTACGGCCCGTGACAACAAAAGCACGTTTGCCCATATCGCCGCATAACGATGCCGCTTCACTGATAGTGCCGGAGCCGAATATGATGCGCGTTGCTGTTGCGAATTCGAATCTCATAAATTCTCTCGATTGCCGGGTGATGTTTTGGTTAATCCCAGCCTTGCTCATCGGGAAACACGTTCGTGTATTTGATGCTCGTGCGGGGCTCGGTCATCATCCCGGCCACGGTGTCACGCCATTTTTGATAATGCGCCGTCTCCTTGTGCCTGCCCGGATCTTCGGATGTGCGATAGACTTCGACCAGGACAAAACGCGCCGGATTATTTTGCTGCCGGATGACATCGAATCGTGCAACGCCCGGCTCAAGGACGCTGTTACGGGCGTTCTCAAGCGTGGCCGTCTCGAAGGCTGCCACCTGATCGGGCTTTACGTGAACGAAAACATGGACTACAAGCATAATGCTACTCCTTACATGTTCCAATTTACAAGCTGGAGTTTACCAAATATGCCGCTTGCTTAAAAGATATCTTTACGCCGGCGAAGTTCTGCGAAGACCTCGACCGCCTGCGCCCGCGGCATGCCAAGAGCCGCCTTCAATTCGGGTGTGCCGGCACGCAGGAAACAATTCGTGGTTCTTTCCAGCAATATACTTGCAGGAACCGTCAGCTTGCCCTGACTTTGTGCCTGCCTGACTTGATCGAGTCGCTCTTTGACATCTTGATTGCCGGGCTCAATGCCGAAAGCGAATTCGTAATTCTCCAGCGTATAATCGTGCCCGCAGTAGACAAGCGTATCGTCGGGCAGGGATGCCAGTCTTTGCAGCGATTCATACATTGATTTTGCATCGCACTCCAGGAGCCTGCCGCAGCCGCCGGCGAACAACGTGTCACCTGTCCAGAGGATGCCGTTTTCGTTGCCGGACGAAGGCTCCATGTAATAGCACACCGATGTGCTGGTATGCCCCGGCGTGGCAATCACACGGACTTTGCGGCCGCCAAGCGGCAGAATTTGCCCGTCCTCCACAACCGAGTCAACGCCGGGAATCCTTCGCCTGTCGGCGCCGATGACCTTGCAGCCGGTCTTCTGTTTCAACTCGGCAGTCCCGGCGATATGATCCCAATGGTGGTGCGTGATAAGAATGGTCTTTAGGCTCAGACCGTGCTTCTGCAATGTTCTCAGCACCAAAGAACTGTCACTCGGATCGACTGCAAGCGAATCGCTTTGATTGTACCGGTAGAGGTAAATAAAGTTATCGCCAAGTGCGGGAATAGTTATTACCGAATCCATAATTCCTCAACAATGAAATAACATTTACTGAAGCTTATCGAGTATTCTGCCTATTTCGTAACGGGATAACATTATCAAAAATTATCGGCACAAACTCTATCTACGTGATAAATCTACTCTGACTCTGCGGATAAGCTATCATTAACAGGGCTTGCTGTCAAAAAATGAAACTGAAGACCCATAGCATATCTCGAAAGAAACGTATTGATTGGACGGAGACGGCAAGCTATAATTTCACTTTATCTGAGGCGTGCATTTGTTCCGTACAAGCGACGCCGGCATGCAAATGTGAGGCTATAGGAGTTGTTGACACATCCTGAAATTGAAAGGCAAGTGCTCATGAAAAAGACAAGCTTATTATCCGCCGTGTTCGTCTGTTTCCTGTCGATATCACTGACGGCTTCGGCAACGGCAGCCCGGCAGGCCGAACTTGAAGCTAAGGACATTTTGGACGCTACAGGCGTGAAAGGCGGTTTCGTTGTTCATGTCGGCTGTGGGGACGGGCGTCTAACGGCGGCGCTGCACGCAAACGACAGCTACGCCGTGCACGGCCTGGACAAGGATGCGGGTAACATCGAAAAGGCCCGCAAACATATTCGTTCGGTTAATCTTTACGGCACGGTATCCGTCGACCAATTGGAGGGCAACCAGCTTCCGTATATCGACAACCTTGTCAATCTCGTTGTATGCGAGGACCTCGGCAATATTCCCATGACCGAAGTCATGCGGGTCCTGACGCCCAAAGGCGTAGCCTACATCAAGCAGGCCGGCGGTTGGGAAAAAACCGTAAAGCCGCGTCCCGAAGAGATCGACGAATGGACACACTATCTTCACGACGCCAGCGGCAACGCCGTCGCGCATGATTCTGTGGTCGGCCCGCCCCGACGGATGCAGTGGGTCGGCAGCCCGAAATGGGCGAGAAGTCACGAACACTCGGCGAGTCTTAACGCGCTGGTCTCGGCGAACGGACGAATCTTCTATATTATAGATGAAGGACCGAGGGACTCCATCCAGCTTCCGCCCAGGTGGTCTCTGATTGCTCGGGACGCCTTCAACGGGACCATCCTGTGGAAGCGCGAGTTGCCGGAGTGGTACAACCATTTGTTCCCGCTCAAGAGCGGCCCGTCAAGGCTTACTCGGCGGCTCATCGCGATCGGTGACGAAGTCTACACAACGCTTGGCATCAATGCCCCGCTGAGTGCTATCGATGCGGCAACGGGAAAGACGATTCGCACATACGAGGGCACCAAAACCGTCGAGGAACTCGTATCCACGAATGGCGTATTATTCCTGGTCGTCAATCCCGACCGCGAGCCGGTCGCCTACCAGCAGGAAAATGCGAACTGCTGGACGGAGCGCGACCGCGCAAGCAAGCGATGGGGCTGGGATGCAACGATCGACGAACTGATGGCCGTTGACGCCGGGACAGGCAATATCCTCTGGAAGCACGAGAGCAGGATTGTGCCGATGTCGCTGGCTGCCGACGGCCAGCGAGTGGTCTTCCACGATGGAGAGGCGGTTGTGTGCATCGAAGCCGGCACGGGCAGTCAACTCTGGCGAACACCCGTCCAGCGCAGTTCTCTCATCCCAACCGGCTGGTCGCCTTCGACGGTTATGTACAAGGACGTGGTCCTTTTCTCAGGGCAAAAACGCTCTCTTGTGACTCTTTCGGCAAGGGACGGCAAAGAACTCTGGTCGTCGAAACTTCATCCCTCCGGGCACTTCTGTCCCGAAGACATCTTCGTTATCGACGGGCTCGTCTGGTCGGGTGACATTGCCAGCGCCAGGCCGAAATCCACAGGCTTGTTCACCGGCCGGGACCCGCTCACAGGCGATATAAACCGCGAGTTCTCCCCCGACGTAGAACCCTTCGCCGTTATGCACCAGCGCTGCTATCCGAGCAAGGCGACCGAAAAGTACCTCATGCCGTCATGGACCGGCACCGAGTTTATCGATCCGCGCACGAAAGAGTGGGAGATTCACCACTGGGTTCGCGGCGGTTGTTTCTACGGCATGATGCCGTGCAACGGCCTGGTTTACGCCACACCGAACGCGTGCGCATGCTACTATCAATCGAAGCTGGACGGATTCAACGTTCTGGCCCCGGCGGCAGAGAAGAAGCGTTCCGCTCCATCGGATGCCGACCGCCTTCAGCGAGGACCCGCCTACGATAAGATACAGGATACGAAAGACGGAACAAAGAATACTGCCGACTGGCCAATGTACCGCCACGACACCAGGCGCAGCGGACGTGCCGGGACGAAGGTTCCTTCGGCGCTCAAGCGTACATGGCAAACCGAACTCGGCGGACGAGTTACACAGCCTGTCGTGGCGGATGGGAAATTGTTCGCCGCATCGGTGGATACGCACACGGTACATGCCCTGGACGCAGCTTCCGGCGAGAAGCTCTGGAGCTATACTGCCGGCGCGCGTATTGACTCGCCCCCTACCATTTACAAGGGGCGTGTTCTGTTCGGCTCGGCCGATGGCTGGGTTTACTGCCTGCGTGCTTCGGACGGGATTCTGGCATGGCGGTTCCGGGCGGCCCCGCATGACCTGCGGCTGATGTCGTACGAGCAGCTCGAATCCGTCTGGCCCGTCTCAGGCAGTGTGCTGATCCAGGACGGCGTCGCCTACGCCCTGGCGGGCAGGTCGATGTTTGTTGACGGCGGTATGCGAATGCTGCGTCTCGATCCGCTGACCGGAAAGAAGCTCTCTGAGACAATTCTGGACGACCTTGATCCCAGAACGGGCAAGAACCTTCAATCGAGAATTCAGCAGAAAAAGATGCCCGTCGCCCTGCCGGATATCCTATCGAGCGACGGCAAATTCGTATACATGAGATCCCAGCGGTTCAACCTGGACGGACGCCGTGCCGTCATCGACCCCGAACGCCAGACGGACCAGGAAGGCGAAGGGACACATCTGTTCTGCCCCACGGGATTTCTGGACGACTCATGGTTCCATCGCTCATATTGGGTCTACGGCAAGAACGCGGGCGAAGGATGGGCGGAGTGGCCTGTCGCGGCGAGGCTCGTCCCTGCCGGACGGATTCTCGCCTTTGACGATACTCATGTCTATGGCTATGGACGTCACCCACAATACCTTTGCAATTCGTCCGCGCTGGAATACCGGCTCTTTGCCGCCGACAAGACATTCGATCCCGATCGTGCCGCCCGCGTCAACAAGGTCAAAATTCCGCAGGACATAGTCAACTGGAAGAACCGTGCCAAGCGCCCGGAGCTTGATCTGAGTGCCGTGAGTCGCAAATGGCTGGTTGAGAAGCCCGATGTGATTGCCAAGGCCATGGTTTTGGCGGATCAAACGCTGTTTGTCGCCGGACCGCCCGATGTCGTGGACGAAGAGAACATCTGGGGCCGCACTCTTGAGCCGGAAGTGCAGGCAAAGCTAAAAGCGCAGAGTGCCGCTCTCGAAGGGAGTCAGGGAGGTTTGCTCTGGGCCGTATCGGCCGCGGACGGCGGCAGACTGGCCGAATATAAGCTCGAAAGCGTGCCGGCATTCGATGGCATGGCCGCTGCCGAAGGGCGGCTCTATCTTTCAATGAAGAACGGCTGCGTCTTGTGCATGGCCGGCAAGTAGAGCAATGGAGAAATCGATGACACGAAGACAATTTCTAAGGGTGGCAACCGCCGTCGGGGCAGCGGCGTTCGGACAGACTGCATACGGAAACATTCTCGCACAAGCACGATTGCTGTCCCAATCGCAAAGCTCTAATATTGAAGCCTCTCAATCCAGGAAAAATGTGCTGTTCATTGTAGTTGACGATCTGAACCATTCTCTCGGATGTTACGGCCATCGGCTCGTTAAATCGCCTAATATTGACCGGCTGGCGGCTCGCGGTATTCGCTTCGACCGGGCCTACTGCCAGTTCACTATCTGCAACCCGAGCCGCACGTCTTTTCTCACGGGCTTAAGGCCTGATTCGACCGGCATCCTGAATAATACGACCGGCTTTCGTTCGAAGCTGCCGGATGTCGTCACGCTGCCGCAACTGTTCCGCAAGAACGGATACTTCACGGCCCGCCTGGGAAAAATCTTTCACGGACGTAAGAACACGGGCGATCCACAAGCGTGGGACGTGACATCCGATCCGAAAGCGACGCCGCTGGGCCAGGAGGGCCGGGGAAGAAATCTGACCGGCGGTCGGGTCAATTGGTGTCGATGGCTTGCCGCTGAAGGCGACGACGAAGATCAACCCGATGGCCTGATTGCCGCGGAGACCATCAGTTTGCTGGAGCAGCGGCGAGATGAGCCGTTCTTTATCGCAGTCGGCTTTCTTAAGCCGCACGATCCCTTTATCGCGCCTAAAAAATACTTCGATCTTTATGGGCTTGATTCTCTAAAATTACCCGAAGATCCGCCCGACCGCTCGCCCGAGCTTGCCCATGCCATCGGGAGCGGCTGGAAGGACGAGTTCAACCGTTTCACCGACCGCGAGCGACGAGAGTTCATGCTCGCCTACTACGCGGGAGTTTCCTTCATGGACGCCCAGTTGGGAAAAATCATGGTCGCCCTGGATCGTTTGGGACTGTGGCAAAATACGACCGTTGTGTTTTTCGGCGACCACGGCTACCATCTCGGTGAGCGAGGCTGGTGGAACAAAAATACGCTGTTTGAGCTTTCTGCCAGGGCTCCCCTGATCATGGCGACACCTGAAATGAAAACAAAGGGCACAAGTTGTTCGCGCATTGTGGAATTCGTGGACATCTATCCCACGCTGGCCGACTTGCACGGGCTGGCCGCCCCGGACAATCTCGAAGGTACGAGCTTTACGCCCCTGCTGAATGACCCGAATCGCCCATGGAAGAAGATGGCGTTTACACAGGTCCAGCGAGGAAAGATCGCGGGCCGTTCCGTACGAACCGAGCGATGGCGCTACACGGAGTGGGACCAGGGCAAACAAGGCGCAGAACTGTACGACCACAACAGCGATCCCGGCGAGTACTACAACCTTGCTTCTGATCCTCAGCATTCCGACACTATTAAAGAGCTTAGAAAAATGCTGCGAGAGCCGAAGAGGTGAATGAACTCATAAAATAAGGATTTTACCATGAAAAAGACAAACAGATTTATTTTAGCCGGCAGTGTGGTTTTAGTAATCCTGGCAGCTATAGGATTCACATCCAACGTTACAGTAGTGAAGGGTAATGAAACGTACGAGCCAACCTGGGAATCTTTGTCAAAACACAAGGTCCCGGAGTGGTTTCGCGATGCCAAGTTCGGCATCTATACCCACTGGGGGCCGGTGACAGTTGGCGCCGAAGACGGCCCGGGCGGTGTCCAGTGGTACGGACGCAGCATGTACATGGAAAGCAGCCCGACGTTTGAGTACCACCTGAAAAAATATGGTGACCAGAACAAAGTTGGCTACAAAGACATCGTCAAGATGTTCACGGCGGAGAAATTTGATGCCGAGGTGTGGGCGGAACTATTCGCTGAGGCCGGCGCGAAGTTCGCCGGGCCGGTAGCGATTCATCACGATAACTATGCCATGTGGGACTCAAAGTACACTGAATGGGACAGCATGGACCAAACACCCGGGCGTGATTTCACCGCCGAGTTGGAAAAGGCCATTCGCAAACGCGGCATGAAGTTCATCGCAACGTTTCATCACGCGTTCTCGTGGCGCTATTTCGAGCCATCATACAAGTTCGACGGTGCCGATCCCATGTACGCCGGATTGTATTGCCAGGCCCATGAGCCCGGCGCCCCACCAACCCCTGAATTTCTGGACCAGTGGCTGGGCAAAGTCAATGAAGTGGTCGAGAAGTACGAGCCTGACCTGACCTGGTTCGACTTCGGTCTGGGCGATGAAAAGCGCAAATGCATTACGCCGGAGTATCGGCTGAGGATGTTCGCCGATTATTACAACTGGGCCGTTCGGAACAATCGCCAGGTCGGCGTCGCTCATAAGCATCCCTATATCCACGAACATGCCGGTATCCTCGACTTCGAACGCGGCCGGGAAGACCGTCTGGCGCCCTATCCCTGGCTGACAGATACATCTGTCGGGCCCTGGTTCAACCAGAAATCGTCCTCATTTAAGACTGTCAATGATCTCGTGGACGTTTTGGTGGACATTGTCTCCAAGAACGGCTGTATGCTTTTGAACGTCGGCCCTGCCGCCGACGGTACGATTCCCTTAGAGGCACAGCAACTGTTGCGCGGCATCGGAGCGTGGCTGAAGGTCAACGGCGAGGCGATATATAAAACGCGCCCGTGGGAGGTCTTCGGCGAGGGCCCGACAAGAAACACCGGCGGTGGTTTCAGCGAGAATAAAGACAAATCGTACACCTCCAAAGATATCCGTTTCACGCGCAGTAAAGACGGCAGGACACTGTATGTGATTGTCCTCGACTGGCCGGATAAACAACTGACCATCAAATCCATCAAAATCGCAAACGCCAACTCCCGCGCGCGTATCCTGCTGCTCGGCCACGATGGCAACATCGATTACAGCGTCAACGATAATAAGCAATTGGTCATCCAGAGACCGGATATCTCACCCGAATATCGTCCATGTAAGCATGCTTTTGTATTCAAACTTACCGGCTTCGAAGTCGAGTTACACGAAGCCGCCAATTCCGGTTCGCCCGGCGACCCAAACGAATAGCAAATCCTGTAGCGAAGATTCTCAGGAAGTTGCTGAGGTAATGGGGTTCTGTAGAGACTGCATCTTCGAGGCGGACAACAAGCCTCCGGCCGGGCATCATCCATGATTATATATGAGAGTGACTTGTCTTTTTCCTTGACTCATCGTACTGGGCCTTTACGGCGGATTGTATTTCCCATACAAATTGGGAAAAGTGTTCGGTGAGCAAATCCGCCCGGCGGCCCCACAAGCAGCCAAAAGCTAAAATTAAAGCTGCTTTCCGAGCTATCACAGATCATAAATTATCCAAAAATAAATCGGATATTCAATGTACTCCCGGTCGAAGAGTCTTGAAATTCTGCCTGGGACAGATTATTGTCTGCTTCGTACGATGACTATGGAAAGCAATTATGTGTAAGCAGGAGATAACGAAGATGGTGAAGTACAATTGCACCCGGCGGGATTTTCTTCGGGCCTTAGGACTTGGAGTTGCGGCATCTGTTACGTCCGGCTCGTTAGGCGTCGCTCGGGCGGCTTCGGCTCAGAACCAGCGTCCGAACATACTCTATATCATGTCCGACGATCATACCGCCCATGCTATCAGCGCGTATGGGGGAAGGCTGGCGAAGGTTGCTCCGACGCCGAACATCGACAGGCTGGCCGATGAAGGGATGCTCTTCGAGAACTGCTTTTGCACCAATTCGATCTGCGTGCCCAGCAGGGCAACGATTCTAACCGGGCAATATAGCCAGACCAACGGCGCGCTGGACCTGGGCGGCAGGCTTGAGCCGGAGAAGCAATACCTGCCCAAACTGATGAAAAAGGCCGGCTACGAAACCGCCATGATCGGCAAGTGGCACCTCAAGAACGAGCCGGCGGCGTTCGATTATTACTGCGTGCTTCCGGGCCAGGGCTCCTATTTCAATCCAATCTTGAGGGAATCGGGCGGACAATGGCCAAATAATGAAAAACGCTTCGCAAAATATGATTCGTCCCACTGCTCGGATGTGATTACCGATCTGTCGCTAAAGTGGCTAAAAGGCAGGGACCGCTCGAAACCCTTCTTCCTGATGCACCATTACAAGGCGCCGCATGACAATTTCGAGAATGCCGAGCGATACGACTGGCTGTTCAATGATGTCGATATTCCGGAGCCGGAGAGCCTGTGGCGGCCCGGCAATCACGGCTCCGAGGCGACAAAAGACATGGGCACTTCTATCGGCAGGCGCAACATGCGGCGGAATATGGGGATGCACATGTTTGTCGATGAATCGCTGCCGGATGAGCAGTATAAACGCACGGCCTACCAGCGATATCTTAAAAAATATCTGCGATGCGTTCGCGGGGTCGATGACAATTTAGGCCGGCTTTTCGACTATCTTCAAAAGAGCGGCCAGATGGACAAAACCGTCATCATCTATACATCCGATCAGGGCATGATGCTGGGCGAGCACGATTTTATCGACAAACGCTGGATGTACGAAGAGTCGATGCGAATGCCGTTTCTTGTCAGGTATCCCGATATGATCAGGGCAGGGACTCGGACGGACGAGATTATCAACAACACCGACTTTGCGCCGACGATTTTGGAACTGGCAGGACTTGAGGCTCCCGACTATATGCACGGGCGAAGTTTTGTTCCGCTGCTGAAACGCAGAATACCGGCAAACTGGCCCAAGGCCACCTATTACCGCTACTGGATGCACATGGCACATCACGACAACCCGGCACATTTCGGAATCCGTACCAAAATATACAAGCTGATATTCTTCTACGGAATGAACTACAAGCAAGGCGGCCCGGAACCGACCCTGCCGGGTTGGGAACTGTACGATATGGTGAACGACCCGCACGAAATGAACAACCTGTACGGCAATTCAAGATATGTATATGTGATCAGGAAACTGAAGTCCGAACTGCTGCGGTTGAGAAAAGAGTATAACGAAACAGATGAAAAATACCCTCATATCCAAAAGGTCATCGACGAATACTGGGACAAATAAATACGGCTCCGGCTCGGCGAGACTATCGAAACTCATGAAGGCTTTCGGAGGATTCCAATGACACGAGTAATGAACAATGCCGCTGCAAAATTCAGGCTCTGCCGGGTGCTGTTATTCGCGGCAATTCTTGCCGGCCTGGCAGCCGAAGCGTTAGCACAAAACCACGACGTAGAGGCAGGCACACCAACCACTCCGCAATGGAAAATGTCTCGTCCAAGGTTGTTCTTCACTGCCGAGCGAATAATGCGCCTGCGTGAACGAGTTGCCGAAGATGGCATATTTAAGGAAGCCTCGGACAAACTCCTTGAGCGGGCGGACCGGCTCCTTGACGCAAAGCTGGTATCGAAGGAATATGCCGAAGGCGGCTCCGGCCAGCACGGCAATTACGGCCGGCCGAGCGGGCAGATCAGCGACATGGGCCCGACGCTCGGCCTGGCATATCAGATGACCGGCGAAAAACGCTACGCCGAGAAGCTTCGGGACGCCCTGATTCATTACGGCGGCCTGAGCAGGTGGGCCGGTGACGCTAATCATGAGCCGCCCTGGCATTCGGAGTTGAACACGGCCAGGTTCTGCTACGGCTACGCCGTCGGATATGACAGCATTTACGATTTCCTTTCGGATGATGAAAGAAAGACTGTCGCCGAAGCAATGGTTCGGCTGGGTATTTTACCGACGCTGGATGACTGGGTTCCGGGCGAAAAACGAATTCACGCGCTGGATTCGATGGGGCACAACTGGTGGAGCGTGTGCGTTTCGATGGCCGGCCTGGCGGCCTTGTCACTGGTTGGTGACCAGCCGCAGGCCGAGGCGTGGGCTCATCGCGTCTCGGATGTTTTTCCGGAATGGTTTTACTATCAGGGAAACATCCTGCAAAACAAGCCGGCCAACTTCGATACCGAAGGTGCGTTTTACGAGAGCGTAAGTTATGCCGATTACGCCCTGTCGGAGTACCTGTTGTTCCGGCTCGCTTACTCGAACGTGTTCGGCAAATCGGCGGCACCGGATATTCCCCTGCTGGACGACGCGGGGGATTTCTTCATCCACTCCTGCTATCCGGCTTCCGATTCGATAATGTCCGTGAATTTCGGCGACAGCAGCCTGCGGGCGACGGGAGCACGAACTATCCGGCTGCTGCTTGCCAACGACTACGGCAAGCCGCAGTATCACTGGTATCTGACCCGCACGGATCGCGGATTGAACGATCCGGTGGGACTGCTCTACGATAATCTGCAACCAGGGGAAATTGTTCCCAAAGATTTTGCCGAATCGATGCTGTATCCGGATATCGGCTGGGCAGTTCTGCGGTCGTCATGGCGGGATAACGCGACCATGCTGGCGGTCAAGTCGGGTTTTGCCTGGAATCACGCGCATCCGGATGCGGGATCTTTTATACTGTTTCATAAAGGCGTGCCTTTGATTATCGATTCGGGCAATTGCTCGTACAGCAGGCGGGAATACACAAGCTACTACCGCCACAGCAAGGCCCACAATGTCATCCTGACCGACGGTAACGCGCAGAATCCGGAAGACTGCGGCAACGGCGACCGCGGGACAGTCACCTCCGGCCGTATACCCCGAATGATGGATGCCGGGGGACTAAAGTATGTATTCGCCGATGCCACCGGGGCGACATCGTGGAAGTTCTCGCGGAACTATCGTCACTTCCTTTGGCTCGGTGATGTGATATTGATCTTCGACGATGTTCGAACCCACGAGAAAGGCCGATTGGAATGGCTGCTGCACTATCAGGACAAGGCCGAGAAACAAGGCGAGCGAATACTGCTTTCAAACGGTGACAACCGGGCGCTCGTATGGCCGCTCTTCCCGGAAGGGATGCAGGTCGTCGAGAAGAAAGGTCTCGAAGACCACCGGCCCGATAACGAAGTGACGTATCTTGCTTTCACGCCGGAGCAGCCTGCGCGAGATGCGAAGTTCATCACGGCGGTGTTTCCGCTTGAGCCGGGCAGTGAAGAGCCCGCGGTGCAGGTCGAGCGATTGAAAGCCAATGAAGCGATCGGAGTCCGACTCAGCGATGGAAAGATGCTTACCGATGTATATCTGAATCTTCGGGCGGACGGTAGAAAAATGCACCGCAATAGCTGCAACGTGATTGACGGCTGGGATACGGATGCGTACATATTTTCCGTGACCCGGCCAAAAGATGCCGATGGAAACGATCCGGATTCGGTCGTGCGGTACTTCGTTGCCTGCG
>Ga0307378_10007845_pt1 | contig 14307 bp, 13 predicted proteins | sample UN1MG_FD_202238 | JGI IMG/M metagenome (GOLD analysis project Ga0307378, IMG submission 202238) | Soil microbial communities from Risofladan, Vaasa, Finland - UN-1 | ecosystem: Environmental > Terrestrial > Soil > Coastal area > Acid sulfate soil | place: Finland: Risofladan, Vaasa | collected...
AAATCCCAAAGGTCGTTCGGGAGTCGGTCACCTGCGCCCTCGCGGGCGGGCTTAAACGGCGTCGCCCCGGCGTCGCCCTTGCAGATGTACGCCCCAAGGGGCAGCGAATAGCTATACTTGACCAGAAGGTAGAAGCTGGAGGTAATAGTTCCCTGACCTCCACTGCCGTCGGCGGCCAAGCCATAGGCATGGAATCGGTTAGGTGCGTCCCAGGCAGGTATTTTCGCGCCCCATTTGCTGTTCCGTCCGCCGGAGCGCGGCAGTTCATCGTCATAGTCGTTGCTGTAAACAAGCATAGACTTACCGATGCCGGACAGGTTCGTGCCACAGACCATCCGGAACGCATGCTCCCTCTCGTGTAGAACGGAAGGTATCAGAATCCCAGCGAGGGTGTCCCGGTGAGTTTGCCGCCGCTCTTTTCTATGAGGATGAAACCAACAATGCCCAAAACTATGGCGGGTATGGCCGTCAGGCCGCATGTGAAAAGACTCAGGATGCCGAGGACAAAAGCTGCAATAGCCAGGCGGCTTGTTTTTGGCACAATATCTCCGGGGGGCAGAGGAGGTGGCGACAACTGCGCACCGCAGGGCCGACACAGTTGGGCATCATCCGGGTTTTCCACTCCGCATTTTGGACAGTACATTTCTCATTCTCCCTTCGACCCATAATAAAAGACGTAGGGTGGGGCTGTGCCCCACCATTTCGGATCGGTGGGCCAAGGCCCACCCTACGATTCTATTTGTTGGCGTTTGTCATGCTGAACCCTTCGGCTGCGCTCAGGACAGGCTCCGTGAAGCATCTGGGCTGCGAATTGAGACGTAGGCCAGATTCTTCGGCTTCGCCTCAGAATGACAAACACTCAGGGGGTTATTCGGATAGGCTCTTAGTCCTTTCAATAATCCCGGAAATTCCTCATCCAGGGGGGCCAGTCGCTCGGCTGAACGCCACCGGCCCTGGTCCACGGACCTTCCGTATCAAACTCGCGGTGCCATTTTAGCGTCCAGAGCTCCTTGATGCCCACCCTTCGGACGGACCAGTCCATGAAAACAGCATTGGAACATCCGCTGTGCCTGTCGATGCAGAAGCAGCCCATACCGCGCACAACGTGCTCAGAGCCGTCCCTTGAAGCACCCGGATGCTCCACGGGAGAGTCCGTGTCTTGTGGCCGGTCCGCAAACCACGCGGCATCCAGAAGCACCGGAATATTGCTTGCCCCTTTTGTTTTCGGCGTCTTCCAGTGATTCTCAACCGGCGCTTGGTTGACCGAGACCGTCTCTCGCTGCCCCGGATTGCAGATCCAGGCATTCAGCCCATAGCTGCCCGAATCATCGCCGATTCTCCAGGCCGCGAAAGAACTGTCGTGGCCTTCCGCATAAGGTTTCATGGCTTCGGGGCAGAAGACAAGCCGCTGATTGTCTCGATAGTAGGGCCTCAGCGGGTCCATCCACCAGCATCCCAGTGCATCCGTCTCGCGGCCAAAGAAATAGCCGTCATTGTCCTGCGTGTATAGCGAAAAGATGAGGCCCCATTGTTTAAGGTTGACCATACAGGCAGTCGTTCGGGCCTGGCTCTTGACCCGAGTGAGCACCGGGTACAGGGTCATCGTGAGTACGAATAGCAGGCAGAACACGAACACGGGAATAAGAATACCGAGCACGGCGAAGACTCTGCCGGTGAGCCTGCCGCCGCTCTTTTCTATGACGATGATACCCGCGATACCCAGAATGATTGCGATCAAGCCAACGGGGAAAATAGCAAAACTGACCACCGCCAGCACAAACGCAGCGATGGCCAGGCCGCTGGTCTTTGGCACAATCCCTCCGGGAGGCGGAGGGGGCGGTAGCAACTGCGCACCGCAAGCGCGACAGGCATGGGCATTATCGGGATTCTCTATTCCGCACTTAGGACAGTACATTTTCATTCTCCCTTCGACAAAAAATTGACCGGCAGCGCAATTCCACGACTCGCGTTAAGTCAATAATAGCTCTTCAGGCGAGATTAGCAACGACTTTTGATTTGAGATTTGAGATTTGAATCGTCAATCGTCAATTGGCAATCGGCAATTCTTTGCCGAGGTAGCCGGCTTCGATGCAGAACTGGATGATGTCGCGGGCTAAGGGGGCCGCGTCGCTCGAGCCGTGCTGGCCCCCCTCGACAATGACAGCGATGGCGATCTTTCGGGCGGTGCTGTCCTGGGCAAAGCCGGCGAACCAGGCGTGCTCGGGCTTCTCGGTCGAGCCGGTCTTGCCATAGACCTTCACGTCCTCGGCGGCGAGGGTAGCCAGGAAAGGCTGGAATTGCGTATAGGCGGTGCCGCTGACCTCATTGACCACGGCGCTCATCCCGTCATAAATCACGGCCAACGTCTCCAGGCGAATGCCGAGATCTCGTCCCTCGTCCCTCGACGGACGATCAATCGACGAGAACAGTTGTGGCGGCATATACACGCCGCCTCGCGCCAGAGCTGCCATGGCGTTAGCCACTTGCAGCGGCGTGACACGCAAACTGCCCTGACCGATGCCGAACATTCGCCTCTCGCGCGGCCAAAGCGGCGGCACATCATCAAAGCTCAGGATGTCACCTCGTGGACTCGTGCTGGAGATCGTCCCGGAGAACTGGCGGAAATTACGATTTTCGATTTTCGATCCATCGGCTCCGCTCGGGACAAGCTTTCGATTTTCGATTGGTTCTCCTAAATCATCAATCGTAAATCGTACATCCAAGACGTCGCGGCCGTAGCCGAATTTGAAGAGCCATTGCTGCAAAGCCAAAGGGTCGATGCGGTCGGCCAGGCGGGAGAAGTAGATGTTGCAACTGCCCTTGATGGCATTGCGAGCGGTGTTCGTCCACTGATTGTCATGACCGACGCCGCTGTATCTCCTGAAGATCCAGCAGTTGGGCCAGCCGTCCGGGGCGGCCTGCGGCGGGCAAGAGATGACCTCGTCGGCGGCAATCGCGCCCGTCTCAAGTCCGGCGATGAGAATCAGGGGCTTGACGACCGAGCCGGCGGGGTACTGGTCGCTATTGATCGCCCGGTTGATCAGCGGCTTGCGGGGGTCGGCGACGAGCTCGCCGTAGTCGTATCGGACGCGGTTCAAATCGTAAACCGGCAGCGAGACCAGCGCGAGGATGTCGCTCGTTCCAACCTCAACGACAACGGCGGACATTCCCGGCCCGCAGTTCGGATCGTGTGGATAGTGGGCCAGGTAATCTTCGATCCTGCGCTGCAGCTCGATATCGAGCGTCAGTGTAACATCGTCGCCGGGCTCGGTGTCGGTCTCGCTGACCAGCTCGCGATCTATGTCACGGACCCATTCGCCCCGCCGGCCGCGAAGGGCGCCCTCGCAGACGTATTCGACGCCGTCCTCGCGCCCGCAGACCTCTCCGTCGAGGTAGCTGAGCAGCCGGTCTTGCTCGAAGGGCTCTTTGTCCTGCTCTCGCCTCGCGGGCCCGACCCAGCCGATGGTATGGGCGGCCGCGGTACCGTAAGGATAAAGCCGGTGCTCGCGGGGCAGGATCCGCACGCCTTCGGTATCGATGAATTCCAATTGGGCGGCGAAGATGTCGTCGTCGGTTTGAAGCTCCACCAGCGGCCAGTCCCGGCGCATCTCCAGAATATCGACTTTGCTCGCAAGCTCGTGCCGTTTGGCGGGGTCGGGCTCCCTGGCCTCGAAGTCCGCGACGGCCACCGAAAGGGGGATGCCGCTGGGGTCCGGGTACTTGTCAAAGACGTCGGAATTCGGGAAGGCTCGCCGCCACGCCTGGAACACCCGGTTGTCCCAGACGATGTCGTTTATCCGCTGGATCTCGGCGGTGATTTGCGAAGGATCGGCCGCCTTGAACGCGGCGCATTTATTGATGATGCGCGCAAGGTCTTCGAGCTTGTCGTTGATTTGTTCTTTGGTTTGCTCGATGGCCTTATCCGAATCCGTCTGGCTGGCGGCGGCGTCAAGAAGGTTTTGCCGGACGCGTTCATCCAGGAAAGAGCCGAGCGTGTAGTTGATGTGCACCCAGAATCGGGCTTCGTCGGTCGCCAGGACCCGCCCGTTTCGGTCGAGGATCCTGCCCCGGATGGTCTTGAGCTGGGTCGATTGGCCTCTGAGGCGCTTGAGCTCGGCGATTTTCTCCTGAACGGACGAGGCGCTCAACAACTGCATCTGCGCCAGGCGAGCCACACAAACCGCCAGAAGCATGGTGCTGAAAATAACAAAAACTTTGACCCGTTTGCTGTACATAATTCGATTTCAGGGTGGGCCTTTCTGCTGCGGCGTCTTCAGCGCCGGCGGAGGCGCCCTGTTCGGATGCCTATCCACCAGGCCGACGGCGCCACTAAGAACGGCCCCACGAAGCCCGAGTACAGGGACGTTACCAACACCACGGCGAACATGCTTCTCGAAAGAGACTCGCCCGCCAGCACATGCGTCAGGACGCCGGCCAGAATCCCCATCACGAAAATCGCCAGGGCCTGATAGGGCAGTCTTCTGATGGCGATGACGCGATTCAGGTACGCCAGCAGAGTGCCGAATACGCCGAAACTGATCATGTGCGGGCCCATCGGTATCGGAGAACCGACCAGGTCGGCGGCGAAACCAATTATGAACGAGCTAATAATCGCATCCGAAGTATTCAAGTACGTCGCCGAAAAAACCAGCGCGATGAGCAACAAGTCCGGCTTGTTGTCCCAACGCGCCAACACGCCTTTTTGAAGAATCGTAACCGTAAGAATGAGAGCTGCAAAGCGAAACCATCGCATTCTGTTTCCCCAACCGGCACGAGCCGGGTCACTTTGGCGGATTTATGATAATCACCGCTACGTCTTCGAGCGACTTGATGTCACAGACCGGCGCAACAGTCAGATCCCAGACCGAAGCCATCTGGGTGTTTCTTTCACAGCGAACGACTTTTCCGACGATAATCGGGGCGTCCAGAAATCCCCCTTCCTTCAGGTTCTTCAGCGCGAAAACCTTCTCTTCGACTTTAACTTCCTTCTTGAGCGCCACAATTTTGGCGGCGTTGTTGCCGCTGCCGGTCATGATAGTTTTGATTCCGGCGACCTCGACGGGAATCCAGGAGGTGGAATCCGTCACGAGCTTGACGTCGGCTTTGGCGATTTGCGGAAAGACTTCAGAAATGGTCCCGATGACGCTTTCGTCGCCCAGGACATACTGGCCTTTCATGAGGCCATCAGTCTTGCGGCAGTTTATCGTCATCTCGTTGCGCGATCCGTCGATGGTCTTGATGATGACGTCGGCCAGTGCAAAATCCGCACCTTCCCAAACAAACGTGTTATACAATCCGGACAGCTTCTCAAGCTTCCGGGTTTGTTCGTCCAGCGTTTGCTTGAGATTCTCGACATAATTGCGATATTGCGCCTCGCTGCGCTGCTTCGCCCCCTCGACCGACGGCGGTGTGCGCGCCGTCAGGGCGACGTTTCCCCCGATGCTCAAGGGCCAGCGAAAGATGTGTACGAAGGCAAGCTGGAACTTTCCCGTGAAATCGTGGGGCGCAAACAGCAATATCAGCCCGGTCAACATGAACCAGGTGAATAACATTCTCCTCGAGACTTTTGTCTGCTTCCTTGCCTTCATCGCACGTCGTGACGTTTCTCACGCGACGGGCATCTCGCCGCGGACGGTGACTCACTCCCATCCGTATTCACCGTGATCCATGGTGTCTTTCCACAGTTCCAAATTTTCCAAATAGACGCTGGTGCCACGGGCCACGCTGCTGAGCGGGTCGTCTACAATTTGCACCTTCAGGCCGGTCGCGTTGGCCAGAACGGTGTCCATCCCTCGCAGCAGTGAGCCGCCTCCGCAGATATGGATCCCATTGTCAATGAGGTCGGCCGCCAGCTCGGGCTCGGCCTTCTCCAGCGTCATGGTCACGGCGTCGATAATTGCGGCGACCGGATCGCGAAGGGACTCGCGGATTTCTTCGCTCGTGATGACGATCTTTCTGGGCAGGCCCGAGATGGTGTCGCGCCCGGCGATCTCCATCGTCAATTCCTCTTCCAGCGAAGCCGCCGAGCCGACCTGGATCTTGACTTTTTCGGCTCTTGCCTCCCCGATAAGCAGGTTGTAGGTCTTCTTGAGATGGTTGATGACCGCTTCGTCCATGTCGTCGCCGCCCATGCGGATGGACGTAGCGGTGGCAATGTCGGCCAGACTCATGATCGCCACTTCGGTGGTCCCCCCGCCGATATCGACAATCATCGAGGCCGTAGGGTCGGTGATGGGCAGTCCCGCTCCGATTCCCGCCGCCATCGGCTCATCCACCAGATAGACTTTGCGGGCGCCGGCCCGTTCGGCGCTGTCGATAACCGCCCTGCGCTCGACGGCGGTGATTCCGCTGGGTACGGCAATGACGACGCGCGGCCTGACGAGTCCGCCCCGACCGTGGACTTTGCGGATGAAATAGCTCAGCATCGCTTCGGTGATCTCGAAATCGCTGATCACGCCGTCTTTGAGGGGTCTTATCGCGCTAATTGAACCCGGCGTCTTACCCAACATCTCGCGCGCCACCAGACCGACGGCTTCGCCGTTATTGAGGACGATATTGGTGCCTTTGCGGACGGCAACCACCGAGGGTTCATTGAGGACAATACCTTTGTCGCGGACACAAACGAGGGTCGAGCAGGTCCCGAGGTCGATACCCATGTCCATACTGAACCAGCCTAAGACTGTGTCCAACAGCACGTTCGACTCCTTTCTGAATTCCCCATACAAGCCTTTGCAGAGGCAAGAATCCCCGACTGGCTACAGCTCTATATAATTGTGGACAGCAGTATTGTCAATAGCGATTCGGCTACTGTATGCTGAAAATCGTCCCGTACTGGACGTAGCACCTATAGGCCACAAAGACAGCCGTCGCAAGAACGGCACAGAATGCCAAAGCAAGAATGACCGTATAGAGATTGTCGGGCGCGATCAGCTTCTTTCCATGACTCGACACGGCAGGACTCATAGTTCAACCTCGAATAGGAGTTGATCCAAGCAAGTTAAGTTCTCACAGATTAGTGCGGACCTGGTCGCCGACTTTCGGCTGATTCTCGGCCCCTTCTTTAAGCAGATCGAGCCAGCCGACCGCATTTTCAGGCTCGACGTCCAGAATCACGACATCGCAAATGAATCTGTCGTCGCGCGTGGCATGAAACCTCATGCCTTTCTTGACGCCGTCGGCTTCACCGATGGATATATCGGCCAGCTTATTCGGCAAGTCCACCGTGGTGATCAACCCCTTCAAATCGATGTCCTTGGCCGCGGGTGCTATGCGTGCTTGCTCTGGCATCGCCGTAACGGGGACGGGCTCGGCGACAAGCTTGCCATACCCCTGCAACATCCGGTCGAGCTTGCTCTGCAACTCCGTCTTCTCTTCCAGCAATTGCTTCGCCTTGCCCTCCAGCACACTGATGATCTGCATTTTCTCCAGCAGGGCCGTTGAGGTCTGCTGGTGTTGCGCCTGCTCCCTGACCAAATCAGCCGTGGTGTTCTTCAACTTGGCTTCCGCCTCGCTTCTTAACTGATTGTTGACTTCGACCGTTTTGGAAAAATCCTTGGCTGCAGCTTCCCAACTGTCCTCTTTTCGCCGAGCGTCGTCTCTGTCGATCTCCGTCTGCTTCAGATCGGCGCGCAAACCGCTTATTTGCTCCTGGAGTGCAGCTATCTGCTTGCTCAGGGCCAGCTTCTCCTCATCCGTCCTGTTTTTCAGCTCGTTGAACTGACTGTTCGCGTTGTCCTCCGCCTCCTTTGCAGCCTGGTATCTCGTGCTCAGATCACTGTGCTTCTGCTTGTAATCCACTGCACCGGCCACGTACGTGACGACTATCCCGCAGAGAAAAATTGACGCGACCGTCAACAGAACGATTAAGACCTTTGTGAGCGTGCTCAAAGCAACCTCCTTTCAAGGAACCTGTAATCTCTTTTCTTACACCCTATAGCACATGCCGGAGCATCTCAGACGCACACAAACGTCCGAAAAAGTCATCGCCCTCATCCCAGACCGGCATCCAACCTTAGTACAACCTGCCGCCAGCCGTGAAATGGCAACCCAAGCCCTGGCACTTCTGTGCATACCACAATTTTACGCTTAAAACCCGGAAAGGTCAAGCCAAATTTGACAAATAGCCCAAATTAAAATCCGATGCGCCGTCGGACCGATGTCGGGTCTGATAACATACCGTTTTCCAAGGTCAAACTACATCAAGTCGCACTGAAAAACGGCCTTGGCCGCAGCGACACGAACATATTTTGACTCATTTTTCAGCAGTTGCGGCAAATACTTCGTCAGAGCCGGAGTACCGATTTGACCGATCGCCAGTGCCGTTAGGACGTTCATCCTTTCAGTCGCCTGCTTGTCCAGGCCGCCGGCGAGGTTCTTCTCAAAGACCTCCAGCACTTGCGGCTCACCAGTATGGTCTGAAAGCCTGCCAAGCTGTTCGGCCGCGGCCAACTGCACCTCCAGGACAGTGTCGTCCAGCTTCGTGATGAGGATATCTCTGGCTTGCGGCGTTCCCAGCGTCCCCAGCGCGCGGACGGCCAGCAAACGGTCATCGGCATAAGCACTGTAAACGAGCGCCCATAACCTCTTGAGAACCTCCTCGTCTCCGAGCCGGGCCCTGGCCTCCAGGGCCTGGAACCGGACTTTATCACTGGAGAATTTGTCTTCATGGGCCGTTTTGACAAACTTCAGGAATTGCCGGTCCCCGATTTTCCCGAGCAGTAAAACCGCGTTGGCTCTGACCGTCTGATCTTTGCTCTCGGCGCCTTCGACAACGACTCTGTAATAGTCTGTGGCCCCAAGCCTGCCCATCGCGTACGAGGCGGCAACAATAACATTTGAATCCTCGTCTTTCAGCAACGGACCGAGCAGCCCTTTCGCAGGCGCATACCGCAAATCGCCGACGGCCAAAGCCGCCGCAAATCTGACCGGCACAGTCGGATCCGTCAGCAGCCGCTGCACCTTGGGCATCAAATCGAGGCGCCCGGTAGTACCAACGACCTCGATCGCGTTCACCCTGACTACCGGGTCACTGTCGGCCAGGGCCTCATCGATGACATGCTTGGCCTCCGCCCGGGCCGAAGCGACATTCGTGACATAGAAATCGCCCAGCAGGGATTGTGACGAGTCGTTGCAGCCGGCGGGGATTGTTGCCAGGCAGGCCACGAGCAAGACGTAGTGAATCGAAGCGGTTGTATTTGCGTACTTGTTTATCATTTGACCACCTTGCCAAACGTCTTCTTCCCTTTACGGCCTTGAAGAAACCTTACCGAAAGCGGCACTATTATGAGCAGAATGACGCAAAGCTCACAACAAAAATCCAGCCATTGACCGTATTTGCTGAAGAAAGTCGTTCTGCGGTCAATGGGAACCCTGTCGGTGAGCCACCCGGGCATACCCGTTCGAGCCATCGCCTTTCGCGGCAGAGTGCCCTCCAGGTATCCGTCCCGTATGCGTCCGAGGCTGTCAATCACGCAGCTTATGCCGGTGTTCACACTCCGCAGCACCGCGAGCCTGTTCTCGACGGCCCTGAAAACGCATACCGCCGCGTGCTGAGGCAGCTCGGCGCTGGGCTGGACTTGTTCATCCTTGAATCGGACGAACCAGCCGTCGTTGCTGATGTTCACCAGCCAGTCGAGCCGCTTGCGGCCACCCCCGTCGAGTGCAAAACGCCGCCCAATCGCCGGAACGGTGTCCTCGTAGCAAATCATGACGCCAAATTTATATGCGGCTGTTTGTTTTTCCTGGCCCCGCCCGCCCGCCATCTCGAACACGGTGTATTGGCTGCCGTAATCGAGTGAGTAATCGAAATTGTAGGGGATGAATTTGATCTTCATCAGGAGCTCATAAAACCACGCGAATGACCTGCGCAGTGGCAGCACTTCCCCGAAGGGCACGAGATGGATTTTGTCATACCGTTTCCCGTCCTGCCCCCCGTCGGGCCGGTACAGAAACGCCGAGTTGTACCGCGCCAGATAGCGGTCCTGCCCGTTCTGCCGAAGCTCGGCGCCATAGGCGCCCACAAGCACGTATGCTTTGCCCTGGGCGTGCTCTCGCAGGGCCTTGTCGAGACTCTGCGCCTCCTCGGCAGAAACCAGGAAACGCCACACGTCCGCATCCAGATAAGCCTGTACCATCGTCTCGGGCCAGACGATCAACTCCGCTCCCGCTTCAACCGCCACTTTGCTGTGCTCCATCAATCCGTCGAATAGCTCGTTGCCCGACTCGAAACTCCTCTTGACCGACTGAGGGACATTCGATTGCAGCATCGCCACGACCGGCCCGGCCTGGACGCACTCACCTTCCTGAGCAATCCGCCAGCGCCCATAGGCGACCGCGGCGACCACCGCGGCGCCGACCACTGCCGCTCTCAACAACATTGTCATTCTGAGCGAAGCGAAGGATCTCCTTATTCGCCCCAGGAAACGAGACCCTTCGCTGCGCTCAGTGTGACAAGAGGTCGCATCAATGACCAGTTCAGCGACCAGGCCGTTGACCATTGCGACCAGGAATGATACACCGCCGGCCCCGAAGATATCGGCGATCTGGATGAGTGTGATGTTCTCATATTGGCTGTGCGCGAGGAACCGCCAGAAAAAACCACCCAGAAACAAGCCCTGCATCCGCTCGACGCCGACGATCAGCACCGCGGCTGCCAGGAACAGCGGGATTCCCCTGGCCCTGCAATAGCGCAGGCATAGCGTCAGAACGGGCCAGAGCAGCGCCGTGTACAGGCAAAACACGAGCCAGCCAGCAATCGTCACCGGAACCAGCCAGTAGAGATTGCCCAGCCAGTAGAAGAAACAGGCCAGATAGCTGATGACGAATAACCACCGCGGCTGGGTCTGGGGCGAGCTGGCGAGAATAAACGGCACATACGCCACCCACGCCAGAGCCGACCAGCCTATCGGCGCCTGAATCACCGTCAGCATTGCTGCACTGACCACAAACGGCAAGGCCGTCGATACGTAACTGTGCTTGCGTGCAAGTGCGTTGAGGCGTTCGCTCATTCAGTCATCCGCTCATCGACGCTAAAGCCGTCGCCATTTCTCTTGTGCTGTAGTGCTTGCGATTGTTCATGCGCACCGTAAATTGACTGGTGAAAAGCTCCAAGAGATTTCTGTCGGCGACGATTTCGCGCGCTGGTATTTGCATATCATGCCAGAGCCGTTTGACTTCATCCAACTCCATCCCGTCAAGAAACAGGTTATCGGGGCGTTCCTCTTTCAAGCGTGCCAGACGCGCGTTTGAATTCTCGACGTATGTCTGCGATATTTCGATGCCGACATAGTCCCGGCCCGATTGATACGCTGCTGCCGCGGTCGTGCCCGAGCCGCTGAACGGATCGAGCACGCAGTCTCCCGGATTGGAGCTTGCTGCGATGATCCTCTTGAGCAGGCTTTCCGGCATTTGACAGGGGTGCCAGCCCGCACGTTCCTTGAACGTCCCACAGACCCGCGGGCATCCGTCCCACACGTCATCCGGCATCTTGCCGGCAGGGTTGGCCCGCCTATCATTGTAGATGAGCTGCCGGTCCGAAGGAACGCGAACAGCATGGTCATTGAATGTGAAGCTTTTGGCGTCATTGACAAAGTAGAAAATATGCGTGTGCGCGCGCGCGAACTTGCTCTTCGTTTGCTGGCCGAAAGTATAGTGCCAGATGATCCAGTTCCGCATAACCAGGCCAAGCTCATCGGCTATGATCTTCACGTGTGCGGCGTAGTCGTCGCCTATGGCGATATAGAACGAGCCGTGAGGCTTCAAGACCCTCTTGCAGACCGCCATCCATTCTTTCGTCCAGGCAATGTAATTCTTCTCTTTAACTTTATCGTAGTACTTGTCGTACTTGTAGCCGATATTGAACGGCGGGTCCGCAAAGACCAGGTCCACAAAAGGCTCACTAACCTTGTCCAAGACCTCGATGCAGTCGCCACAGATTATCTTGTTCACACATCCGTGCATCGCCATAGTGTAAGACCTTTCACCGACTTTGCAAGCGTCAAGTCGGATCGGTGGGCCAAGGCCCACCCTACGAGTCTTGACGCATCGGCGTTCTTACACGTCGTGGCGCTCCACGTCCCGCACATGGGCAGGGCCGGGCCCTGCCCCACCATTTCACTTCTTGTGTTCGTGCTGGGCGACGACCTCTACAACGGTAGGATGGGCAACTTGCTTGCCCATGCTGTATCTACATCTGGGAAGCCCTCTGACGCGAGGCTTTATTCGCCTTGTTGCGGTTTGATGGCCCTTTGGTCGGTGAAGGTCCGGCCGGTGAGATAGTCGGTGAAAGTGACCTTGACCGTCAGGGGTTTGGTGAAATCCTCCACCTTGCCGGTGATATCGAACACACATCTGTAATTAGTGCTCAGCAACGTATCGAACCAGGCCTTCCTGAGCTCGTCCGACGTCACGTGCCACTGGCCCAGGAGGGCATCATCCTGCGACTTATTCAGGTCCCAGAGTTGGACGTCCACGGTGCCGCCGGCCTTTATTCTATCCCCCTCTTCGTCCATCGGCTCGATATAGACAATCAGCTTTTCCTTTTTGCCGTCTTTGTCTTTGTCATAAAAACCGGTGAATCGGCCGACCTTAAGGCTCTTGAGCCGCCGGGTGTTTTCGAGCTTGACCTCTTCCGGCAGACCCGAGAGTACCCGTACCTGCTCTTTGAGCCGTTCGTTTTCGGACCTGGCCTGCTCGATCTGCTCCTGCAACTGCGCCTTTTCCTGTGTCAACTGCTCGATCCGGGCGGCCGTTGATTCTTTCTGCTGTTCGTTCTGACAACCGGCAACGGACAGAAATACAAAAATCAAGATGCAAAATGCAAAATTACGAAAGTCGTCCGGGCTTGCCGGGACTCCACAATTTTGATTCTTGATATTTGATGCTTGCATTCTAATTTTCGGTCTCCGGGCCCGGCTCGCGAACGATTTCGGGGGCTCTTTGCAGGACTCGGTCGGCCAGGCCGTACTGGATCGCTTCGGTGGCATCCAGCCAGAGATTCCGGTCGCAATCGTGTTCGACCTTCTCGACCGGCTGGCCCGTGTGCTTGGACAGTATGTCGTACAGCCGGGCGCGAAGCCTCAGTATCTCCTGAGCCTCGATGTCCAGGTCCGTCGCCGGGCCGATCAACTCGCCTGAGATGAGCGGCTGGTGCAGCAGAATCCTGTTGTTGGCCAGGAGAAAACGTTTCTGAGACTTGCCGCCGGCCAGCAGAACCGCGGCCATGCTGGCCGCCTGTCCCACACAGTAGGTCGCCACCTCGCACCGCAGGAACTGCATCGTATCATAAATGGCAAGACCGGCCGTGATGGAGCCGCCGGGCGAATTGACGTACAAGTGAATATCCGTCTTCGAATCTTCATTGCTCAAAAAGAGCATCTGGGCAATGATCAGGTTTGCAGCGGCATCATCTATCGGCCCGCCGAGAAAGACGATTCGGTCTTTGAGCAGCCGCGAATAAATGTCATACGCACGTTCACCTCGACCGCTCTTCTCGATGACTATCGGCACTAAATACTGATTCACGCTCATGTTCTGCATCCCATATCTCGTATATCATAGTTCGTATGTCGTATATTGACCGACGACTGATTATCCTGTTATTGCTTGTCCTTCTCGTCTTTTTTATCCTTCTCTTTATCTTTGTCCTTTTGTTTATCTTTCTTTTCCTCCTCGTGCAGTACCTCGTCGATGAGGCCGTAGCTCAGGGCCTCCTCGGCGGTCATATACCTGTCCCGCTCGGTCTCAGTGGCAATCCTTTCGACCGGCTGGCCGGTGTGTTTCGAGAGAATCTCATTGATCATTCTCTTGGCCTTGAGGATCTCCTCGGCCTGGATTTTGATATCGGCCGCCTGACCGCTCACGCCGCCCCAGGGCTGGTGGAGCATCACCTTGGCGTGCGGAAGACCGTGTCGCCTGCCCTTCGTGCCGGCGGCCAGAATGACGGCGGCCCCGGACTGCGCCCGGCCGATGCAATACGTTGCGACCGGCGAGCTGACAAAGCGAATGGTGTCGTAAATGGCCATCGTGTCGTCCACGGTGCCGCCGGGGGAGTTGATATACAGGCTGATCTCGCTGTTGCGCTTGAGATTGTCCAGGTACAGCATCTTCATGATGACCTCGGCCGCCCGCTGGTAGGATATTTCCCCGATCAGAAACACGATGCGGTTCTCCAGCAGCATGTCGTCGAGACTCATCTGGCGATACCGCTGGTACTGGCCATATTGAGTGTGCACATCCATATTGTTTGCCTCCATTTTGTCCGGCATCAATTGTCCGGGGACGCTTAACCCGGTTCCGCTCTTTGCGCCC
>Ga0307378_10007847_pt1 | contig 14306 bp, 14 predicted proteins | sample UN1MG_FD_202238 | JGI IMG/M metagenome (GOLD analysis project Ga0307378, IMG submission 202238) | Soil microbial communities from Risofladan, Vaasa, Finland - UN-1 | ecosystem: Environmental > Terrestrial > Soil > Coastal area > Acid sulfate soil | place: Finland: Risofladan, Vaasa | collected...
GGGGATAGTGAAGGCCTCCAAGCCGACTCCCGAGGCCAGGTATTATGTGGAAAAAGGCGAGGGTAATGGTGCGACAGCCCTGGCTGACAAGTTCAGGGAGGCAAGGAAGAAGATCGGAACGAAGCCTCCCGACTCGGCCCTGACCTCCGTTCTCGGCGGACTGGCAGGAACCGTCATTGGCCTTTGCCAGCCCTACCATACCGACCCAACAGCATTCACCGGCCCGAAGCATGCCGAATTCGAGAAAGCGCTGGACACTGCCGCAGGCAAGTTGAAAGCCGACTTTGACGGCAATAAGGTTGTGAGCAATCCATCCGAGTTTGCCGTTCAGCTTGCCAAGAGCGCGAACGGCTGGTTGTCAAGCGAGGACGAGGCTGCCATGCAATCGGCGGTTTTCAGCCTGGCCGCGAATGGCGTTGCCGATTGCTGGTGGACCTTGCTCGTCAGCGAAAAGACTCAGTCGGCGGATAGCAGCAAGCCCATAGAAGGCGGGTTCATCGGCAACAAGCGCAGCCTCAAGTTTCATCTGCCGACGTGCAGATATCTGCCCGCTGAGAAGAACCGCGTTTACTTGAAGACTCGCGAAGAGGCCATCAACGAGGGATTCGTCCCTTGCAAGGTCTGCAAGCCGTGATGGAAGAGAATCAGCCCGCGCCTGTGCTGCCTAAGAAGGGGCGTCAAGCCATTCTGCGGGTGATTCTCTATCTGCTGGGCGTCGGCGCGTGCTCGATCCCGGCAAGTGTGATCGCGGTGCCCTTTGTCCTTCGCTCCATGCCGTCAGGCGGGATCCAGCCCGGCATGATGCCGATCTCTTTGGAGATTCTGGCGATCTTTTACCTTCCCTATGCGATTGCAGTTGTCATCTTCACCAGGTTGTTCGTCATCCACGTTGATCGCCGGCCATTCGAGACATTCGGCCTCGCCCGGGAAGGACGATGGTCCTATGAATTGCTGGTCGGAGTCATACTCGGCATCGGTCTCCCCGGATTGATCTTTGGCATATCATGTCTCGCGGGATGGACGCACATCACGGGATCGCTGTTTTCCCAGCCGCCGGCGCGCATCCTGGTAGTCCTGGTTGAAACCCTCATTGCTTTGATTGGAGTGGCCATCACAGAGGAAATGATCGTGAGGGGGTACATGCTTCAGACCCTAAATTGGGGCTACGGCACGGCAGTCGCCCTGATAGTCAGTTCTCTCCTGTTCGGAATGGTGCATTTGTTTAACCCTGGGGCAACACCCCTGGCGTTCCTGGGAACTGCGGGCGCCGGCTTGGTCCTCGGCTACTCCTATCTAGTGACGAGGAGGCTCTGGCTTCCGATCGGCTGGCACTTCGGGTGGAACTTCGCCCTCGGCCCGATCTTTGGTTTTCCCGTAAGTGGGATTGACATCCCCTCATGGGTCGTCCAAAGAACCCACGGTCCGGCATTGTGGACCGGCGGCCGCTTCGGCCCCGAGGCAAGTCTCATGATGCTGATCGTCCTCCTCATCGGCATCCTTGCAGTCAGATTTACCATTCCTCATCAGCCATCAACCATCAACCATTAACCATTCTGTCCTTTTGTGCTATAATTCCCCCAACCAATCTTCTGTATTCGGGGGCTTTCATGAAGGGCGTTATTCTTGCCGGGGGGCTCGGAACTCGTCTTTATCCTCTCACTCATGCCACGAACAAGCATTTGCTGCCGGTGTTCGACCGGCCGATGATTTACTATCCCATCCAGACGCTTGTCAATGCGGGGATCACCGAGGTCATGGTGGTTACCGGCGGGCCTCACGCCGGGCACTTCCTGGCGGTTCTCAGGAATGGCGAGCAGCTCGGCCTCACTCATCTGGAGTACGCCTATCAAGAGAATGAGGGCGGCATCGCCCAGGCCCTTGCGCTCTGTGAGGATTTCGCGGATGGAGAGGATATCGGCGTCATACTCGGCGACAACACGACTGACGCCGATATCGGCCCCGGCGTGCGAACCTTCGAGAAGGGCGCACGTCTCTTCTTGAAGCCTGTCCCCGACCCCGAACGCTTTGGTGTCCCGGTGTTCGATTCGGGCAAGATCGTCAGGATCGAGGAAAAGCCGAAGGATCCGAAATCGTCCTATGCCGTCACCGGCCTCTACATCTACGACAACAGAGTGTTCGACTACATCAAGACCTGCAAGCCCTCGGGCCGAGGTGAGTTGGAGATCACCGACGTCAACAACCTCTACATCGAAGTTGGCGAGTTGAGCTGGGTCGAGCTCGAGGGCTTCTGGAGCGACGCAGGCACCTTCGAGAGCCTCTACCGCACCAACCGCTTCTGGGCCGAAAAAGCCCTCGCGGAGCACGCGTGAGGCAATTGTCAAAAAACCTGTTGACATATTCTGGCCTTTGTTGTAACATCTTAATATAACCTGGTTACCGGTGTTTCACAAGTAGTTTAGTTGCCGTAATACCAACTGGGAGGTAGTAGTAATGATAATCAAGCGTTGTGCCCCCATCCTTGCAGCTATCCTCCTGCTGCTGTCCGCGCCTGCATGGTCGGAAGTCACGCCCCAATCCGTCTCATCCGAAGCCCACGCCAAGTATGACGCTGGTGAATTGGATCAGGCGGAAGCCCTTTTCTCCAAGGTGCTCCAGGACTTCCCCTCATCAGACCTTTGCCCGGATGCTCAACACCATCTAGGTTGGATTGCATACAAGAAGCAGACAGGACAGGCTGAGGTGAGATGGCAGGCGGTCGTTGATAGGTATCCCACGTCGCCGGAAGCTCCCAAGGCACTCATGGGCATTCAGGCAGGCCACTACAAAGCCCATGCCTCCAAGGAATCCAGGATGGCCGATTTCCAGAAGGTCGTGGACTTATACCCGAACAGCCCTGAAGCCGAAGAGGCCAAGTTCCGTATCGGGGCGCTACATAAACATGAGCCCCCGGATTTTGACAAAGCCCTCGCTATGTTCCAAGGTCTGATGGATAAGTCACCATCCAGCAAGTGGAGGGCCGAGGCCTATGTCGAAAGCGGCATGACCTACTTCCAGAGATACTGGAACCAAGGGCGAAAGAATCAGGCAGACTTGACCAAAGCCATGGAGATATTTACCTCGGCCAGGACCAAGTATCCTGACCAAGGCGATGCAGTCGCCAGGGGAGAGCTTCGTCAGGCGAAGTACTATCTTTACTCGGAGAGTGACCCGGTCAAGGCTAGACAGGCGTTCAATCGCATCTTGAGCGCCTACGCTGAGACTACCTCGACGAATGAGATATTATACCAGATTGCCTATTGCTCGTTCCACGAGAAGGACTGCGCGAAATGCATTCAGCTCTGCCAGGACATAATAGCCAACCGACCGGCAAGCGATTGGAACTGCTACCTGCAGTATTTCATCGGGACGGTGTTGCTGCAGCAAGGAAAGAAGGTCGAGGCGAAGGCCGCTTTCCAGAAAGCGGTGAGCGATTATCCGGGCACCAACTGGGCAAAGAATGCGGACTCGGTGCTCAATTCTCTGCGGTTTGAGGTGGAGGCAGGCGAATGAAGATGAACAGGCTTTCTCAAAGTAGAGCATGGGCAGTGTTGTTAATGATGGTGTTGGCAGCTTCGTCTGCACTCGGTCAGTCTGGGCAAGAGAGAAATGGGCCGATAATCTGTGAGGATATGCGAGGACGGCGCAGCCCTGCAGGCGGGCCTGACTGCCCCTGGTACACCGGATCAGTGGTCGTCGGTCTCGGAGAGGCGGGCGAGTTCGAGATACCATATGTAGAGGATCCGGATATTTTCTATGACCCGTATGATGTGTGGGATGGCATTTGCCGGCATTGGGAGATTCTTGATTCTAATGGACAGCCGGCAGAGTTAGGCTATTATCACGAGGATGCCACCGCTCATCAGGAAGAAGACGGACGTATCTGGGGCACCTGCTATATGAAATGTGGCCCGATGAAAAGGGGCACATACACGATAATATGCACTATGGATGACTGCAGGCTACCAGGCGATCCTGCCCGTGATGATCCAGTAGTGAAGCAGATGACTATGGACGTGCGGTGTGAGTTCCGAATAAATCAGATATTCTCTACCGATGGGCTGAATACGGATGGTGGCTCTCCAAGCGCCGGTCTGGTGGGGGTGGATGTTGAATGGACCGCCGGGTGCCCACCTTGGCTGATTGCCAGCCACATGTGCGACTATCTCTATGCCCCTCAGTCCGTGCCGGAGATTTGCTGGATTACTATGAGCGAGGAGCGCCCGGTTGATTTTCCCCATCGAGGTAAGTATTATTTCCACAGCGCTTTCTCGCCTGCCACCTACTGGCTCCACAATAGCGATGACGAAAGCAACTGGACTCTCACGGTTGGACCACATCCGGGCTGCTATTTCCAGCCGAACGACTGGGAAGAATGCAAGGTAGAACAGGAGTTTGAGCTTCATAACCTATCTGTCGAGGATGTCAGCCCTGAATATCTGACATACGACCCGGAGGCAGGCTCGGGGACCACGATCACCTACAAGTTGAACGATGCATACGAAATCTGCCCCGAGGCCCAGCAGACGGATGTGTACCTGACCATGAACAGCTCCAACGGCCAGTTTATCCGCTCCGAATCTTTCCTGCAGACCGCCGGCAGGGAGAGGACATATACGTACACCTGGGATGGGACAGATTGGGAAGGCAATCAGTGCCCAAAGGGCATATACATCTACTACATCACTGCCTACCAACACGCCCTCATTCCTGATCCGACCATCCCTGGAAACTATTTCACTCACGCTGAACAGGACATGGATAAGTCGTTCTGGTCGTTGGGTACAAACGCCGAGATCGTTGCATGCAATGAAAGCACCGGCGCGAGTACCGTCCGGGTGAGTTTCGTTGTGGACCCAGGGATAATGCCGGAGGGGGCGAACTGGAAGATAGACCACGCGAAGCTGGAGGTGTTCGACCCCGACCTTCTGCAGATAGCCAGCGCTCAGGTAGGCGAATCCCCCGTAGCCCAAACGGTGTATTTCCCGGATCTCAACATTGACTTTGACAAGGGCGGTACATACGTTTTTTTGGTCTCGGCATGGGACAGATTGTACAAAGATCGAGTACCTATCAGTAGGACACATGAGAGTAAGCCGCTATTGCAGCAGAATAGCCGGATTTACCGTCAGACCAGGCACATTCTGATCGACCCAGGGCATGGGGATGGCTCAGGGAGTACCGGAACGCACGGCTGCTGGTATGATAGCGTGCCGCCAGGAGAGACACCGAACACCAACCGATATTCATGGGATGAGAAGGAATACGTGCTCGAACTCGGGCTCTTGATGAGGGACTCTCTCGAGGAAAGGCATTCGACGCCGTGTGACGAGGGTATCGTCGGGACATATCTAAGTCGAATTGGCCCGTGGGGCATGACGCTAGATGAGCGAGTAGAGTGGGCCGATGACATCAAGAAACGGTACAAAGACGGGGACTTTAGGTTCATTTCTCTCCATGCAAACGGTATTGCGAACGACTATACGAGGAGAGACGACTTCATTGCCTGGCGCAAGGATAGCGACTTTGCGGTAGCCAGTACGGTCTGGGGTACTTTGAATGCCAACCGAGATATTCTGATGTGGTACGGCATGGCCTACCACGAGTACTTGGTTCTGACATGCGACATGCCGGCGGCTTACGCTGAATCAGTTATGCTGACAAACCCAGATGAGGAGGACTGGGTGAAATGGGATAGCGACCCATCCCACATCCGCATACTAGCAGACACGCTTTCTGACGGTATAATGGCAAGTTTCTAAGCCCTGAAAGGAGGTGCTTTGGTGAAACGCATTGTGTTGATTACGATAGTGGCTTTGATGGTGTTTGCAGCAACAACAGCAGATGCTGTTGAGTCGTTGGGCTACTCTGTAGGTCATCCCTCGTTTTCATCGGTTAGCAACAGAATAGTCTTTGCTTCCAACTATGGGGGAAACTCGGATATCTACCGAATCAACAGTGATGGCTCGTCGCTGGTTCGGCTGACGGACGGCCAGTCAGACCGCTCTCGACCGGAATGGTCTCCAGATGGGAACTATATCGCCTACCAGAAGACCGATGCTACAGGAAAAGACTCCATAATGCTGATGAACGCCGACGGCTCGGGCGCTCACTCGATCACAACGGGCACGTATGAGGAGTGGTCTCCTGCCTGGCTGCCCAACGGCAATCAACTCCTGGTGGCCACGTCCAGGAACAACAGCCCTGACTTGCTGCTCATAGCCTCTTCAGGGAGTGAAGTGCGGTATGTGGCTGCCAGCGTTGAGCAAGAGGACTCGCCCAGCTGTTTTCCCGATGCTGCTTCGGTAGCCTATCATGTTGTTGACGCTTCCGAAGGGCTCGACGGAGATAAGATGCGCTTGCATATCTGGAAGCGCAGCCTGACGGACATTTCAGTCACACCTGTGCAGTTGACTACAGGTGCATACAGGGACCGCGACCCGAAAGTGTCGCCAAGCGGCGGTTCAATAGCATTCACAACTAATCGCTCTGGATACGGGCTTGCTGTGTATGTGATGAACGCAGACGGCACAAACATGGCCGCTGTGCCGACGGGCGACGGGGAAGCGTTTGGCCCGGCGTGGGTATCAGGCAACAGAATAGTGTTCGTGCGTCGAACATATGTGGAGGACGGCGAAGTCGGTTTGGCCGACGTATGCGCTGTTAACTTGGATGGGACTAATCTAACCCAGGTAACACATACGGTGGCCAGGCCGCAGTGCAGCCCGGAGGCAGGGACGTACTCGGGTACGCAGACAGTGACGATTACCTCATCTCCGGGAGCCGTCATACGCTATACGACGGATGGCAGTGATCCGACTGAATCAAGCCCCGAATATACCCAGCCCATATCCGTGAGCCAAAGCCTGACTCTGAAGGCCAAGGCGTGGAAGACCGACTGGTTCCCCAGCCACGTGAGGTCGGGAGACTACGTCATAGAATAACCGCCTGGCACATTTCTTGCAGAGCAGGCAATAGGGAGTGATCCGGATGACAAACCGAAGATGGCATGCGTTGACAATACTAACGGCGCTATTGTTGGCATCGGTGCCGGCGTGCGCCGTGCAGCAGTATGTTATGACCGATCTGGGGACACTCGGAGGACCGGAAAGCAGAGCTTATGGGGTCAATAGTCTTGGCCAGGTAGTTGGCATGTCTCGCTTAAGCACGGGTGATTATCATGCTTTTCTCTATACACCGGGAGCTTGCATGACCGACCTGGGCACGCTGGGCGGTAACCTCAGTGAGGCCCACGCGATAAACGATGCGGGCCAGATCTCAGGATGGGCACAGACTGGCGTGGGTTCGCAGCAGCATGCTTTCTTCTATACGCCAGGCGTAGGTAACACCGACCTTGGGACCCTCGGCGGCTATACCAGCCGTGCGTATGGAATGAACGGCGCAGGTCAGGTGACAGGATATGCGTCCGTCCCCAGTTCGTCCAATACCCCTGCCTTTCTCTATACACCAGGAGGCGGAATGGCAAATCTGGGCGATCTTGGCGCCAGTTCGGCCTGTGGGAAATCTGTAAACGCCTCTGGCCACGTGGTCGGGTATTCCTACCTCTCCACCGGAGGCCCACATGCCTTTCTATACAAGCCCTCGACGGGCATGGTGGACCTGGGCATCCCGGGGTCCATTAGCTGGGGTGAGGGAATCAACGATTCCGGCAAGGTCGTCGGCTGGGGCTCCAACGGGGGCTTTATTTGGACACAGGGCACGGGCGCGACCTTCCCATTCGGCTGGAATGGCAAGGCCTATGCCATCAACAATGCCGGGCAAGTGGTGGGAGGCGTGACTCATGCCTTCGTCTGGACTGCATCCTCCGGCATGCTCGACCTCGGCACCCTGGGCGGTACATACAGTTGCGCGAACGCCGTCAGCTCGAACGGATACATTGCAGGCTACTCCTGGCTGAGCGACGGCAGCATTCACGCGACCCTTTGGACCCCCGTCCCCGAGCCGGGAAGCATCCTAATCCTTGCCGGCGGGTTATCCGGCATCTTGCTCCTACGGCGGCGAAGCAGGTGACCCTTCGCTGAATCATCAATCCTTGTTGAGCCTCTTTCCACGTATTGTCGAAACGCGTCTGCTGTGGTATAATAACTCGGTTCCGACGAATTCATGCAAAGGAGAGATACGGTTGAAAAAGGGAATCCATCCCACGTACGTCCCGAGTAAAGTCGTGTGCGCGTGCGGCAATACGTTCGAAACCCGATCAACCATTCCTGAGATCAGGTTGGAGATTTGTGCCGCGTGCCACCCGTTCTTCACCGGACGGCAGAAACTCGTGGACACCGCGGGTCGAGTAGAGAAGTTTAAGCAGAAGTACCGCAAGGTAGAAGAGCAGAAGGCCAAGAAAACTGCCGAGAAGAAGTAATTGCGTGTAGACTTGATCAGTTACACTCAAGACCCGGAGCGAACAGTGGCGGCCGCATGCAGGCTGTGCTATTCTGCTTCGGATATAGATGCCATCCGTGAGGCGATTGACGATCAGTCCGCCGCGCGGATGATAGGAAAGGTGCTGAAACTTGGGCACCTTTCTGTGTTGGAGCATGCCTCATTTACCTTCGCAATCGAGGGGATTTCGAGGGCGTGCTCGCATCAACTGGTGCGGCATCGAATCGCGTCGTTCTCTCAGCAAAGCCAGCGCTACGTGAAGATGAGCGAGTGCGAGTTCATGCTCCCGCCGTCAATCCAAGAGAGGCCCGAGGCGGTGGAGAGGTTCAACGGCCTGATGGACGATCTCCAGGCCGAGTACAATGCCCTTCTGGAGGATGGGGTCGCGGCTGAGGACGCTCGATACGTCCTGCCGAACGCCGCCGAGACGAAGGTCATCATGACGGCGAACGCCCGCAGCCTGCTCAACTTCCTCGAGCTGAGGCTCTGCACGAGGGCTCAGTGGGAGATTCGGGAACTCGCGGGTTTGATGCTTGATAAGGTCAGAGAGGTCGCGCCGAATGTGTTCAAAAACGCCGGCCCGACCTGCGATACCAAAGGATACTGCCCGGAAGGCGAGATGAGCTGCGGGCGAATCAGTAATCAGTAATCAGTGAGCAGTAGGGAAGCATAATGAGTGAGAAAGAAAAACCGCCGTATGGAGGGCAGGCAGTCATCGAGGGCGTGATGATGAGAAGCCCCCGGTACTATGCCGTCGCCTGCCGCAAGGCGAACAAAGAGATAGTGGTTCAAGTGGAGTCGGTCGAGTCCCTCCTCAGGCGATTCCAATGGCTGAACAAGCCGTTCCTGAGAGGGACCCTGGCCCTCATTGACGCGATGGTGCTCGGCATCAAGGCGCTCATGTTCTCCGCCGACGTTGCCATGGAAGACGCCACCGAGGCCGCCAAGGCAAAGAAGTCATGAAGGAAAAGAGTTCGATCAACGATATCGCCATCAGCGCGACGATGATATTGGGAGTCGCCCTGGGAGTGGTCATCTTCATGATCGGCCCGCACTTGCTCGCCGGGCTGCTGAAGAAGGCCATTGCCAGCATCTTCTGGGTGAATCTCGCCGAGGGCGGGATCAGGATTGCGATGTTTGTGGGGTATGTCGCCGCGATCTCGCTAATGAAGGACATCCGGCGCGTGTTCGAGTATCATGGGGCCGAGCACAAGGTGATCAATACCTTCGAGGCCGGCCTGGATCTCACGCCCGAAAACTTCGATCGCTACACGACCATCCATCCGCGCTGCGGGACGAACTTCATACTGATAGTGCTGGTCTTCAGCATCATCGTTTACTCGTTTCTCGGCTGGCAGAATGCCTGGTATATGCGTATTGCCTACCGGCTTCTGCTGCTGCCGGTGATCGCGGGATTCGCATACGAGACGATCCGCTTCGCGGGCAAGCATAAGAATTCGAAGATACTGGAGATCATCCTTTCACCGGGATTGCTGTTGCAGAGGCTGACGACCCGCAAGCCGTCCGACGATCAGGTGGAAGTCGCCCTCACCGCATTGAGGGCAGTCATGGAAAAGGAGGAAGCTAATGCGTAAGGAGTAATCCGTAAGGCTTTTCGGTTACGCATTACCCATTACTCGTTAGAGCCCAATGTTCGAACGCCTGGAGGAGATCGAGCAACGATACGAGGAGTTGGCTGAGAAGCTGGCTGACCCGACGGTTTGGTCGGATCAGAAGGAATACCAACGCCTCGCCAAAGCTCATTCCGACCTCACCGAGTTTGTCACCAAATTCCGAGACTACAAACGCGTTCATCAGGAGAAGCTCGATACAGAGGAGATCCTCAAAGACCATCTCGATGAGGAAATGAGGGAGCTTGCGCAGTCGGAGCTCGAGACCCTCAAGGAGCGGGAGTCAAGGCTGGAAGAGCAACTCAGGATCATGCTCCTCCCCAAAGACCGCAACGACGAGAAGAGCGTTCTGATCGAGATTCGCGCGGGCACCGGCGGCGAGGAAGCCGCTCTCTTTGCGGGCGAGCTTTTCCGCATGTACTCCCGATATGCCGAGCGCAGGAACTGGAAGACCGAGCTGATGAGTGTGAATGAGACCGGGATCGGAGGCATCAAGGAGGCCATCCTGGCGATAGACGGTCGAAGCGCATACAGCAACCTCAAGTTCGAAAGCGGCGTTCATCGAGTGCAGCGAGTGCCCGAGACCGAGAGCGGCGGACGAATCCATACCTCGGCGGCGACCGTGGCGGTCATGCCCGAGGCCGAGGAAGTGGAGGTTGAGATCGATCCCGACGACCTGGAGATCGACACCTACCGATCGTCATCCGCCGGTGGGCAGAACGTCCAGAAGAATGAGACTGCGATTCGAATCACACACACGCCAAGCGGGATAGTGGTCACGTGCCAGGACGAGCGCTCGCAGTTCCAGAACAAGGAAAAGGCCATGCGCATGCTCCGCGCACACTTGCTCGAGAAGATGATCGCCGAGCAGCAGGACCAGATCAGCGAGACCCGCCGCTCGATGGTGAAATCGGGCGACCGCAGCGACAAGATACGCACCTACAATTTCCCCCAGGGCCGAATCACCGATCATCGGATTGGATTCAGCCTCCACAATCTCAACAGCTTCATGGACGGCGACATCCAGGAAATGCTCGATCATCTCATCTCCGCCGATCAGTCCGAGCAGTTGAAGACCAAGGAAGAGGCCGGTTAAATGTCGACCGCCGAGCAGCTTCTCAGAGATGCTGTTGCGAGGTTGAAGGAAGCCGGGGTGGATACCCCGGTCCTGGATGCGGAAGTCCTCCTCTCGCGAGCCGCCTGCCGATCACGCACCGATCTCCTTACCCACCCTGAGTATCAGCCGTCTTCGCAAGCGGCAGCTCAGTTTCAGGAATGGGTGGCTCGCCGAACTAATCGAGAGCCGCTGGCATATATCATCGGCGAGCGCGAGTTCTATGGGATATCCTTCCAGGTCACGCCCGCAGTCCTGATCCCACGGCAGGAGACGGAGACGCTGGTGGACGCTGCCATCGAGCTTCTGAAAGACAGGACTCATTCCCTGGTTGCCGATATCGGCCTTGGGAGCGGGGCGGTGGCGGTGAGCATCGCTCGGTCGCTTTCAAATGCCACCGTCTACGGTACCGAGTCTTCGAAAGCTGCGTTGGAGGTCGCAAAACTAAACGCGGTCGGGCGGTACGCGTATTTCCTGAAAGGTGATCTGCTTGAGCCGCTCGCCGGCCTCACGTTCGATTTGATCGTCTCCAACCCGCCCTATATTCCGACCGCCGAGATAGACAATCTAGCGCCTGAGATATCGAAGTACGAGCCCCGTCAGGCGCTGGATGGCGGCCCGGACGGGCTGGACTATCACCGCCGGCTGAGGTCCGAGTCACCGGCATACCTGAAGTGCGGCGGAACCCTCGCCGTCGAGGTAGGGATGGGGCAGGCCGAGGCGGTGAAAAAGCTGTTCACAGAGAGTCGTTTCGTTGACGTCCGCTCTGTTCGCGATCTCATGGACATCGAGCGTGTTGTTCTGGGAGACAAGCCATGACTCTCGTACTGGAAGCGAATGCCGAAGCCATCGAGCGGGCAGGGGAGATCATTCGAAAAGGCGGATTGGTTGCGTTCCCGACGGAAACGGTCTATGGACTCGGAGCCGACGTGTTCAACGAGCAGGCGGTGGCGCGGGTCTTCGAGGTCAAGGACCGCCCGGCGAACAATCCACTCCCGGTTCAGATCGCCTCCAAAGACGATTTGCCAAGACTGGTTTCGGAAGTTCCGCTGATCGCCGAGCGCCTGATGGAGGAGTTCTGGCCGGGCCCATTGACCCTCGTTTTCTCCGCTTGCCCGAGAGTTCCCGAACTCGTCGCCGCCGGCACGGGCAAGATCGGCATTCGAATGCCCGATCATCCGGTTGCCTTAGCGCTCATCGAGGCAGGCGGGACTCCCATCGTCGCCCCGAGCGCCAATGTCTCCGGCGAGCCACCACCGACTACGGCACAGGAAGTCCTGGAGTACCTGGACGGCAAGATCGAGCTCATCCTCGACGCCGGCCCGACCCGGCTCAAGGTTGCCTCGACGGTCGTTGACGTCACCGAAACCCCGCCGAAGATCCTTCGCATCGGGAGCATCAGCGAGGAGGAGCTTCAGAAGTCCTTCTCCGAGAATCTGTAGCCCCGTATGTATGCCATCGGCGCGTCGTCCTTGATGTAGTTGACCATGAGAAACTCGCCGGGCGATGTCTCCACCCAACCCGTGTACCCGCCGTCCGACTTGGGATTCCGATCGTGATCGAGTGGGAGGACAATGCCCGATTGTTTCGAGCGATCTGTTTGCAGGGCACTGTCCGCCGATTCCAGGAACGCGAATGTGTTCTTCGCCCATACTCCGGTTCCGCCGGGCTGATGGCGGTAGGTGATGAGCACCTTGCCCGACTTGGTTAGATGCGCGACCGGCCGATGGCCTGAACCCATGAGCGTCTCGAACGGACCTTGCCATGTCTTGCCGGCATCTTTGGAGATGGACTTGTAGATCGGCCTGCCCATGCCCCGGTTCTCGCGCATATAGCATACCAATTCGCCGCCCGGCATCTTGACGATGGACGCCTCGCAGAAAACATACCCTTTCTCTGCCGCTACAACCAGCGGCTCGCCCCAGGTCTTGCCCTGATCCGTACTCCTGACCACATACTGAACGGCGTGTGCCTGAGTCGCGAGCAGCCAATCGCCATTATCGAGCTCGATGACCTCGTCGGGCATGATGCCGCTCACATTTATAGGCTGAGGCCTGGACCAGGTGTCGCCGTTGTCACTGCTAAAGAAGAGTTCCTGATGAGGCTTGATCTCGGGGCATTCCCCGGGCGGGATCGCAAAGACATCGCAGACTATCATTACTCGGCCGTCCTTGAGCTGCTGGGCCTTCGGGCAATTGTACTTCGTGAGGCAGCCATCCGTCTGCTCCGTCGCGATGAGAACCTTGCGGTCCGACCACGTCTTGCCCTGGTCGTCGCTGATTCGGATGATGACCCGTGCATATTTGCTCGCCGGATGACTATCGCTCTCCCGGTAGGTAAGGATGATCCTCCCGCTCTTAAGCTGTGTAAGACTTGGGAAGCACTCGTATACCGAGTCATCCCTGCTTATGGTAAACTTCTCGATCGCCATTCCAGCGCCCCCTATGATGAGTAGACAGATCAGACAGAGCAAACCTCTCATGCTTCTATAGTACGATAGCGGGGTGTGGAAATCCTCGCGTGTTTGACAGCGATAACGCTCACTGAATATACTCAGCCTATGACTCCCAGAGAACGGATGATAACGGCATTCTGCAATCGGCAGCCGGATATGGTCCCGGTGAGCCCCGACATGTCAAATATGATTCCGTGCCGGCTCGCCGGCAAGCCGTTCTGGGACATATACCTGCACAACGACCCGCCGCTCTGGAAGGCGTACATCGATGCGGTCAAGTACTTCGACTTCGATGGATGGCTTCCCTGCGGAGGGTTTACTCGTGGAAATCCCGGCATCACTCATGAGGGCAAGACTGTCAGCGAGACAGAGGACCGGATCGTCACTCAGACGATCATCCATACTCCGAAAGACGATCTGTGGCAGGAGACGACCTACTACCGGGCCGATCCTCCCACCCGCACTGTGAAGCCGGTCAAGCGCCTGCCGGAGGACCTCGAACTCTGGATCGAGCATTTCTATCCTGATCCCGGCGAGGGCGATGATTCCGGCTACCAGGAGATCAAGCGAGAGATGGGCGATCTCGGGGTAGTCGGGCCGTCGGTCGGGCTGCCGGGCCTTCAGGACTTATGCAACTTCATCGAAGGCGGCGCCGAGGCGGCGACGTATGCCTATCTTGACTACCCGGCCCTGATCGAGCGCTATGCGG
>Ga0307378_10007848_pt1 | contig 14306 bp, 19 predicted proteins | sample UN1MG_FD_202238 | JGI IMG/M metagenome (GOLD analysis project Ga0307378, IMG submission 202238) | Soil microbial communities from Risofladan, Vaasa, Finland - UN-1 | ecosystem: Environmental > Terrestrial > Soil > Coastal area > Acid sulfate soil | place: Finland: Risofladan, Vaasa | collected...
GATCCATCTTCTGCCGGGCCTCGACGACTTTCTCGCCGCCCGCCGGGCCGACACCGAGGCCGCCCGCGCCGCCGCCAAGGCCCCCAAACCGAGGAGAGACCCGTGGAAACCGACGCCGTTCAAGGTGTGACGGAACCCCATTGCGAGATCTGCCGCTTCTGGCATCCCGGGGGCCTGTGCATGCGACATGCCCCGCTCGCCGGACCCGACGGGATGTGGCCGATTGTGGGCATCGCCGATTGGTGCGGCGACTATGAGCCCACGGCCTTGGAGAGATCGCGCTTGGCGTATGAGCGGATGGAGCAGGTGTTGGCGCAGGCGGAGGAAACAAGCGACGCTTCCGGCGACCCCCCGCCCGAACCGCCGCCAATCACCAAGGCGCCGATTTAAGGATCCGACACAATGGCCGAGAGTCTGAGCGCCCGCCGCCCCTCGGCCCGCGACATGCGGGCACGCCGCACGGCGGCCAACACGCGGACGATCCGCGAGGAGCGGGGACACCTTCAACTCGGGATCGCCGCCAAGGTGTGCCGCCGGTGCGCCACGAAGGGGGAATGGGAACTCCTCAAGACCAACGGCCGGATCCGCCATCTCAAATGCCGTGTCTGCGGTTTCCTCGCCAAGTTTATTCTGTAGACGGCCGACCGCCGCGGGCCTCGAGGGGGAAGGGCGGCCGGGCGCGGCGGGCCCGGCACCGGACGGCGTTCGCCGTCACGCGCCGCCGGAACCGTCGCGAGAGGCCGCGGGCGATCTCTTCGGCGCTCGCGCCCCCCGCCGCCAGGTCCCGCGCCGCCGCCTCCCGCGCGACCGTCCACCAGGTGATGCCAGCCATTCGCTTAACCTCCGAATCGGCCGGGCAGGGACGGCAACGCGCCGCCCCCGCCACGGCCACAGAGAGGCTCAGTCGTCGTCGCTCTCGTCGCTCTCGATCGCGGTAATCGCGGCGTCGGCCTCCGCCTGTCTGTGGCCGCCTCTGGCGACCGGCCCGCGTCTGCGTTTAATCAACCAATGGGGCGACGTTCTGAGCGGCGGCTCGCAGGAGCATCCGGCTCTCCTCGGTTGCCCAGGGGCCGACCATATCCACGCCGGCCAATGTCCGCTCGCCTTCCGTCATCGGCTCGACCGCATGAAGGTACACGGCGAGAGCGCGGAGGCGGCGGAAACTATTCATTTTTTTCAGCCGCCGCAGCAAACCGTTCATCTGGTCGGGATTCGCGGCCAAGGCCTGGGCGGCCTCGAAGACAAAATCGTCCGCAACGGCCGAGGCCGCGCTGGGCATCTCGGCGGTGTCTTCCAGGCGCTCCAAAATATGTTGTGTTCGTGCGTCCACGGGTCTTCCTCCTGTCTGTGGTCGCCTCTGGCGACCGGCCTGTGTTACGTCCTTTACTTTTGCCTTCCACTACAATATACGTCATTTGCGGCAGGTTTGCAAGACGGAAAATCAGAAAGTTTTCGGCCCTAGCAGGCCGGAAACGGCGTTTTCGGAAGATATTCTCGGGGCCTGTCCGGGCGCCCCCGGCCCCGGCCGCCGGTTGCGCCGTATCCGCCCCCATCTTGTACGCCTCCCCATCCACGTCCACGATAGGAACGATGACAGCGGCACAGGCCAGCGAGCGGCTCGTCAAGGTCCGGGCGGCGATCGACGCGATCCTCGACGGGGTCAACCAGTCGGTGTCGATCGGCGGCCGAGCCTACACACGGCTCGAACTCTCGGAACTCCGGAAGATGGAGGCTGACCTCGAGCGGACGGTCGCGCGGCTCTCCGGCGGCGGCTCGGCCGCCGTGGTCAAGTTCCACGGGGCGGCGTCATGAACAAGGCGACGAAACGGCGGGGTCTCGGCCAGGTCCTGGATCGGGCCATCGCCCCCTTCTTCCCCGCCTGGGCTGCCGGCCGCGCCCGGGCCCGTCTCGCCTACACCTGGCGGCGCTTCAATGCCGAATTCCTCTCGACCTACGCCGGTGCCGTCAAGGACCGGACGACGAACGACTGGGCCGCCAAGACGACCTCCGCCGACTCGGCCCTGATCCCCGATGCCGCCACCCTCAACGCCCGCGCCCGGGCCATGGTCCGCGACCAGCCCCTCGGCCGTTCGGGCGCCGACGCCTACAAGCGGCACGTGGTCGGGACGGGAATCACCTGCCGGGCGACCGCGAAGCAGCCGCGGACGGGCCAGGAACTCGAGTCCTACAACGCCATGGCCGACGAACTCTGGGACTCGTGGGTCGCGGACCCGGGGGCCGTCGACATCGAGGGCCGAAAGACCTTCCTCGGCTTTCAGCGCCTGGGCATCAAGGAGTTTGTGACCGTCGGCGAGTGTCTCCTCGTCACGTCTTACGTGCCACGGCCGGACCAGGTCGGCCTCGTCCTCCAGGCCCTCGAGCCGGAGCAACTTGACACGACGAAGTGGCGGGCCGAGGGCGGCAACGAGATCCGCGGCGGCGTCGAGATCGACACCTACGGCCGGGCCGTCGCGTACCACCTCCACACGACGAGCCACCCCGGCGACTCGTACCGCAAGGCGGCCTCGACGCGCGTGCCGGCCGACCGCGTTCTCCACCTCATGGACCCGGACCGCGTCCGGCAGACCCGGGGCGTGACGCGATTCTCGGCCGTCCTGAAGACGCTCTATCATTCGTCGATGTACAAGGACTTCGAACTGATCGCCAAGCGCATGGAGGCCTGCATCGGCCTGGCACACACGAGCGGCTCGGGCGAGGCGTGGCCCCTGGGCACGCGGCCGCCGGCGGGCGACGACGCGGTCGATGCCCGGTCGAACCCGGAGTTTCAGATGGAGCCGGGTATGATCGCCCGCCTCGGCCCCGATGAGACGATGGCGCTCCTGAACCCCCAGCGGCCCGGTGCCAACTACGGGCCGTATATCAAGGGCCTCGAAACCGAGATCGGTGCCGGCCTCGGCCTCGATTATTCGACCCTCCTCAAGGACTACTCGGTCGGCGTCTTTTCGAGCCAGCTTCAGGCCCGCCTCGAGCTCTGGGCCGAGACCGACCCGCTCCAACTCCTCATGACCGACCTGTGGCTGCGGCCGATCCGCAACGAGTTCATCACCCTGGCCGTGACCGAAGGGCGGCTCGATGCGCCCGGCTTCTACGAGGACGCCCGGATGCGGGCCGCCTACCTCTCGGCCTCCTGGCGGGGGCCGGCGAAGCGGTGGATCGACCCCGCCAAGCAGGCGGCCGCCGCCAAGATCGCCCTCTCGCTTCGCCTCACGACCCTGCGGGACATCTGCAACGAGATGAACCAGGACTGGCGCGAGGTCCTGCGGCAAGGCAAGATCGAGGAGGAGTTCGCCGCCTCCCTCGAGCTCGACCTGGTGCGCGAGGTCTCCAAGGCCGCCGGTCAGATCGAGCCGCGGCCCCGCGGCGAAGAGCCAACGGGGCAGTCGCGGCCCCGCCACGTCGTGGTCGGCGCCGACGGCGGCAACGGCGACCGCCTTCGCACGGCCGCACCGGATCGCGGCCGGATCCCCGTCGGCCGGAGGGTCTGAACCATGGCAGCGCGCAAGAGACGATCGGCCCGACAGGGCCTCGCCAAGAAGCTGAAGGCCGAGCCCGTCCGCCTGGCCGTCGCCCTCAAGAAAGGCGACTTCGAGATCGACCGCGAGGCGGGGACGATCTTCGGCCTCAGCGTCATCACCCGCGGCCCCGCCCTCGGCCACGACCTCGACATCGACGACGTCATGATCGGGCAGGTCGCCGACGCGATCAACGACCCGAAGCACGGCGTCAAGAGCCATCTGAAACACCACGTCTTCGAGGACGGGGTCAACGCCCTCCTCGGCAAGTTTGTGAACGGCCGCGTTGACGGCGACAAGGCCAGGGCCGACTTCACCTTCGGCCGCTACGCGGACAAGTTGCCGGGATACGGCGACGCCCGCACGTACCTCCTGGACGTCGCCGAGGAGGACCCGGACGCGATCGGCCTCTCGATCTTTTACGAGCCGGCCCCCGACGAGGAACGGACCGACGGCGAGGACCGCAGCCTCCCGCCGGCGGCCCGCCTGAAGAAACTCCTGGCCGTCGATTGGGTCGATGACCCGGCGGCCAACGAAGACGGTTTGCTGTCGGAAAAACGACCCGGCGAGGCGGTCTCGCCAGAACCCCCAAAGTTGGAGGATAGTCTTATGAATCCGAACGTGCGAGCGTACCTCGTCGGGCTGGGTCTCAAGAACGACGCGACCGACAAGGAGGCCCTGGCGTTCCTCGAGAGTCTGACCGAGGGCCAGCAGGCCGCCGCGAAACGGCTCGGGGAAGACGCCGAGCCGGAACCCGAACCCGAGCCGGATGCGGACGATGCCGATCCCCCGCCCGACGAGAAACCGGAGGACCTGGCCCGCAAGATCGCGGGCGAGACCCTGGTGGCCGAGCGGACCCGGATCAAGGCGATCCGCGCCCTGGGCGTCCAGCACGGCCTCGACGCCGCGCGGGTCCAGGCCATGTGCGACGACGGCGTGAGCCTCGCCGAGGCCCGGACGACCGCCCTCGCCCACCTCGCCGAAACCCGTCGGCCCGTCATCACCGTGGGCGCCGACCTCAACCGCGACACGCTGCGGGGCGGCATGTGCGATGCCGTCCTCCGGCGGGCGAACGTCACGCTGTACGACGAGGATCCGCGGACGGGCCTTGCGCGCCGCGACGCGCAAGGGCAGCCGAAACGCCGCGAGGCCCACGAGCGGGCCGAGGAGCTGTCGGCCCTGCCCCTCGTGGACCTGGCCCGCCACTTCCTGGCCGCGGCCGGCGTCCCCGACGCCTTCACCCTCGGCCGGGCCCGCGTGGCGGCCCTGGCCCTCTCGCGCCGCGAACTCGCCCGGGCCTACGGCTCGACGATCGCCATGGCCCAATCGACCAGCGACTTCGACCACGCCCTGGCCGACGGCCTCGGCAAGTCCCTGCGGGCGGCGTACATGGAGGCGCCCAGCACGTGGCAGATCTGGGTCCGCCGCGCGACCGCCCCCGACTTCAAAGAGATCAAGCGGATCGCGATCTCCGAGGCCCCCGGCCTCCTCGCCCGCCCGGAGGGCGCCGAGATCAAGTACGCGGCCCTCGCCGAGGAGCGGGAGACCTACGCCCTCGGCGAGTACGCGAAGGGCCTCGTCTTCACCCGCCAGGCGATGATCAACGACGACATCGGCTTCTTCAACCGGATCCCGCAACTCCAGGCCTCGGCCGCCGTCCGCCTCGAGGACGACGTCGTCTACGCGATCCTGATCGCCAACGCCGCGCTCAACGACGGCATCGCCCTATTCGAGTTGGCGACGCACGGCAACCTGCGGGCCAACGTCCTGGCCGCGGCCGGCCTCAACCAGATGCGGACCGACATGCGGACGCAGACCGGCCAGCAGGGCGCGATCCTCAACATCACGCCGCGGTTCCTCATCGTCCCGGCCGCCCTCGAATCGACGGCCCTCACGCTCATGACCTCGGAGGCCGATCCGGCCGCGACCATGGGCCACGCGAAGAACATCTGGAAGGGAACCCTCACGCCCGTCGTCGAGCCGCGCCTCGACGCCACGTCGGCGACCGAGTGGTACGCGGCGGCCGACCCGAACCAGATCGACACGCTGGAACTCGCCTTCCTCGAGTCCGAGCAGGTGCCGCAACTCAAGGAAGAGACGCAGTTCGACACCGACGACCGCAAGTACGCGGTCCGGCACACGATCGCCGCCAAGGCGATCGACTACCGCGGCCTCTGGTGCTCGACCGGCGCGTAAGCCGTTCGCGACGATGAGAAGAGCGGGCCGGCCGCGTGGGCCGGTCCGCATGGAGACGCAAACCTTAACCCCTGAACGGGAGAACGGCCATGAACACGTTCTACCAGAACGGCGAGCGGATCGACTACCTCAACGGCTCGGGGGCGACCATCGCCTCCGGCACCGTCGTCGATCTCAGCGACCTCGGCTTCGGCATCGCCGTCGTGGACATCCCCGACGGCGTCACGCGGCCCGTGACGATCGTCGGCGTCCACACGCTCGACGCCGCCGCGGCCGACGACTGGGACCTGGGCGATACCCTTTACTGGGACGCCACGAACGAAGAGCTGACCGACGTTGCCAGCGGCAACGAGGCGATCGGCTTCGCGGCCGTCGCCAAGGCGGCCCTGGCCGTGACGGCCCGGGTTCTCCTCAACGGCCTGCCCAAGTCGGACTGATCCGGTCATGGATCGGCGGGGCGGCGGGCCGCGGCCAAGAGACTGCGGCCCGCCCGCGCGCCGCCCTGAAAAGGGGTAGCCCATGGCGCCGAACGACATGAGCGATCACGACCTCCTGATCCGCATCGACGAGCGGACCGAGAAGCTCGATATGTGCATGACGAACCATCTCCGACACCATTGGGCCGTCACGCTCGCCGCGGTCGGTGCCGTCATCTCGGCGGTCGTGGCCATGATCGTGAGCCTGGTTGTCGCCACGGCCTCGCGCCTGTTCGGCTGATCGCAATGGACGGACACCATGCAACCGCTTTACGTCAGCCTCGGCACGCCGCGCTATGGCCGGGACCTCGACCGGCTCACGGCCAGCCTCCGCCGCCTCGACCTGCCCCACCTCTTTGAGCGGCCCGAGGCGGAGGCCGCCGGCTGGATCGCCGGCGTCCACCTCCGCGTGCCGCTCCTCCTGTCGATCCGCCGCGAGCGGCCCGACGTGCCCCTCGTCTGGATCGACGCCGACGCCGTGGTCTGGGAGGACCCCGCCGCGCTCTGGCCCGACCCGGCCGACGCCGACTTCGCCGCGCACCGGTTCCGGGGCCGCGAACTCCTGGGCGGAACGACCTGGTGGGCGGCGACTCCGGCCGCGACCCGGCTCCTGGAGGTCTGGCAGGCCGAGAACGAGCGGCGGCCCGCCACGCGCGACCAACACAACCTCGAGGCGGCCCTGCGCTGTGTCCAGACCGCAGGCGGTCTCCGCGCGCGGGACCTCCCGCCCGAACTCTGCTGGATCTTCGATCTCTCGCCACGGGCCTATCCGGACGGAGGCCCGCCCGTCATCGAACACTTTCAGGCCTCCCGCGAGTTCCGCGGCGGCCGGGGGGGCCGCCGGTGAAGATCGCCCTCCTCGCCTACCTCGCGACCTACGGCAACGCCCCGCTCCTGGCCCGGGCCCTCGCGGCCCGCGGTTACGCGGTCAGCCTCATCGTCGCCCGCCGCGACGCCTACGGTTTCTGGCGTGAATACCCCGGCCTCCTCCTCGAAGACGGGCGGCCGGTCCGCCAGGCCGCGCGGGCGGCCCTCGATGCGGCCGACCGGCTCGTCTGCCTGGCCCTGCCCGGCCTGACGGCCGTCCTGCCGGCCGTCGTTCCGGACAGAACCGAGGCCCGGCGGATCCTGGAGCGCGGGGGCCTGGCCATCCTCTCCTCGAGCCACCTGCTGCGCGACCCGGGCGCGGCCTGCCGCTGCCTCGCCGAGTCCGGCCTCCGCATCGCGGCCATGAACGACAAACTTCCCTATCTTCCGGCCGGGACGCCGGTCTACTGGCCGCCGATCGCCCTGCCGCCCGAGGCCGACCGCCCCGCCGCCGGGCCCGTCCGCATCGCCCACACGCCGGGCAAGTCGAGCCGCCACGGATGGAAGGGGACCGCCGGCATCGAGGCCGTTTTTCCCCGCCTCCGCGAGCGGTTCGGCAGCGCGATCGAGACGCAGATCGTCCGGGGCCTGGACCACGGGGAGATGCTCGCCCGCCGCGCGGGCGCCGACATTCTCGTCGACCAGGTCCTCGAACCCGTCCCCGTCGCGGGCTCCTATCCGCCCTATGCCGGCGGCATCGGCAAGAACGGCCTCGAGGCCGCCGCGGCCGGGACCGTCGTCGTCGCCTCCGGCGCCGTCCCGCCGCCCCTCGTCCGGACCGATCCGGACCGGCTCTTCGACGTCCTCGCCGCCCTCATCGAGGACCCGGACGGGCGCCGCACGCTCGGGCGCGTGGGCCGGGCCTTCGTCGCCAAGCACTGCGATCCCGCGATGGTCGCCCAACTCGTGGAAGGCCTGCTCCCGTGATTCGACCTCAGCAACATGGCAGAGATATTCCCCCGATTCGGCTTCTCCAGGTCCGATGCGACGACAACGGTTGGGGCATCGCCAACCGGGCGGAAAACCTGACCCTCGCCTTCTCGCGGCGGGTCGAGTCGCAGACCCTCCACCTCAAGGAGGCGGCGGCCCTCGACGGCCACGACTTCGACGTCGTCCACCTCCACTCGCTCGTCTACGTGCCCTATCTGGCCGCGCACCAGAGCCCGCTCGTCCATCACCCGGCCTGGGGTTTCGAGGTGCCGAGCCACCGGTGCCTCTCGCGGGCGGCAAAGTGCCCGCGGGTCCTCCGGCGGGCCCGCTTCTGCATCGCCAAGAACCCGGCCCTGGCCGTCGCGCTGCGGCCTTGTCTCGACGTCGCCCCGGTCGTGATCCCGAACGGCGTGGACACGACGCTTTTCCGGCCGCCGCCGATCCGCGTCGGCTGGGCCGGCCGCAAGGATTCGGAGGCGCGGCTCGCCTACAAGGGCGTGCCCGTGATCCGCGAGACCGTGGATCGGCTCGCGGCCGCCTGGGCCCTGGACGGCGTGACGTGGTCCCTCGAACTCGACCCGGGCCGTTTTCCCGACGGCATCCTCTCGCACGCCGAGATGGCGGCCTGGTATCGGACCCTCGACGCCTTCGTCTGCGCGAGCCGGGCCGAGGGCTGCTCGAACGTCTGCCTCGAGGCCCTGGCCTGCGGCGTGCCCGTGGTGACGACGGCCGTCGGCATCGCGGCCGACATGGCCGGATATGCCGGGGCCGTCGTCGTCGGGCGGACGCCCGGGGCGATCGCCCGCGGCCTGGAGCGGGTCCTCGCCAACCGCCTCACGGCCCGGCGGGCGACGGTCGCCCGCTGGTCGTGGCCCCTCGTCGCGGCCGAATACGAGAAACTTTACCGGAGACTCCTGTGACCGAGCAGTGGCTCATCCTGCGCAGCGGGAAACGGCTCGCCTATGACGACGCGCCCGGCGGCCCCCTCGCCGCGTGCGACGATATGTGGACGCATCTATTCGACCGGATCATCGGCCTGCGCGGCGGCGAGGGGCGGATCTGGCGCCGCTCAACCGAGGAGACCGCGGCCTCGGGCGTCTACGACACCGGCCTTCGCGAGTTCCGCGGGCCCGCCTTCGACGTCGACCGCGAACCCGGCGAGGGCTGGCGGCCGGACCTCATCGTCAACCGCGGCGGCTACGGCGTGTATGCTGAGGCGCTTCGCCGGTGGCCGAGCGCCTTCCGCGTCTACTATGGCGCCGGCATGCGATACATCCCCCGCGACGGCCTCCGGTACGACCTGATCCTCGTCGACACCCTTCGCCAGGAACCCGACGTCCGGGCGGCGCATCCGCGGTCGCTCGTCCGCACGATCTTCAAGCCTGCGATCGACGACCTGTTCGCACCCCGCGGCGCGGCGAAGCGGTACGACCTGGTCATCCTCTGCGACGGCGACAAACCGCACAAGGGCCTCGACTGGCTGCTGCCGCGGATCCCGCCGGGTCTCAGCGTTCTGCGGATCGGCCGGCCCGACTCATCGTTTACGAAGGCCCGGGATGAGGGGACCCTGGCCGTCACGTTCACGGGCCGCGTGCCGCATACCGAAGTGCCCGCCCTGGCCGAGCAGGCCCGCGTCGGCGTCGTCTGCGATGACGGCCAGTTCGACTCGGGCCCCCGCATTCTGCCCGAACTCCTGGCCCTTGGCCTGCCCGTCGTCGTCCGCGACACGGTCCGCCTGAACTGGGACCGTTACCGGCACCCGGAGTTCTGCATCCCGGTCAACGACCGGACGGCCGCCAGGATGATCGCCCGGACCGTGGCCCGGGCCGGCGGGCTCGACGGGCGGGAGCACTATCTGAAACGGATCGGCCTCGGGCCCGCGTCGCGGGCCTGGGCCCATGTGATTCAGGAGGCGATGGCGAGACATGGCTGGCGACCCGAACGCTGATTTTCCGCGCCCGGCCATCCGGCACGCGGCCGAACGGTTCGCGGGGTACGCCCCGCTCGCCGCGGTCGAGGTCGGCGTCTGGCGCGGCGACCACGCCGCTTCCATGCTCGAGGCCCTCCGGCCCGGCCGTCTTCTGCTGGTCGATCCGTGGGGACCGGACGAGGCGTATCTCGCGTGGATGCGCCGGCGCCAGGGTGAGGAGCGGACGCGCGAGAAACTGGCGACCGTCGATTGGGAGGCCATGCACCGGGACGTCGCCGCGCGCTTCGCCGGCGAGCCGGCCGTCCGGATCCTGCGGCGCCCGAGCGTCGAGGCTGCCGCCGGACTCGCCGGGCAACGCTTTCACCTCGTCTACGTCGATGGCTGCCACAGCCCGGCGGCCGTCGCGGCCGACCTGGCGGCCTGGTTGCCGCGCATCGTGCCGGGCGGCGTCCTGGCGGGGCACGACTACTGGGCGCGGCAGGCCGGCGTCTGCGAGGCGGTCGATGCCTTCAGCGTCGAGCGCGGCTGGCCGTTCGCCCATGCCGCCAAAGACTGGTGGTTCGACCTGCCCGCCCCCAAGCGCGACCTTGCACACGAGCGGTGGTTCGACGCCGATCCGCGGTGGGACGATCTCCGGGCCCGCGTCGAGTGGACCGTCGGCCGGGTCGGCGATGGCCCGGTCCTCGACCTTGGCTGCGGCGGCGGCCTCCTGGGTCTCCTGCTTGCCGAGCGGCGTCCGGACATCGGCGACGTTGTCGGCGTCGATTCCGACTGGCGGGCCGTCCGCGACGCGCGGGCGCTGCTGTTTGAGCGGGCCGGGGCGCATCATCCGTGCCAGTTTCTCGAGGGGCCGGCCGAGTCGCTGCCGCACGCGGACGGCTATTTCGGGACGGTCGTCCTCGGCGAGGTCCTCGAACACGTGGACGAGGTCGAACCGGTGGTCGCGGAGGTGGATCGCGTTCTTGCGCCCGGCGGCCGCGTCGTCGTCACGGTTCCCGCCGGCGGCGGGACGAGCGCCCAGCACAAGCGGACGTTCGACTCGTTCGGCGACCTGACGGCCGCCTGCCCGCCCGCCTGGCACTGGCACGGGTGCCGGCGCGTCGGCCGGTGGTTCTGCGCCACGGCGGAGGTGAGACGATGAGAATCGCCGTCCTGTGCCCCGGGCCGTCCCTGGCCGCGTTCGACGAGGCGGGGGCTTACGACGCCGTCGTGGCGGTCAACCGCGCGGCGCTGGCGGTCCGGGCCGACTATTGGGTCGCCCTGGATTGCCATTGCCGCCCCTGGTTCGTCCCCCAGGACGGGCCGCGCCTCGTGTGCTCCGCGTCCTCGTACCGGCGGGCCTGCCGCGATGTCCCCGGCACGGCGCGGATGATTCACTTCGACCCGAACGGGCTCACGTTTCCGATGAAGGTCGTGCCCTGGTCGCGATGGGGCTGGGCCGTGGCCGTCGTCCTGGCCCACCACCTGGCAAAAACCGCGCCAGAAGCCCCAGGATTGCGCAGGAGCAATTTGGGGGTACAAGGACCGGGCCGGCCCTCCGGCGCGGCAAATCGGGCCGTTTCTGCCAACGTGGTGCATTGCTACGGCATGGATTGGGACGGCACGGCCGATTTCGACGGGCGCCCGGACGAGGGTACGACCCGCGGCCCCGGGCGTTGGGCCCGCGAGGCCGGCCTCTTCGAGCGGCTCCGCGAGGAGCTGGCCCGCCGGGGGACGGACCTCGAGCGGATCCGACTCGCTGAAACGGGGGTGGCGTGATGGCAACCGGCCAGGCCGCGGAGGCGCTTCGCATGATCGAGGGCTCGCCCGATTGGGAGTGGGTCCTCTACCGGCCGGCGAACGACCCCGCGCGGCGCGTGAAGGCCCTGGTCGATCGCGAAGGCGTCGAGACCGTGCCGGGCGTCAGGACCCGGGGGACGTTTCTCGCCCTCGTCACGGTGGCCAACGACGAGCACGACGGGGTTTCCACGCGCGACGTAAAGACCGGCGGTGCGGCGGGCGCCGACCGCCTCGACATAGCGATGCGCGTCGGGGCCGAGGAGACGACCTGCTGGGTCTCCGCTATCCCCGTCCACGACTCGGGCCAGGTGGTCCTCGAGGCGAGGGGGGCCCTGGCATGACGGCCTTGGGCAATCTCAATCTCGACGTGCGAGTGGACGAGGCGCAACTGAAGCGGATCGAACGGCTCCTGGCGGGCATCCCGCGCGGCCTGCCGCGGGCCGTGACGCGAGGCGTCAACCAGACGGCCGTGACCGGCCGCAAGACGGCGATCGACGAGGTCTACAAGGACCTCGCCCTCAAGAAGGGGGACATCCGCGCCGCGATGCCGTTGAAGCGGGCCACGTTCCGCCGCTGGACCGCGACCGTCTCGGTCCGGGGCCGCCGGCTCCGGCTCCTCATGTTCGGCGCCCGCCAGATCCGCCGCGGCGTCTCGTACCGCGTCCGCCGGCAGGGGCGGCGGCAGACGATCCGGTCGGCGTTCATCGCGACCATGCGGACGGGGCACCGGGGCGTCTTCAGGCGGCTCGGCAAGAAGCGGCTGCCGATCATCGAACTCCGCGGCCCGTCGATCCCCTACGTCTTCGAGACGGCGCCCGGGATCCTCGCCCGCACGATGGCCGTGGCCGGGCGCCTGCTGCCGCGCAACATCGACAAGCACGTGCGGCTGCTCCTCGAGAAAGGACGGTAGATGGCCACGCCGATCGTCGAACAGATCGCCGCTGCGGTCAAGACGCAGTTGGAGACCGTGACCGTGGCCAACGGCTACCAGCAGTCGGTCGCCGGCGTCGAGCGACCGACCCGCCTCGGCGGATTTACGCCCGAGGACCTGCTCATCATCCTCGAACAGGGCGGGGCCGAGGTGGACGAGGAGAACTCCGCCCCCGGCAACCCGCGCCGCGTCGCCTGGCGGCAGACGTTCGTCGTCACGCTCATCGCGCAGCCGCCCGACGATTCGGCGGTGCCCGTCGAGACGACGCTCAACACGTTCCGCGCCGACGTCGAGAAGGCGATCATGGCCGACCCCTCCTGGGGCGGCCTCGCCCTCTCGACGATGTCGGACCTCGTCGAGCCGATCCCCCCCGAGTTCACGGACGGCGCCTATGAGGCCCTGGCCGTCCAGTTCGTCGTGACGTACCGGACACCGGAAGACGACCCGTACACGCAAGGCTAAGGAGATAAGGCCATGGCAGACCCGATCCTCACCCGCCGCCGCGTCCTCGCGGCCGCGCAGGAATCGACGCCCGGCGACGCGGAGACCCTCGACGCAACGGACGCCGTGTTCAACGTCTTCGACCCCGACATGAGCCCGGACATCGCGTTCGAGGAACGCCCGGGCCAAGCCGGTTTCTCGCCCCTGCCCGGCGTGCCCGGTGCCCGTGGCGGAAGCGTCACGTTCGCCTGCGAGATCCACGGCTCGGGCGATGGGGAGGACCCCGCCCCCGCGTGGGCCAAGGTTTTCCTGCCCGCCTGCGGTTTCGTCGAGTCGGACGGCGTCTTCTCGCCCGAATCGAAACCGCCCGATATGGACGGCGCGAACACCCAGACCCTGACGATCGGCCTGTACGAGGACGGCCGCCTGCGGATGCTCCGCGGCTGCATGGGGACCTTCGTCCTCGTCCTCTCCTCGGGGAAGATCGCGCGGATCGAGTTCACGTTCACGGGTATCTGGGTCGACCCGTCCGACGTCGAACTCCTCGCGCCCGATTACCCGACCGTCGCGCCGCTTCGGTTCGCCGCTGGGACGATCACGCTCGATCTCTGGACGCCGCGTGTCGCCGAGATCCGGATCGACTGCGGCAACACGGTCATCCTCCGCGAGGACGCCACGGACGAATCCGGCTACTCGACCGCCCTGATCACGGGCCGCCGCATCACGGGCAGCCTCGATCCCGAGGGCGTCCTCGTCGTGACCGACGACCACTGGTCCGACTGGCTCGACCGGAACGAGCGGGTCCTCGTCATCGCGCTCGGCGCCGGGAGCGCCGACGGGACGACCTTCCGGGTCGATGCCCCGTGTGTCCAGATCACGAACATCCCGAACGCCGACCGCAACGGGATCGTCACGGACGCGATCGAGGTCCAGTTCAACCGCAGCGCGGACGCCGGCGACGACGAGATCACCCTGACGTGGGCGTAACGGCCCGCGGCGGGATAACCTTTCAGGAGATGCCTCATGCTGACCGCCGATCCCGACGCCCGGTTCGATCTGTCCCTGGCGTCCGACCAGAAGAAGCCGCCCGAGACGCGGCCGACCTTCGTCTGCCGGCCTCTGTCGGGTCGTGAACTCAAGCGCCTGGCCGGGGACTACGACGACTCCGACCCGGAGGCGACGGGCGCCGACGCGATCGTCGCCGTCTTCGAGCGGGCCGCGAC
>Ga0307378_10007849_pt1 | contig 14303 bp, 7 predicted proteins | sample UN1MG_FD_202238 | JGI IMG/M metagenome (GOLD analysis project Ga0307378, IMG submission 202238) | Soil microbial communities from Risofladan, Vaasa, Finland - UN-1 | ecosystem: Environmental > Terrestrial > Soil > Coastal area > Acid sulfate soil | place: Finland: Risofladan, Vaasa | collected...
GCCTCGAGAGCGACATTTTCGGGCTTGTGGATGCACTCGAGCGCATTTTGCAGCGCAGAGCGTTTGATGAGACGCTTCCTGAGTGCGGCACTCAGTTGGGGCGCCGGCTCAAGTCTGTGCTTTCAGATATGTCTGCGCTGCTGCGCGACCATTCCATCAAGATGATCGGCCTGGTCGAGGCGCTTGCTGGGGCGAACAGGCTTTATTCGGAGAAGATCGAGGAGCTATCATCGATGCGTAAGGTCTCAGATGCTCTGAGTTCGACGTTGGACATAGGCGAGACCTCCAGGGTCGCCACGGAGGTGCTTGTAGAGGAAACGGGCGCCGAGAGATGCTATCTCTTTCTTGTTGATGAGCGGACAGGTATGCCCGTTCTTCGCGCTATGAAAAGAGGAAACGAAAGGGCAGCAACTTTCTTCTCGGAGGACGCGCCGGAAATCGACGCCACGATCCAGTATCTTGCTGCTCAGGCTGTGAGAACGTGCGAGCCAGTGCTTTCTGCCGGTGGGAAAGATGGGGAGGCCGGAGACCTTGGGCAAATCGTCTGTTTCCCGCTGCTGACCTCTGGTAAATCAATTGGTGTTGCTGCCCTGATTGGGTCTGCTGGGAGCCGCGCTCCGGCCAGTGCGGGACGTGTTCTTGGGATACTCGCCAGCCAAATCGCAGCAGCGCTTGTTTACAGTCATCTTTATGCAAAGCTGGCAATAGCACAGAAGGTTCAGACGATCGTCGAGACGGCAATAACCGTCAACCACCAGATCAACAACCCGCTCTCGGTTGTCCTTTCGAGCGTGGGGATGCTGAGGCGCCAGATCGCCCAGAATGACCTAAAGGATTTCGAATCGAGGCTTTCCGACATCGAGGACGCCGTATCGGACGTGCAGGGTGCGACGGAGAAGCTCGCCTCGATTATCTCGCCTGTTGTTGAGGAATATGCCAATGGGACGAGGATGATAAGTTTAACAGATTCTGACACTACTTCATCTCTTTCCCGCGTGGAGTTTCTCGAGAAGTATAAGAAGCTCTTGGAGCAGATGCGGAAGGACGCGGACGAGCGTTCATGCTACGAGCCGGAGCGGACCGAGAGTATTGCGCAGATTGGAGCCATTCTTGGGCGCACAATCGGCCTTTCTGACCCGGAACTAGATGACCTGAGGATGCTTTGCCTCTGGCATGACGTCGGCGTTACGGCGATCGACGACAAGATATTGCGCAAGCCCACAGAGCTAGACAGTGACGAGATGCGCAACATCAAGGAGCACCCCAAGATCAGCGAGCGCCTCCTTCAGCCGGTTCACGGAACGGGAGGGTTCGTGAAGCTTGTTCGGCACCACCATGAAGATGTAAACGGTGAGGGATACCCGGACAGGCTCAGCGGCGCACAGCTGCCGCTTACGTTGCGCATCCATCGCGTTGTCGAAGCCTACGTTGCGATGCGGTCTGACCGGCCTTTTAGACCTGCACTTAACTCCCAGCAAGCACGAAACGAATTGATGGAATACGCGGGCGTTCAGTTTGACTCTGATGTGGTTGAGAGGTTTCTCGCTCTGCTGCAAGAACAGCCCGCTCTTGATGATCTATGTTCACACAGGTTGTTTAGTAGCAACAGTGCTGAGGAGTAGCTGCGTTCCTGGCTCAGCCTTGGCCTGCGCTTGATCCAGACGGATTAGCCTGTCCAAAATGAGAGCTTCGCCTGGCTCTCAAGTCTGCTATATTACGTTGGTCGAGGGAGGCTCAAGTGCGTCGAGACGCGAGGGATTATATGTTTTTGGGCGTCAACCTCGGGACGAGTTTGAGCAACGAGCCGTGGCGTCGCCGAGGGACCGCTCGTAGGCGCTGGCTGAACGGAAAGATCGGTTATATAAGGAGAGTGGGACACTTAGGTCAAACAGTATGAATGAGGTGTTGGATCCCAATTTGACAGGGCTCTTACGAGGCAGTGTTCAGGGCTAGAGCGAATATCTTTGACCAGGCGACCTGTCGCCTGACAATGCTGATTCTTCTGCTAGGGCCAGTTTTCTTCAGTCTCTGGCCATTCTGGTCGCTTAATTACGGCAAGGAGCTCCTCTTACAGTTCCTCAGCGTCTTGCTCGTGTCTTTTTTTGCGGCTGGCTCAATCACCAGAAGCTCGATGCGCATCGACCTGGCGTCTCTGGGGAAGCCCATTAGACTGCCGCTAGTTCTGGTCCTCATAACCCTGGTGCTGGCTACGGTGCGAGGAGCCGCCCCCGTCGAGGCGAGGAGGACATTCTTCGACATTGTCTTGGGCATTGCGTTCATGCTTGTGCTGGCCGATTCCTTTAGAAAAGGAACGTTGAGGCCGAGGCAGGTTTTGCTCGTATTTCTGGTTACGGGCGTCCTGAACGCGGTGATGGTAATCGCTCAGTCGATAGGGTGGGACCCCATCTTCGTGGTCCCGCTCGAGGATGTGGGACAAGTGATGGTCTCCGGACGGCGGAAGGTGATGGGCTTTCTGGGCAATCCTGTGTTCGTTTCCGAATACATCTCTGCCTTGGTGCCGTTTGCGTTGGCCTTACTGCTCATCGCTAGATCGAAGATCAAGAAGATGCTCTTAGGACTTGTGCTGGGCCTCTTCGTCTTGGCGGTCTTGCTGACGATGACTAGGGCACCTGCTATCTCAATAGTCGTAGGGTTTGGCGTGTTCTTGGCGCTCCTAACGATCATAACGGGCAGGCGCCCCCGCCTTCGGAAAGAGAAGGTAACCGTTCAAATCGTGTTTCTCGTCGTCGCCCTAATGTATGCTTTGATCCTCACGAACTACGCTGATGTCCTAAACCGCTATTCCGAACAGGGCAGCCTCGAAAGAAGGCTCTCGATATGGTCAAACACAAAAGCCATGATCCAGCAATTGCCTATCTTGGGCCACGGCCTGGGTTCCTTCAAGTACCTGTATCTCGACTTTCAGACGCGGGAGAATCTCAAGAAAATACGCGCCGCACCCCCTCAAGAAGTTAGGACATCACCACGCGGCGGCCTTGTCCACGCTCATAACGAATACCTACAGATCGCGGCAGAAACCGGCGTCATAGGGGTATTCTCGTTCGTTTTTCTCGTCGTTTCTGTTTTTGGACTGGGGATCGCCACTTTGAGGAGGGCCTTGATTCGGGGCGTGGACAGCAAGACAAGGGACCAGTGTGTGCTAGGTGTCGCTGCGCTGACTTCGATAGCGACCATGCTCATTAATGCGCTGACTGCCTTTCCGTTCCATGTCGCCCCTACGGCCACGGTCGGCCTAACAGCCACGGCGATGTTGATGGGGCTTTCAATGAAGATGCGAACCTCGGCTTCACTGTCATCAGAACCAGCGCGGCGCCCCTCGGCCTCTGGCCGGGGCTTGCGAGTTGCCAGGCTAGTCGGAGTCGTTGCTGTTCTTGCCGCCGGGGTCTGGGTCTGCTTGGTGCCGGTGAAGGCTTTTGTCGTAGATTATCATGGTTACGTCGGGGACAGTCTTAGAAAGGCTGGCGCAACCGAGCGAGCTCTCGGCAGATATATGTTTGCTAGCGGTCTGGACCCTGTTGATGGTCGCCTTCTTTACAAGATAGGGCTCTGTTTCTCGACTATGGGAAAGTTTGAGCCCGCACAGGTGGCGTATGAGAGGTCTCGCCTCACCTACAACGTCCCTGTTTTATTGGTGTCGTCTTCGGAAAACAAACTGCGCTTAGGGCATGTGTTTGATGTGATACACGGTTTTGAGAGGGCTTTTGCATATACCAGAATGGATCGTTACCGCCAGCGGATTGCTGATATATACTGCGAGCTCGGTAAGGCGTTTACCCGGCAGAGCCGATTTGATATAGCACTGGGATGCCTGGAAGAGGCGCGAAGACTCGCTAAGACTGTGCGCGTTCTGAAGCTGACCGCTGATGTTCAGGAGCAACGCGGGACGCAGGCTGAGGCGGCTCGGACGATGACCGAGATTCTCAGGATGGACGAATTTGAGATCGAGACCGCGTTCAAACTTGCAGAGCATTATGAGAAGGAGAATGACCTTCTAAAGGCCCGCAAGTACCTCAAGATGGTAGCCAAGCTCGATCCTAACTTCGGAGGTGTAAAGGACCGTATCTCCTCGCTATCGCTCAACCTTTCGCAGAGGACAGACATGCCGGCCTGGGAGCGCAGCAAGGACCTGTATCTGATGGGGAAGCTTTCTCTTCAATTCGGGCAGTATGAGCAGGCATCTGAGATGTTTAAGAGAGTGAAACAGTTAACCACAAAGATGCCGCAGGCTAACTACTTTCTGGGCAGGTCCCTCGAGAAACGAGGCATGCTTGAACAAGCCCAGAGGGAGTATCGATACGCATTCTCACAGAACCAAAGTGACGCCAGGCCGCTCGTGAACTTGTTGGGTATCTTCACCGCTACCAATGACCAGAAAGGCATGCAGTGGGTTTGCCAGCAGGTCGATGCGTTCAAACCACAGTACGAGCTTGAGAAGTCTCTCGCTCCCCAAGGCGCAGCTTTGGTGATGCCGCGGAACCGCGTGAGTATTGCACACAAGACACTTCGAGGAGTGTCGATAGATGAGCTATCCGTCCGGTGGGAGGACAGGGCGGCGCTGACAATTGTTTGGGAGACGGCGCCGTTTACCGGCCCTGGTCAGGACACAGTTCGCCTACTGCATGCGGATGGGACCCAGATATTGGTTCGTGGGCGCCGGTTTCTTCTGTGCGAAGAAGTGAAGAACCTTATTAGGGGAAGGGAGGCTTTCAGAATGAGCGAGGGCGTGCCGCCACTGGCGGGGCCGGGTCCCAAACCAAGTCCGTGGCCTGGAGAAGAAACTGTCGCTCTGAGAACAAGCGACCGCATTACAACAGCCGTCAGTTACTCCGAAAGAGTGCCCGTTGATCCTCACAAGGGGTATCTGCTGTTTTACAGATTCTGGGCCTCGAAAACCGGTGCGTATGCCGGAAAGGAGTTCTACGATCAGAACGGCCGCAGGGTCTTTTTTAACAGAAACCGAACAAACGAGCGTGAGTGTGGTTGGGAATACTCCATCGACTACTTCACGCCGCCTGAACAGGCTAGGTACGTGTCTCTGTTTCTCGTAATGGAGGGCCCCTCGGCAGCCGCATGGTTCGATGAGATACTTCTAACCTCTATCCCCATGATTACCGACACTGGAATGCCCCGGGACACCTTCAATACCACGCAGTAGCGCCAGCTCGCGCAGATTGATCGCCCGCAGTGCAACGATACCGGCCCCGAACATTGCCAACCACACGGCCGCGAAGACAGGCCGGTTACTCCCCAGGCCTAGCACGAGCGCAATCCCTGCCGCTAACAAAGCCGAGGCGAGGGGCCGCAGCAGGAATGCTCGCAGTTTCCATCCAGAGAGATAACGACCCAAAAAATAAACCACCAAACCGAACAAGACAAGTTCTGTAACAACTGTGGACCACGCCGCGCCAAGGTAACCCCACCGGGGGATCGCAACCCAATTCAGCGCGATGTTCAGCGCCGCCCCTAGCATAAAGCAGTGTGCAAGCCTCGTTTGCCTACCGATCGTGATCAAGATGGTAGTCAGCACGAAGTTGCAGAAAATGGGCACCGCTGTCCAAATTAGGATCGAGAGCGCCTCGCTCGATTCTAAGCCGAAGTCCCGACCGAAGAGGGCGACGATTCGGGGCGCTGCAAGTGCGACCACCACGGAGACGGCGATCCCAAGCGTCAACAGCAAGGCCAACATCTGCTGTCCGGCCCGAACGAGCACTTCTTTAGATTCTTTAGCGAGCCGCGAGAACACCGGCAAGACGATCAACATCAGGATCGAGGGGATCAGAGCCGTAACCTCGAAGACACGGTAGGCGGCCGAATACCAACCCAGTTCAGTTTCTGACCGCATCCACCCCAGCATGACTTGATCTATCTTAAAATAAACGGCCGAGAAGAAGAGTGTGAGAGCCAGCGGAACCGCCTCTTTTAACAGCGATTTGCATAGAGCAAGCTTGATTCTGAAGACAGGACTGCCGAATCTTCTCCCCACCATCCACAGCGCCACAATGGCCGCGACGCCTGTCGCTACAGCGAAGGCCAGGCCAATCCCCTCTACGTTCATTCCCACCAGAACGAGAGCTATCCCCAGGAGGACAGCCCCCCCGCGCTGAATCACGTTCGTCACCGCGTCAAGGTCAAGCCTTTGATCAACGACGAAAAAGGCGTTGAACATCTCCATGAACGACAAGAGAACGCTATAAGCCGCAAAGAGATACGCCTCGGTGTATCCAACACCAGACCCTGCCCCCGCGCTTGCAGACGAATGTAGCAACCGAATGACAACCCATACTAGCCCGAACGTAACGCCCGACAGGAACGACTTCATAATGATGGACGCGCCGAGCAGCCGCCGCGCCTCGTTCCGCCTCGTCGCGATCTCCCTCAGCATCAGCGTCGAGAACCCGCAATCAGCAATGATGCCCAGAATACTGGTCAGGACAAGTAGAAAACTGTAACGGCCGAGGCCCTCCGCGCCCAGCTTCCTGGCCACGAATACCACAAAGCCTAGATTGACGAGCTTCTTGAACGCCTCAGTTCCGGTACGAAACGCCACGCTTTTGACGAGACCACCTATCGAGCGCATTGGCGTCTCAATGTCATCTTGTCGATTTCACAGGCTCCATACACTTAGTCCTTCAAAATCAGCCTGATGAGCCGACCGAAGTATGGCCTGTTGAACATGTAAAGGGCTGGTCTGCTTATCAGAAAACGCATAAAGAACTTCGGAACAGGCAGGTTAAAGAGGCTAATGACAAAGTTGAGATAGGTGCGCCGCTTGTGAAACTGCTGCTTGCGATATACCTGCGCCGTCCAATCGGATATGACCCCTTTAGTAAGGGCCAAATTGGCCAACTCGGTCCCAGGGAAGAGCGTTAGACTGAAGAACTGTATGTGATACGGTTTCTTAATTCTCAGGAAGAGACGTATCGTGTCAATCACATCCTCATCAGTTTCCAGAGGATTGTCCAAAATAATGTCGTAACGAGCTTGTATCCTCCCGGCGTATTGGGCAAGTGAGTCGGTCAGCCGAAGAACCTCCCTTTCCGTAAACGGTCTCTTGTAGAGCTTCCTAATCCGTTCGCTGCCCGTCTGAATCCCGACCTGAACGGCAACCATGCCCGCATCCACCATTAGCTCAAGTTTTCCGGGGGTTATTCCGAATGGAGTGCCGAGAGATAAGAATGGCAGAGCTACATCTTTCTTGTAGCATCGGCAAAAACTTTCAATCTGGGCCTCGTCAGTGTCAAAAAAGGAGTCGTCTGCTAGCACAAACATCTGCACGAATGGTAGCTCCTTTTTGACCCAGACTAGCTCCGCAATGAAATTCTCGATAGACCTTCGTCTCAAGAACCGCTGCCCCTTATAGATCTGACGAACCGAGCGATTGCAGCAGTAGGTGCAGTTGTACCGGCAGCCTCTTGTCATCATAGTGAGGTAGTAAGGTCTTCTTTGGCTTATTTCTCGCCCCGGAGCGCTTGACATCATTGTCTCCAGGACTTCGAGGTCAACCTGAACCAGATTGCCATTCAAGACAGTGTAGTCATCATCGAGGGAGTAATCAGGAAAAGGGATCTCGTCAAGATTCTCGATCAGCGCCCTTAACGGGTTTTGGACGAATTGGCCTGCCTTTTTGCAGCAAACGTTAGGCAGCTTTGAGGGATCATCGCCACCGGCTAACGCCCTGGCTAAGTCAACGATCGTCCCCTCACATTCGCCAACGCAGACGAAGTCCGCAATATCAGCGCACTCCCTTGGCATTAGCGTCGCATGGATTCCGCCCAACACCACTGTTACTCCAACCTGATCACGCAAGAACGCCGACAACTGAGCCACACGATCAAAGTAATTGGTCATGACCGAAATCCCAACGAAGAGCGAATCCTCGCAGATTTCAGCGATCTGCTTTAACAAATGGTCGGGATACAGCGAAAGCCCTGGAGGGATATCGCCCAGTTCCTTGTCAACCGACAGGAAGACTTTCCTTGTCTTGAACCCAGCCTCATTGAGGCAGCTCGACAAGATTCTCGGCCCCATCGACGAGATGTCCGAATATGGCGATATAATAACTGGGCGATTGCCCATAGCAGACCTCTTTCTTTCCCGATTTGGCCACCGAACGAGTCAACAAAGTAAAGCTATCCTGCCCCTGTGGGCTGGCTAGCTGCCGAAGAATATCACCGCTACGCCTGTGTAAGTCAACCTTGAATGAGCGAGGAGTTTTCGTAATCGGTCGATGTTGGCGCTTTGATGCTCGCGGGCTGGGGTTGGGCGAGGGGAGCTAGGAGCAGTGTCGTTGGCTAGATACCCCGCGTTTCACACGGGGCTACTCACATGGCCCCCCTTCAGGGGACTCAAGCAATAGCGACCAGAACTCAATCCCACTTCTTCCATGCCCTGAAGCCCACCATATAGCAACACACCCCGTCAACCAGCACACGAAAACACGAGAACTCCTGTGAATGAGCTAAGCAAGTTCTCGTGGGAACCTTGGTCTGTCCGGAGTGTCCAGCAATGAGGTACAAATGGGACTGGCAGTCCGATGAGAATACTGACTTGTCGAGGGCACGCAACTGATGTTCAGACATGGCCAGTTATTAGGGCTGCCACATTTTTCGAGGAATAATGTGATCACAGCTGTTGCTTTTTGTGAATCCGACGTCTAGATATGCGGCGGCGCTTTGGCAAGTGTCCAGAGCCCTAGCGATAAGAAACAAAAACTGAAGAGGTGTGGGATGATGAAGATGGGGCTGGAACCACCCAGCTACAACGTGAAGTATCACATCAACCAGAGTCAAGAGACACTCCGGGACCTCGCGATGAAGCACACGCCTGCAATCGTCAAGACGGCGTATGGCAGCCTCGACAAGATCACCCGGCTGAAGGCTCGTCAACAGGCGAAGACCTACATTATTGCGACTGAGAGCGATGCGGCCAAGTATTCCGGGCAGGTGATGAGCCGCGAGAGGACCGAGAAGTTTATCGAGCACCAGAGGCAGTTTATCGAGAGGAGCGGGCACTTGCTTCAGGTCGATGGCTATCAGGGCCTTGGGAAGCACGCCATCCCCGTCCAGTGGCTTTTCACGCTTGAGGCGGCCAATTTGGCTGCGATGCAGCAGATTCTTTCGTTTCCACGTTCTGGAGTGGAGAGCGAGGAACAGATGAGGAAGCCGCATCGGCCTTATTTCAGGGTCGTGATGACTCCGGGCTGCGACGCTCCCGGAATGGGCGGGAACATCGTGATGATAGTGGACCTCGAGAACTGGACCTCGTATGTGATCGGGTCTGACTATTTCGGGGAGAGCAAAAAAGGGATGCTGAGGATGCTGAACCACTACGTCTATCTTCAGGGCGGTATGGTGATGCACGCCGGCGGCAAGGAGATCACGGTTGGTAACGAGCGCATCGCGATGGGCATTCTGGGCCTTTCAGGGACTGGTAAGACGACGACAACGTTCAGCAAGCAGGGCGAGCTGACCAGGCCAATTCAGGACGACATGATTGCCATCTGGCCGGAGGGCGAGGTCTCGATAACGGAGAACGGCTGTTTCGCCAAGACGTGGGACCTTAATGAAAAGGCAGAACCGACCATCTATCACGGGACGGTCGATCCGTCTGCCTGGCTCGAGAACGTTTACTTCAACGAGGACGGAACGCTCGACTTCTCGAAGTTCGCTCTTGCGCCAGAGGACGTCAGGCGGCTCAAGAACACATTAATCGAGACGGGCGCCTCGGAGGAGAACGTCGGTAAGTACATTCGCGGCGAGATCAAGTATGATGACGTGGTTGATGAGAACGGCATCCCCGAGGACGGCTGGGACTTCGTTGTTTGGACACAAAACGGACGGTCGATAATCCCGATGCACGCTATCGAAAATGCGGCAGATATGACTGACCTCCCGCCTCTTCGCTCCCTAGGAATATTGAACAGGGACGAGGGGAAGGATGCCGCAATGCCGGGGATCGTTCGCTTCACCTCGCCGCTTCGTGCCGCTGCCTACTTCATGCTGGGCGAGACATCCAAGACATCGGCGGCAGGTAAGGAAAGGGGCAAGACACGTTCTCCGTTCACACAGCCGTTCTTTCCACTTGCCTTTGGGCTGATGCCGAGCCGCTTCGGAGAGCTGGTCAAGAAGTTGCCCGGGCTTACAACTTGGTTGATGAATACTGGATATGTCGGTGGCGATGAGAGAGACCGTCAGGCTGGCAAGGCCTTCAAGGTCATGATCAGGCACTCATCGGCAATGCTCGAGGCGATGGTCCGGGGTGACATCAAATGGAAGACAGACCCGGACTTCGGATACGAGATTGTCGATGTGGATGCCCCTGAGAACGCAAGGCTACTCGAGAAGGTTCCGGCGGAAATACTAAACCCGAAGCTCTTCTACGAGAAGAATGGGCGCCTCGATGAGTATAACGCCTGGGTCAAGCAAATGAAGGCAGACAGGGCGGAGTTCCTGAAGAAATACAACGTCCCCCAGGAAATCCAAGACCAACTGTAGAGCGCAAGACATTCAGGTAATGACTTTTAGCAGAGGGCGGGCGCTCAAGAGGGTGCCTGCCCTTTTTGCTGTGCGGGTTAGGGCATGGTTCGAGTAACTTGGTTTGGACACTCCTCAGTTGGGTTTCGAACTGACCGAGGCCTGTATCTCTGTGATCCGGCAGACGACAAGCGCCTCGTGAGCGAGATACCGCCGCTTGAGGCGCCCGCAAGAGCGATTTTCGTATCGCACGAGCACTGGGACCACTTTCACCCGGACACTATCGAGGCCGTTGCCGACTGTGGGACAATCGTCTATGGCCCAGAGCAGGTGATCAACTCACTGAAAGCGGACGAGCGGCTGGAGCACTTGCGCAGCAGACCGGTTGAGGCGGGCGAGATGCTCGACCTCGGAGATATCGCCTGTGAGGTCTTCGCAGCATCAGAGGGAGTCTGCTTCGTTTTCACATTCAAGAAGGATGACATAATTGTGTTCTTCATGGGCGATTCGGTGCTGCTTGAGCCGATCGAGGCGATAGAGGCGGACGTTGTTTTCTTTCCAGTTTGGCCATTTGGGGATGCTAGGAGCGGTCAGAAGCTCGCTAGCTTCCTGAGGTCGAGCATCTCTGTCCCGATGCACTTTCACCATGACACGAGCGCAAAGACCAACTTCTTCGTGGACAAAGGGGAGCTTGATCGCCTGAATGAGCGCATCGGCACGCTGGAGGTCCTGTCGCGAGGGCAAGAGTACGATGTGCGGGTGAGAGGGACGAAGGTTCGACTGAAGCCCTTGGCGGCCTTTGCGTGAATCCTCATTGGGAGATCGGCTATTCGTGGCTGGCATGGAGCAGCCATCCCTCATTGTGTTGGCAGATTCTGCAAGTTTCGCGTTGACTCTGCACGGGCACACAAATACATTTGGAGAGTAGTTATTATGACGTCAAGGAGACCGCACAAGTTGATCGACAAGCAGGCCGTCTGCTCTTTTTGTGGCAGAAGTAGAGGCCAGGTCAAAAGCCTGGTAGGCGGGCAATCCGTCTATATCTGCGACGAGTGCGTCAGGACTTGCAGCGAGATTCTAAGGCGAGAGGAGTCTCTGAACGGGACGCTTCCCGGGCTTCGGACTCTGCCCAAACCCACCGAGATGAAGCATCAGATCGACGAATACGTCATCGGCCAAGAGAAGCCTAAGAAGATACTGTCCGTGGCGGTCTATAACCACTACAAGCGGATTAACTCCAACGCTAGCACGTCTGACGTGGACCTGACCAAAAGCAACATCCTGCTGATTGGGCCAACTGGGGTAGGAAAGACGTTGCTAGCTGAGACGCTGGCCAGAATCCTGAAGGTTCCGTTCGCCATCGCCGACGCGACTACGCTTACCGAGGCGGGTTACGTGGGCGACGATGTTGAGAGCTTACTCCTAAAGCTCATCCAAAATGCGGATTTCAACATTAAGGCGGCGGAGCGTGGCATCATATATATTGATGAGGTAGATAAGATCGCGAGGAAATCAGAGAACGTGTCGATCACGCGGGATGTTTCGGGTGAGGGGGTGCAACAGGCGCTTCTGAAGATCGTTGAGGGCACTCTGGCCGGAGTCCCGCCTCAGGGCGGACGGAAGCATCCGCATCAAGAGACGTTGAACGTCAATACACGCGACATTCTGTTCATCTTTGGCGGCGCGTTCAACGACCTAGAGAAGATTGTTGCAAGACGTGTGAGAAAGAAACGGATGGGGTTTGGCGGTAGTGTGCATGCGAACCAAGAGACGAGCCCTTACGAACTGTTGTCGCAGGTTGAGTCTCGGGATTTGGTTAAGTATGGTCTCATTCCTGAGCTTGTCGGTCGGATGCCGGTCATAGCTGTCTTGCATGAGCTAGAGGAGGATGCCCTTGTTCGGATACTGGATGAGCCCAAGAACTCTCTTGTTAGGCAATATCAGCGGCTGTTTCAGATGGACGGCGTCAGCCTCCGCTTCACCGACAGCGCGTTGCGTGAGATAGCCAGAGAGGCAATGAAGCGCAACATGGGGGCACGAGGACTTCGCGCGATCCTTGAGTCGATTATGTTAGATGTGATGTATGAATTGCCATCCAGCAAACGCGTGACTGAGTGCGTCATAACGCGAGGCGTCATATCCCAGAACCGCAAGCCAACGCTTTTGAGAAGCAAGGCGGGCTAGTGCGCGCTTCGCTCGGAGATGCACAGCTACATAAGGCCACCGGGGTGCCATCGTGACGATGAAAAGCATGACTGGTTACGGGCAGGGGAGTTCCACGATTGGGGACGTGGATATAAGAGCAGAGATTCGGTCAGTCAATTACCGCTTTCTTGATGTCTCGGTGAGAACACCCCCGGGGTTTATGAAGTATGAGCAGAAGATTCGAGACCTTGTTTCGGGACGTATAAGGCGCGGGAAGGTTGATATATTCATCTCGGCGCCGGCAACCTTGACAGGCACGACAAGGGTTTCTGTCGATGAGGGTCTTGTGGCCGATTTTGTGAAGACACTGAGGCGTCTTGCTGAGAAGCATGGGCTTTCTAGTGATGTCGGGCTGGAAGCGCTCGCCAACTTCAGGCCAGCATTTTCGGTGGAAACGACGCCGGACACAAAGGAAGTCTGGGAACCAATCAGGGATTGCATCATGCAGTCACTCGAGCAGTTGGTCCAGATGCGCAATAAAGAGGGCTCAAGCCTTGAGACCAAAATTGTCGAGCAAATTACTGGTCTTAACGAGGACTTAAGAGAGCTGGAGCGCAGCTTCACTGGAGGGGAGCAGCGGATACGGGACAGGGTGCTTGACTTCGTCCGCAAACAATGTGATATGGCGGAGATCGACGGCGACCGGCTTGAGCAGGAGGTCGCTCTGCTGCTGGTGAAGTCCGACGTTTCGGAGGAGATGGCCCGGCTGGCCAGCCACCTGAATCAATTTGAGACGTTGAGCAAGTCTGAATCGGCTGTGGGCAAGCAATTGACGTTTGTCTGCCAGGAGATGCTTCGCGAGGTCAATACGATTGCGGCCAAATCGCAGTCCAAAGAGGTCGCGGCGCGCACTATCGAGATGAAGTCGCGCATCGAGATCATCCGCGAACAACTGAACAACATTGAGTAACAAAGAGGCGGTGGAAATGCCGGATGAGCTGTTTGGGCACGACTCGGGGGCTGTGGCCGAGGACAAGATGAAAGGGACGCCGAAAGCAAACGGCGAGGAGTCCGGCAACGCTGTTACTAGGATCATAGATATCCCCACCAGCAAAAGCGACTTCGTGGGCGTTTATCTGCTCAAGTCCAAGACTCCCTCCGAGACGAAGGCCGGTGCGCCATATCTAAGGCTAAGGCTGAGCGATAGGACGGGTGAGATTGACGCCTTTGTTTGGGAGAACGCTGGAAGCACCGAGTTCGCCGTCAGGCGAGGTCAAGTAATAAAGCTGAAGGGCAGGCTCAACATTTTCCAACAACGACCGAACATTAAGGTTCTAAACATAAGACTAGCTTCAGAGGATGAGTACGACGTCAGCGCCATTGTCGATGGCCCAAAGGCGTGCCTGGCTGATCTTTTTATCGTAGTAACAGAGTCTATCCAGAAGGTTACCGATCCGGATTACAGAGCCCTTCTAGAAGAGGTTTTCTCGGACGAGAAGTTCGTCTCGAGATTCAAAATAGCTCCTGGCGCGAAGGCGATTCACCATGCCTATCCTGGCGGGCTTCTGGAGCATACCGTTTCGCTCCTGCGTCTCGCCTCATCCATTATCGAGATATACGGCGACCTTGATGCAGACCTGCTCATCACAACTTGCATTTTGCACG
>Ga0307378_10007850_pt1 | contig 14302 bp, 27 predicted proteins | sample UN1MG_FD_202238 | JGI IMG/M metagenome (GOLD analysis project Ga0307378, IMG submission 202238) | Soil microbial communities from Risofladan, Vaasa, Finland - UN-1 | ecosystem: Environmental > Terrestrial > Soil > Coastal area > Acid sulfate soil | place: Finland: Risofladan, Vaasa | collected...
AGGATGGTCCGATGGTGGTCGTACAGATGCCCCTCTACCTGGACCAGGTCGAGCTGGGTTCACGCGTAGCGAGGATGATTGACAGGTGACGTAGGTATGCGCCTACACTCACCTCAATGTTCCTCTGGCGTGAGCACGCGTTATGCGAGAGTCTGTCCTGGGAAGAGAAGGCCTACTTCTTCGGGGCTGACCCTGTCTTGGGCACGAACGAACAGCACGAGCTTGCCCGAGAGTGTTGCTACACATGCCCAGTGCAGACACAATGCCTTACTTACTGCGTGCTGTCGCTGGATATGGAGGTCGGTGTGTGGGGTGGACTCACCGAATCTCAGCGCAAGCGCTACCTACGTCCGGCCATTCGTGACGGTGGCCTAAACGACGAGACGCTTCAGTCGGTGATCCTGACGTGTGGCTTCAGGATATTCAAGCGGATAGACGAGAAGGTGAGAGCCGCTAGTGTCTCTTGAACTTCTCGCAGGCGACACAACCCGTCGTGTGCCGCTTGTGGTACGGAACCTCATCCCACTCAGTCGCGGTCGTGATCGTTGCAAGCAGGTCCCAAATCTCTTCCGGCATTGAGAACATGTCGATGTAGGTTGGGGACTTGTTGAAGCTGGCTTCTTGGAACGCCATCATGCCCTTGACGTAGGACGAGACGAGCGTGTCGATGATGGTCTGTGCATTGTCGAGGGAGAGCATGTCACGCCACGAATCCTCGAAGTCCTTGTAGACACTCCACGAGAGGCGGCGTAACACCGCGTCGTGGAGTGCCTCAACGGTTGATGCCAGCTCTTGTGGGTTGAGCGGCACCTCGATGATCTGGTCTGTTTCGTTCAGGAGTCATCCTCTTCGTTACCGGCGAGTGCTTCGATCATCTCGTCGTCGTTGAGTGTGCGTGCCCACACGCCAGCCTCGTCCGTCCCGGGGATGCTGCGTGAGGTCACCTTATATCCAGCGCCGAAGATCGTCCGCACCCTCCCGGCGAGGGAGTATGCGTTGCGCTTGGCGTTGGGGCCCTCATATTCCTTGAGGAGCGCCCACGTTCCGGGCCTCGTGTCGAGCTGGGAGGCGATGTCCTTCCACTTCGATGTCCGAGACCTCTCGGGTGGGTTCTGCCAAATCATTTCCATCCTTCATTCCTCCTTGCCGACGATGTAGTCGTCGAGCGTCATCTGGTCCTCATCATACCGTCTTCCTTCAAGACATGTAATGTGAGCCATTCTTCCTGTCTTCGTTCGTCTGAACGTTCGTCCATGCCCTTGCCATACCACAGCTTCGGACGCTCTCGCCTCGCCCTTCAACATAGGATTTCGGCATATCATGCATGTCATTCTCAATACTCTGAACCAACCAAAGGCTGTTTCGATTATCGGTCTTGTTCGACCAGGTACTGCTTTCCGGCTCTTGTGATCTGACGCCCATTTGAGCGTAACTCGATAAGGTCATATTCGATCAGGAGCCTCTCGTGCTGTTTCACGGTACTCTCGTCGAGATACAGGATTACCGCGATCGTGCTAAGACCCATAGGTCGATTTCCCTTCCTGAGGGCCTTCAGGAGCCGCAAGTGGATGTCCGTCAATCCGTCACCGGTGATCCGGACCGTAGAGAGCACTTCTTCGACGTTGTTGGCTCCAAGCTCTTTCGCTACGGCCACGATGCGCTCAAGCTGTCGGGGATTTCCCGCAGAGGCGCCAGCGTAGATATCGACGGAATCCTCATTCGCTTTCGGAATAAGGAACTTCGTCATCTCCACCATTGCCTCCTCGCTGTACCTGGAGAGGTACAGCTTCAAGAAGAAGCGGGAAGCAAAGGCAGGCTCCAATTGCTCTGGCCTCGTAGTAGCCCCCAATATCGTCACTGTGGCGCTTTCCATGGTCGGAAACAGCCATTCCGGGCGATTCTGGCGATGAATCTCGTCGAGTAGGACAATTCCCACCCTCGGAAGGTCCTCCGGCTTGGCCGGGGACATCACCTCCTCGAAGACCTCCCCGCGCTGGTTGGCTATCCATCTTGCGAGGCGAGTCTTCCCGATTCCTGGTTCTCCGAGAATGAGGGTGTGTGGGAAGGCAGCCTTCCGCTTCACGAACGGTGCGACCTGTCCCAACACCTCCTCCTGCCCGAAGAACATGAGTTGCCTCCTAGGGCCGCTCAGTGGCTCAGGGTCGAGTCCGAGCACTCGGCGCGACCAGGCCTTCCTTTCTGCCGGTGTGTTTACGGCACTCAGGTCCTCAAGGACGCCCATCAACCACCCTCTCTCCGGTACAACTCCCCGTTGTAGTCGCCCGAAATCGGTCTCGGGAGGTCATGTTTCGCTCCGATGAACGTGTACCCCTTCGGGTACGCATATTCGCTCTTGATGCGATCGAACATTCCTCTTGAGCTGTTCCTGCCGAAATAGTCGTTGCGGACGGTCCCACAACGATCACATATCAGGACACGCTTGATGACCTGACTTGCGCCTACCGGCTTGCGTACCTTGGCCGACTCTTCGGCGTTCACCGCCGAGAACCGATTCATCGCCCATGTGTGGCGAATCGACCGGCACTCGATGTAGTTGGTGTCAAGCGTCTTGAGCCACTTGACGTCTCTGGTTCCTTCCATTCGTTCCTCCTAGAGCTCGTAGATCGAATAGACCGTCTGCTCTTCGAGCGTACGGACGATCATCGTGCCGTCATGTAGCTTTCCAGCCACTTCGAGCAGATCACCGATGTCGAGCTTGACTCCTTCACGGGCCGTTAGGACAGGCACGGCCTGTCCCAGGGTGCTCCAAAGGTTGTTGTTGGGGTTCTTGATGGCAAGACCGTCGACCTTCAACCCGTGCAGCGTGTTGTTCGTCTGCTGGACACCGAGTCCGGTTTCCCGGCTGATCTCGTCACGGCTCAACGGGCCGCTCTTCGTGAGAAGATTCAAGACTGTTTCCTTGTTTGACATTTCACCTCCCTCCATAGTGCAATCTGAACATCGCCACTTACGTCCAACCTTCCAGAGCGTCGTTGTCCAGTAGTGGCATCCTGGACATAGCTTGACGCTCATTGTCTCGCTCATGGCATCCCTTACCTCCTAAAGATCGGTCATGTCTTGATGGTCTTTTCTGTCAGCATGAAGCGGATCGCCTCTTCCGGCGTGTCGCCGCCGTAGCTCGTCTCACCGTCGTCACATTCCCATCGCTCGAAATACGGGTCGCTGTTTGTCTGGGCGTGCATCAGGACGAATCCCGGTGCTTTCACAGACGCCTCCCTCAGCAGTTCGTCCATATTCTCAGTCATGTCTTGATGAGTCCTGCTGTGATGAACTCGCTGAGCTGAAGCTCCAGGGCGTCCATCTCCGAATCTGCCTGCAAGAGTTCGTCGTTTACGAGCACCTCATACTCACCCATCTGTGCCTTGAGCGCGTTGAACTTCTCCCGGTAGGTGTGCCATGCGTTCGGTGTGATCTCTGTCTTGGCGGCCTGGAGCAGGCCGAGTTCGGTGATGAGCTGTGTAGCGCCCTCATGGACCTCATCCTCGAAGGCGGCCTTCACCATCTCCCTCTGTTTCGTGTCGTCGATGAGTGGGAGTGAGTGGAACGCCGAACCAGGCCCGCAGTAGGTCATGAGCTTCTCAAGACCCTCTGTGAGCTTCTTCGCCTTGAACGGGATGAAGTAGACGGAGCCTTGTCGCCTCACGGCGATAGCCGACATGAGGTCGAGCTGTTTGCGAACCATGCTGCGAATCACCTGGGCGTCGACGTACTTCGTCGAATCCTTCAGGTGAACGGCGAACATCTGGAGCGTGTCGTCGGTGAGTGGGTCGAGGGTGTCCTGGACCGACTTCTTCGACACGTTCAGTGTGTTCTTCTTGCGGTCGAACTTCAGATGGGCAACAGAGTGGTATTCGAGCTTGCGACCGTCGGGGTCAACAACTTCGATGACCAGGTGGCGTTCTATGTCATTCAGGGTCTGTGTGACAGGCCTGATGAGGAAGTTCGCCGTGTTGTCCGAATAGGGAATCGGGAGTCCTGCACGTTCTGAGTACCTACAGGCACGCTTGAACGCATCTCCTGCTCGTGGTGGCTTGGGGATGATGGCGGGGTCGAGTCCGAGGTCTGCGATCAGGGCGATCAGGTCGTCACTCGTCAGCCGTGGTTTCGCTATCGAATACCAGGCGATGTGACCGAGGACCAGGTCATCGGGAATGGACTTGCCATATCCGGGGATAGGTGTGGTCATGTCTCCTTCCATCAGTAGGGATGAGTGTATCAGTTTGTTCGGGCTTTGTCGAACGGTTTATCGGTGTTGACTTGGGAATGAGTTGTGGCACGGAAGGCAGTAGGTCTGCAACCCGCTGTTGTTTCGTCTCGATCTGTTGAACGCCGAAGCAGGCAGCACCTCACCACACTTCGGACATTCCTTCTCTGTGACCGTGGGTGTCTCCACATTCCTTAGGCGGTGGTAGTACATCACGCGCTCCTTCGAGCACTCCTTACAGACGTGAGCACGACCGTTGATGCCACCCTTCGTGAAGTAGAAACCGTCCCACACGTCCCACACCCTGCACAAAGCGCATATGCGGCCATCGGGACAGACAACCCCCTGTGAGCGTGGATTGTCCTTCGCTGCGTTCCAGCGATCCTCAAGGTCGCTCGTCGAAATCCAGCTATGCCACCGTTCCTTCGTGATCTTCTGTTCCCTCCACACGACGGGCTGCCACGCCTCTCTGTGGTAGACGATCTCTTCGGCGTACTGAGCACAGAGGTCGTCTGCCTTCTGTCGGCTTATCTGCTGCTTGTAGACACCCTTCATGGCTGCGATCTGACGTATCCGCTCACGACTCACGCCATAGTCGCTGGCTATAGACGTCAGCGTTTCGTTCCTGGCACGGTCGGCGATCAGCGGATAGTCGGAAGGCGGTATCCGGTACCTACTGGTCGGCTGTCTTTGCGGTTCCGGCTGACGGTCCTGATGGGCCGCGACCCATTTCATATCTTCACCCTCATCTTGTGGTGTTTGATCTTCAGCCACTGTGGTGAGCGGGTCCCTGGGTAGTACTTGGACTCCTTCCTCTTCGCCACGAGGCCCTCCATGTTCTGTTCCGTGATGAACGACCACAGGTGGTTCATCTTGTTGACCGGGAATGACTGTGCCATGACGATCCGATTCAGCTCGTCCGGAATCAGGCCTGCCAGCACTTCACGTCGATACGTCAGGGGCCGGTCATAGAGCTTGCGCCCACCGGCTTCAAGGACGTCGAATACGACGAACAGCACCGGATAGAGCTTCTGACGTTCCCTGATCTTCGCTGGGTCCAGCACGCCGAGCCGATGTTGCACGAAGTTGAGCTTCTGGACACCGTTGCTGTTGTAGCCGATGATCTCCCCGTCGAGCACCACATGCTCGTTGAACATCCTCTGGGCGGCCTGCTCGATCTCAGGGAAGGACACGGTTATGTCCTTCTCGTTGCGTGTTTCAATCTTGGCCTGTCCATCGTTCATGTGAAGGACCGCACGGATGCCATCGAACTTCAGTTCGAGCGTCCAGCCGTCATTCAGGATGAGTGTCTCGCTCTTGGCGAGCAGCATTGGCTTCAAGTCTCACTTCCTCTGCGTAGACGAGCTTGGCGTCGTTCCATGTCTTGTACCGCACCTTCCTCTCCTGTGCCGTGTTGAGGGCCCTGATGTGCTTCATGAGCAGGATGCCCGGAATGAACCATTCGCTGGCACCGACACGCAGGTCAGAGAACTTCAGGTGTGTTGTTCTTTCATGCACGGGACCGCCCGGCTCTGTTGCTAGGACATAGACGTGAAGCCCCTCGGCCCTCTTCTTCACGTTTCGGGAGTAGCCGATCTTGATAAGCCCATCTTCCCCCTCCCCGTAGTACACGCGGTTCGTAGTTACAGCATCGTCAACGATTGAGGCTGTATGTTCGTCACAGAACAGATGGCTGCCCAGGTGGTACCAGGCGTGTTCGTTGCAGCCCTTAAGGGAGCATTCACTCACGGCGTCTCCCCCCCGACCTCGGCACACAGTTCGCTCGGGTGGTATGTCCGTTTCGGGTCTCTGACGACGTGCTCCCCCGTGTTGCCGTGTTCGCAGGGTTCGACCGGCACCACCCACATTCGTTGGTACTTCGACTGAGCATCACCCGTATCGCTGATTACTGCTTCGTATTCCTCGTCGGTGATTTCTCGGTATAGGGTCATGGTGTCTCCTCCCCGACCCCCAGGGCAGCATCGAGAACAGCGTCATAGGCCGTGTTCTTATCTGCCCCATTGTGGATTGCCTGCATGAAGACGGTGTGCCATGCCCGCACGTCGGGCTTGGACTTCCCGGCCAACGCCGCCTTGTATGCGTTGATCCACCGTCGTTTCGCCATGTTGGCCCACGGGAAGAATGACGCCCCTTGCATGTTGGTTGCTTCCAGGTACGCATAGATGGCCTCTGCGTCGGCTTCGTAGTCGGGTTCGACCGGCACGACCCATAGCAGCATTGCGCCGGGGGCCATCCGTCTCACCACTTCATAATCCCGCGGGCCGTAGCCTTTAGAACCCGGAGCCTGCTGGTACAGGTCGGTCATGGCGTCTCCTCCCCGACCCCCGCACCGGGGCACCGCTCTTGCATCGCTACACCGTTGGGGTGATAAACCTGCACGCCGTCGTCGTATTTGACGTAGAACAGGTGGCTGTCGATCTTGCCGTGGATGCAGGGTTCGACCGGCACCAATCGCCCCATATACATGGCACCATCCATCGCATACTGGTCGCCGTCAACCATCTGAGTCTTGACGATCCGGTAGTACGTCATGGTGTCTCTTCCCCCTTGATTTCCTCGGCCAGTGAAGCAAACCACTCGGCAGGGGTCAGTATGTCCTCCTTGGCCTCCGTCAACTCGTAGCCGATCGAAGACAACACACCAATGAGGGCCGACTCAGTGATGTGGTAGCAGTAGCACTGTTCACACCACCTGCCGTCCGTAATGTCAATCTCGTTCGCTGGCATCTCTTCTCCTTAGATGTAGCCGAATATGTCTTGAACATCGCCACCGGAAGCGAACTCGGTGATGTTGTAAATCTGGTCTGAGATGGCGTTCAGTGTGTCGCTGTGGACACCGATCAGGCATGAATACATCCGGAAGTTCAACTCCTTCTTCGCATTCTGGTACCTGTCGAGCCATTCCTCATTCACCGGTGCTTCACCGTCCGTCACCATCACCAGGTCACCCTTCTGGGCGTTGTCGCTGTTGAACTGCTCCTTCAGGACCTCAACAGAACGGTTGATCGGAACCATGAAGTCCGTGCCACCGTGATACGACGCCTCGGCGAAGTCGAGCACCTCATGCGGCTTCGCTATCCCCTTCGGGAAGTAGAACTCGATGAGTGGGTCATGCTGTGAACTGAAGATGATGCCGTAGAAGTCACGTCCCTGTTTCGCTGCGATGTGCAGCAGGGCAATCCCAACAGCCTTGGCCCATGTCTCCCTCGAACCGTACATCGACCCTGACGAGTCGATCATGCAGATGATCGCCCCACGAGCAACCTTCTCGGTCCCCCTCAGTTGATACTGGAGCAGCTTCTTCTCTGCGAACTTCATGAAGAACAGGATGTCCAGGTCGTCATCAGCGAGGTACATCAACTCGGATGGGAGGACACGATGGATGTCGTCACCTGTCTCGACGTTGTGGACCTCATCGACACCGTGGACGATCTTCTGTGCCTGTTCAGCCAACGCCAGCCTCACGAACCTGCCGACCTTGTCGGCGAGTTCCTTCAAGGCCGAGTTGCGCCGGATGCGCTTGGCGAGTTCCATCCTTGCAGCAGCGTCCATGCGGGTCAGGGCACCAGGCTCAGTGCCGAAGAATGCGATCATGGCCTCGGAACCCTCAGACTCTTCCTTGGCTTCCCGTGCCGCCTGTCGTGCAGCCTGTCTGATCTGGTTACCGCTGCCCTTGATGGTGTCCTTGACGTCACCAACGGCCTCACCGTATCCACCCTCACCGTTGAGGGCTTCCTTGAGTTCCTGCAACAGGTCCTCGGCGTCCTGCTGTTTCTCGTCGGCGGACTTGAGCTTCTCAAGCAGCTCCTGAACCTGCTTGTTCTTCTCGTCGATCTTCTTCTGAGCGTCCATGAGCTCTTCCTGCTCATCGAACAGCTCAGCGAGCTTGAGTCCGAAGTCAACCGCGGCCATCGCTGAGGTCCACTCATCAAGCGAGGTGTAGGTCCGCAGTTCGGCCCACTCTCTTGTCGAATACGCCCTACTCATCGTGGCGTGGTTGATCCGATGAGTCGGGTTCATCTCGTTCTCTTTGCGAGTCTGCGGACTGCCCTTATACAGTCCCAAGAACTCATCCTGGATCAGATCGAACCATGACGGCTTGTCGGTCCAGCGGTTCAGTGCCAGATCGTCTAGTTCGTCCGCCTTCTTCCGCATCGAAGCGAAGTGTGAACGGTCGAACCTGTCGGACTTGATGACGTCGGTCTCTTTGTAGAACTCGTCGAGCAAGCTGAAGTCACCCATGTTGGTGCCCTTCGACTTGCGGACCTGATTGACGAGCCAGTCGGGAACCCTGTCGGGTACTAGGTCATCTAGACCCATTGATCACCTCCTGTAGGTATTTCTCCAGGGCATCCTGGATGTTGTCGCCGGGGCATCCCTGAGCGAAGGCTATGTGGTGGGAGAACGACTCCCTTTCTTCGTTGAAGATGCGTGACTGTCTGACCATGACGAGTGGCATGTCGTCTTGAACCTCGATGGTCAGGTCGCCTGGGTCACCGTCGGGATTGCGTTCCTGCTGTATGCGGAATATCTCTGTCACGAGTTCGTCAGGTGTCATCGGTGGCTGGCCCCCTCGATCTGGACACCTGACGCCTAGTTCGCAGGATGGGTCGCTACTGCAATGGCTCACTTCTCGCTCCAGTAGAGGTGCTGGAGGCGAGCCTCACAGTCCTCGCACAGAATGTCTGTGCACTCGTTGCCACAACTCGTGCAGAACTGAGGCTCGTCAAGTGTCGTTGTCATCTTCATCCTTCATGCCCCACTGACAGTCGAGACAGAAGCCGGAAGGGTGCATACGTTCGTGCTTACAGTCGTTCGTCTGAACGTCCTCGTCACCGAACAACGCCTGCATCAGTTTCTCCGGGTCGTTGGCGAGGGCCGCGATGTCGCTGCCCTTCTTCTCAACCAGCGCCTCATTCTGTTTCGCCATCATGATGTTGAACTGCTCCCGTGCTTCCTTGTCCTCCACCATCTTCTGCTTCGCAGAGGGACGCACCAAGGCGGGAATGAACATCATCATCCCCACCTCAGGCTGGACGGCGAACTGAACCTGCATCTCATCGACCGTGAGGCCGAGAGGACGCAGGACGTCCACCACCTTGTCCCGTAGCTCTGCGAGAGCCTCGTCGTCGATGAAGTCGTTAGAACCGGGGTCTTTGGGTACTTGGCTCATGACCTCCCCTCAAACTTCAGGTCCATGTGGTCGATTCCCATGGTGTTCTTCGACACCTCACGGGCGACGCGAACCACACGGTCCTTCGCCTGTTCGATGCGATTCATGGGACGACCCAACTGCTCGGCCTTGTTCTCCAGCTTCTTGATGCGATCAGCGAGGCCACGACAGCGTGTGAACCACTCGATACCCTGCTTCGTGAGCGTCGTATTCGAGTCCACACCCTTCGCCTTGGCATCCATGAGTGCAGAGGTCAGAGCACCAGCGATCTCGTCGGCGAGGTCGATGATCTCGTTCGCTTCCTGATCCAACGGGTTGGTGTGCTGAAGAACGATCCTGGACACCCTCTTGATGTCCTCAGGTGACGTCCACAGCATGTGTTCCAGGATGCGGAAGTCATCATCGGTGACAACATCACGCTCATGGAGCCATGCGGTTGCTTTCATCGCCTTGATCGACTGGCGGTAGCGCCTGTCAGAAGCGATCAAGCCCTCCATCTGCATGTCCGACCGGATATCAACCAGGGTGTCGTAGACCGAATCACCCACCTCAACCTTGCTCACCTCGTCCTGAGCAACCTTGAGGTCCTCCATTGTGAGATCGAGCGAGGGCATCCCATCCTTCGCCTTGATCATCTTGACGAAGTTCCCAGGCTCATGGATGTAGTCAACACGCTTCCTGATATGGAACCTGTCGAACAACGCCCACAGTTCCTCACCCTCAGGCATCTCATTCGACGCAGCGAACACGGTGTTGAGTGGAATGTCGATCCTCTCGATACCGTTGTCGAACTGCCTCTCATTCATGCCGGTCAGCAGGGTGTTCTGGATGGCTGAGTTGGCCTTGAAGAACTCGTCGATGTACGCCAGTTCAGCCGACGCCAGCTTGCCTTGCAGGATGCGCTCATACGAGCCACCCTTCAGGAGCATCAGGTCGTAGGGTCCCCACACTTCTTCAGGCGTGGTGAACTTGGTGAACAGGTACTTGAACAGTGTCGCACCGCCGAACGCGTTCACCAGGTCCTCGGACAGCATGGACTTCGCTGTTCCTGGAGGGCCGATGAGTACGGCGTGGTACTTGCAGAGCACGGCGACGAGTGAAATCTCCACCTCGTCGTAACGCTCGATATGTCGTTCTGTCAGCAACTCCCGGAGGGTGCTGAACTTGGCTCGTAGGTCTGTCATGGTCTCCTTATAGCTCGATGTCGTAGTCGGTGAACAGGTCCTTCTCCAGGAGGGCCATGTGATCCCTGGCCATCCGTGTCTCCCGTTCGATCCAACGCTTCTCTTCGTCCACGAACCCACATTCCACTGTGATGCCTTCCGGCGTGATATGGAATGAGTGATCGGTGTGTCGTGACTTGACGTTGTTGATATCTGTCGGTATCTCGATCTTGATGCCGGTGATCTCCTGGTCGTCGTTGGCATATGTGTAGTTGGTGTCAACCCTCACTTCATATCCAGTGAACTTGAATGCTTCAACGAGTCGCTGTAGCGCCTTCCACGCAACATCCTTCGTCATGACCTGATCAATGGTCCCCCGTAGCCAGAACGCTGCGTTCCCTGACGTCCATGCATGAACGGCGTGATCGTCATTCCCCTCACGTTCCTTCGGGTAGTCGAGGTTCCGCATCTCCTCAACCGGTGGGCGCATCAGCTCGTAGTAGGAAGGCGTGTAGTGTTTGACTGTCTCGCCCCACGGGTCGGCAACCCATCTCGCCGCCAAACCACGCATGTCCTCACGGTTGTCGATCTTGATGTTCTGGACGTTGGTGGTTTGCGATGATCCGTTCGCATTCTCTACACGCTGTTTCCTCCACCATTCAGTGGCCGTGTGGAGATGTAGCCTGTAGGCGGCAGACATTCCCTGGTTGCTGTAGTATCTGGACCGTCCGTCGTTGATTTCAAGGCTGATGCCCTGCCATCCCCACAGATTATCAAACCAGGTGACCATGAACACGTTGCCACTTGTCGATGGCTGAGAGAGGGCAGGGCGTTCGATCTTGGTCGGGAGCTTCCACCCACGAGCCTCGATGCCCGAATGGATGAAGTTACTGAGCCACTCGTTCGGCTTCTCGCTGTTGTTGTAGCGTTCTCGTGGCCATGCCTTGTTCAGACCGCGCTTGATCTCATGGGGCGTTCGTGCCTCATCGGGCTTGTACACCCATCCGTTGCCTGAACTGTGGATCGCCGGTGGCTGGAAGAGGTCCGTGTCGTCGAACAGCATCCAGCCGGTCATGGGATAGAGCATCAGCCTCCTTGCTGTGCAATCGCTGCTGCGAGTGCAGCATTCAGGTCGAGTCCCGGTGTCTCCACCAGCTTGCCCTCGACCGCTTCGATGGTCTCACCGGATAGCATCCAGGTGTCCATCTTGTTCTTCATGGTGTTCGTGGAGTCGAACTTGTCCCATGAGGTCATGAGTCCGTCCACGAACTGTGTCACGAGGTCCTGAGTCGCCTTGTCAACCTTGATGTCCACAGGGTCCGGTACATCCTTGATGACGTCAGGGAATGCGATCTCCCTGAGCACCAGGTAGTCCCTGAACAGGTCAAGACGCCACAGCTTCTCTGAGTTGGCCCGTAGGGCCCCTCTCGTGATGAAGGCGGTCTTGCCACCCTTCAACAGCTTGTAGATGATCGCCCATGTCTGTCCTGCCATCTCCGTGGAGGGCGTGCAGTAGTACATGGTCGTTCCGCTGAACGTTGAAGCGTCGAGGTCTTTCGCTGGTATCGGCGAGAGCGTCAACGCATCTGCCCGTGCCACCTTCGGCTTCTCTTCTTCCCTGACAACCTTCAGTCCTTCGACTGTCTCTGCTCCGAGCATCCAGTTGCCCCACTCAACGGTGTGTTCCCCTTCGGGTCCGTCGCATGAGTACTTCTGCCTGAGTTGGACCTTGTGATCCGGGCAGAAGCGGTGGATGTTTGACTTCTGCGCTGGGGCTACGGTCGCCAGGTCAACTGACGCCTGAATCGGCCCGAGCGAGAGAATCAAGTTCTTTCGATAGCTGCTCATCATCTCCTTCCGGTTCGAGGCTGCTCGAACATTCTAGTCGAATGTCGAGCAGGTAGTTGGATAGTTCATCGACGCCGACGTAGCTGCGACCCACCAGGATCACGAGCGCCTCGTCAACCTTGCCGACAATCCGTTGTGCTAGGTCGCCCATGGCTTGTCCTCATCTTCCTGTTCGCGTTCCCTGAACGCCCTGACCTCACTGACGAAGAACTCCATCGCTTCCTCTGGGGTGATGTCGTCGAGGATGTTCCCCAACTCGGCGATGATCGAGTTCATCTTGTCAGTCAGCACGTTCGTCGAACGCTTTCAGGTAGTCCACGTAGGACGCTTCGGTGGTGCCTTCGTAGGCCAGATAGTTCGGGTCCGGTATCGAGCCCGGTTGTGGGAGGTGTATCAACACACGCTTGTTCTCTTCTAGCGAGTGGAACTTTGGCATGTCATCCCACTCCCACCACTTGTCACATCGTGGGCAGTAGAGCTGGTCATGTTCTTCTGTCATGGTCTCCTTCGTTCTGTGAGAAGCATGTCCCTCGTCTCGTTGTAGAGCTTCTCGTACCCCTTAGAGAGCTTCCTCTCGCTGTAGTACAGCCCCCTCCACACCTCTACGGTGTCACGATACTGGTCAGAACTGAAGTTCCACAACGAGGCAAGAAGTACCCAGAGCAGGACAAGAGCCGCCCAGAACGTCTCTTCAGAAAGAACAACACCCAACGCCTGTGAGACGAGAATGATCCACCAGAGCCACTGTCCCCTCAGCCACCTCAGGTAGGTCATCATCCCTGGATCGCCTTTAACGCAGCGTCGTGTGCTGTCGTCAAGTCCGTGAGTAGGGCCTGTGTCTTTCCGGTGACGATGTCGTTGGCGATTCGCTCGACTTCAGGCTGGGGGATTCTCTTGTCTTTGTTCCCGTTGTCCAGGTGGTTGAGGTGCTTGCCCGTGGTTGGTCCCCAGGTGTTCTCGGCGACCAGCCAGTCGTCACGCTGTACCCCGATGAGTGTCTCGTAGGAGAATGCAAGGGAGCATCCCGGTATGAATACGATCACGAAGTTCGGTTGCTTGGTTGGGTAGTAGACCCTCATAGGCCTCGGCTTCTTCCACCATCCGGGCCAGCTATCGACGTTTGGTCCATATTTCTCCTCGTAGTATCTCTTTATCGCTGACATGTGTTACACACCACATCACCCTCATAGCCTGGATATGGGTCCTCCATGCCGTAGTACGGGTCCTCAATGTTGATGAGTCCGAACTTGGCGTGATCGGTTGATGTGTAGCCACATTCGTAGCAGGTCAATGGAATCATCTTCCTCCTCTAGGTTTACCCAGGGGGAACGACGGAGCGCTCCCCATCCTCCTTCTCTCCCGAACGAGCAGTTGACCTGCACGGCTCGTAACGCCGCAAGGGCAGCGCTATATACGTAACGTGTGTGTTTAGTCGTTCAGGTGAAGGATCGGACGGAGCGTGTGCCACCCCGTCTCACAGGTGTTCCCTGTGCCCCCCGGCCTAAACCGGGTGGCTTCCCTGGGGGTTACCTATACGGACCCGAGTTCCTTCCCTTCTGTCCTGTGATACGCCTCGGGCGGGTCAGACGGGCGGAAGCACCCCAAATTACACCTTCCTTGGCCGCGCTCATTCACGGAAAGGTCGTCCCATGTGTGACTCTTCACCGTCGAGACATCTCTGGTTGACGTTCAAGTGAACGATCACGCGGTGGTAGGCGGGTGCTTCCGCCCTGATTGTTGGGCAGGGACGCTGTGGGCAGCCTGGGGGAAGGCGTGGGGCAGCGTCCCTGCCCTGGTGGTGACCGTGGGAATCGAACCCACTGTCACCGCGGTGGCGGTCGCCCCCATGTTAGGTAGACCAAGGCACCGAACA
>Ga0307378_10007853_pt1 | contig 14299 bp, 9 predicted proteins | sample UN1MG_FD_202238 | JGI IMG/M metagenome (GOLD analysis project Ga0307378, IMG submission 202238) | Soil microbial communities from Risofladan, Vaasa, Finland - UN-1 | ecosystem: Environmental > Terrestrial > Soil > Coastal area > Acid sulfate soil | place: Finland: Risofladan, Vaasa | collected...
GGTCGCGGGCGTCGGGCGTCTCGCGGAGGTAGGTGGCGCCCACGAGGTCCAGGAACCGCGCCTTATTGTTCACGTATTCCTTGGGCACATCGAGGATGATGGCGCCAGGGTCCTGGGTGCCCTTGGAAGCGCCGGGGAATCGGGCGTTCACGAGGCGGACGATCTGGTCGGCGGTCCGGACCGAGGGCGTCAGGAGGGCCAGTCGGAACTGGCGGGCCTTGACCGCCTTGCCGCCGGCCAGGACGCGGCCGATGCGCGGATCGGCGCCGGCCTTCGCCTTCTCGTCGGCGGTGAAAGGCGAGACGAAGACGGCACCGCGGCCCAGGGCCAGGATTTCGCCCTTGGCCTCCACGCCGCGCTCCGACACGATGCGCGTCAGTTCGCCTTCCAGCAGGAACCCGCCCTCGAGGCTCGTCGTGTCGGTGGTGGAAATGGCCCGGACGTCCATGTCGAACAACTCGCCCTTCGCGATGCCCGGCGGGAGGACGCCCGTCACGAGGACGACCGCGTTGTCGGGGCTGGCGAGGATCTCCTCGGCGCTCTCCACCTTGTTGCGGCGCATCATGTCGAGGACCTGCTGGCGGATGCCCGGCGGGATGACCTTGTTCCCGGTTCCGTCCAGGCCGGTCACGAAGCCGAGGCCCTGGACGGGAATCTCCTCGCGACCGGAGAAGCGGGCCAGTTCGCCGACGGTGTCCTTGAGGTAGGGCGGCACCTGGACGTCGCGCGGCGTCCGGGGCTCGCTGGCCACCGGTTTCTTGGCGCAGGAAAGGCCGACGAGACCAAGGCTCGCCAGCACAAGAAGGGCGACGGCCAGCGCACTCGTGCGCCGGCTCCGCCCGAGACCGTTCACAGCCCGGGTAGCGCGCATACAGACCCCGCTCTCACTGACGTTGGGTATCGGCGGCGCCAGTTATCGGACTTTAGCAAAAGCCGCTCCCAGACCTGCCTGCCGGCCGGCAGGTGCCGAAAACCGCACATCCCCCACGCTCGACTCTCTTCAGACCGTCCGGTCGGGGCCCCGCGCCCAGACGCACGATACTCTAAGATGTGGCAGCGGCAGTGTCAAGGGTAACGCTCAGCCACAACCCCTAGGGATGAACACTGGAACGCAGAGGCACCACGGCCCAAGCATCGTTCTAGGGAGCCGAGCCCCGACCCGACAAGGCCTTACCCTGCGGGGCGGCGTGGTTTTCCGGCTGGCCGCGCACCACGCACCGGCCGACGTACTGGCGGCCGATCTCGGCCAGGGCTTCCATCGTGGCCAGATCGTAAGGCTCGACCGCCCGCAGACGAGAGTCCAGGGCGTAGGTCGGCTCGAACCGCTGGAGGACCCAGCGGCGAGCGCCGGCGATGCGGGCCCCCATCGCGTGGATCTCCGGTTCGCCGATAAGCGTCGGACACACGGTGGTTCGGAACTCGTATTCGACGCGGCCGGCCATCAGGAGGTCCACCGACCGGCCGAGCGATGCGAGGTCCACCTCGCCGCCGCAGGCTGCGGCGTATCGCTCGTCGAGGGGCGCCTTCAAGTCCATCGCGACGGCGTCCACGGCCCCCGACGTGAGGAGCGCGTCGAGGCGGTCCGGGCGCGTGCCGTTCGTGTCGAGTTTGACGGCCAGGCCCGCGCGATGGAAGAGGCCGCAGAGGTCCGCGAGGCCATCCCAGAGGGTCGGTTCGCCGCCGCAGATGACCACCCCGTCGAGCCACCCTCGGCGCGACGCCATGTGCCGCAGGACCGACACGAGCGGGATCGTCTCCTGGGGCGAGACAAGCAGCGGCCCGGCGTGGCAGAAGCGGCACCGGAGGTTGCATTGCGGCAGGAAGACGACGGCCGCCAGCCGGCCCGGCCAGTCGATCATCGTCGTCGGCAGGTATCCGGCAATCGGCGGCAGCGCGGAATGCGTCTCGGCGCTCATTGGACCGCGCTCAAGCCTTTGGCGGTTCCGAGGGCCGCCTGGACTTCGGTCGTCAGGGGGGCCTTGCCGTCCCAGCGGGCCGCGACGTCCCCCTCGTCGGACCGGAGGATGACGGTCGGGACCTGGAGGACGTCGCTGAACGCCCCCTCGGCCAGCCCTTCGACCGTGTCCAGGTCGAAGAACTGGAGCGAAGCGGTCGCGGCCAGGCCGTCCTTCGACAGCAGGTGGGCCAGTCTCTCCTTCGCACTCTTGCACTTGGCGCAATTGATTTTACCGAAGACTTCCAGTCTCATGGCTCCCTCTTCCCCTTGTGTCTGTGAGGCGTTCGCGCGTCCCCCCGGGCCGGCTGCGGCGGGCGGCCCGTCACACGTCGGTTTTGTCCGATGGGTTATACGGCGACTTGATAAACACCGCCTTCAGCGGCGCCGCGGTGTCGTTGACGATGTTGTGGACCTCGCCGGGCTCGACGCGGAAGGCGTCGCCCGCGGCGATCGGGTGCTCGCGGCCGTCCACGAGAAAGCGGCCGCCCGCGCCCTCGACGAAGAAGAACGTTTCCTCGACGACCTGGTGCCGGTGGCGTCCGAGTTGCTCACCGGGTGCAAAGAGGATGACGCCCCAGTCAATCTTCGGCCCGCGCATCAGGTACTTGACGCCGCTCGACCCGCCGCGATACGGCTTGTCGCGCTCTCGTGCGATTTCCATCGATATTCCTTCAGCGGCCTCGCCGCCTTTCGGCGTCGGGCGATGGCCGCACGTCAGGTAAAACGACGGGGAGCCGGGACGGCGAAATCTGCCAGTGGCACCCGGCTCCTCCGTCAACAAGGGGTTCCCATTCATCGGCGTCCGTCGCTTCTGCGGATCGCCGCTCCGTCCTCGAAGGTTCGTCGCCGTTCCGGCGACGGCTAAACTTTTCAGCCGGCCGCCGTCCCCAGTTCCACCGACGGCGCCGGAGCGCCGGACGGGGACAGGGACGCGACCGAGTAGTTGCCGCGATGCCGATCCTTCAGTTCGCCCAACTTCGACTTGTTCCAGTTGGCGACCCGGCTGAAGTACCCGACGATCCGCGTCACGCCGTAGACGTTCGTCGACTGGCAAAAGTCGCAATGCTCCTGGAGCCTGGGGGTCCACTTGCGGCAGTCGTTGCAGATCGTGAACTCCGGGCTGATCGTCAGTTGGGCCGCAGGGGTCTGCTCGTAGGTCCGGCGGACGAGGGCGAGGATGCTTTCGGCGGGCGGCCGCTCCTCGCCCACGAACGCGTGGATGATCGCCCCGGACTCGATCATGCCGTGGAACTTCGCCTGCTTCTGGATCCGCGTGAGGAGGTCCACCGGCGCGTCGGCCCTCAGGTGGATCGAGTTCGTGTAGTAGTACTCGTCGGCCGCCACGTCGCCCTTGACGAGGCTCCGCGACTGCGGCCAGTCGCGGTAATCCACCTTGGCGAACCGGCGCGTCGCGCTCTCGGCCGGCGACTCTTCCAGGCTCACCTTGAGGCCGTGCTGGCGCGAGTACCCCTTGGCCCGGTGGTGCATGAACGAGGCCACCAGGAGGCCCTTCTTGAGGGCCTCGTCGGACTCGTGGAGTTCCTGGCCCATCATGTGCTGGACGCACTCATTGAGACCTATGAGGCCGATGATGTAGGTGCACTTGTCGAGGTCCACGTACGGCCGCCCGTCCTTGGCGGGTCTGCCGATTTCCCAGAGCGGCATGGCGGGCGAGGCCATCATCTTGCGGATGAACTCGCGCTTCTCCTGGTGGGCCTTCATCGCCAGGTCCATGCACGCACCGACCTCGTCCAGGAGGCCCCTCCAGTTGCCCGGACCCGCCCGGTAGGCGGCCTGCGGCAGGTTGATCGTCACGTTCTGGAACCCGCAGAACCTCATGCTCTCCGGGTGCGTGATCATGTAGTCGTCGTCGATGGCCGTCCTCAGGCGGCAGCAGGCGCTCAGCGTCACCTCGTCGCGGTCGAACACGAAGTACGGCACGCCGTTCTCGGACGCGATCTGGCACGCCTGCTCCAGGAGTTCACGCTGGGCCGGATCGCTGAACGTCTCGGCGTTGATGTGCAGGTCGCACTTCGGGAACGCGAACAGGTGCCCGTCGCGGTCGCCGGCGCGCCAGACCTCGAGCAGGGCGCGGCAGAACCGCTGGGCCACCTTCTCGTAGGTCCCATAGGTCCGGCCCGTGTACTTGCCGCCTGGCCCGATCGCCTCGATTTCCTTCATGTAGCGCGGCACGCCCGTGTGGACGTTGAAGTCGAGGAACAACGTCTGGCCGCCGCGGCTGAACGCCGATTGCGAGCACGAGAAAATCAGGTGCTGCGCTTCCTGGAGCATCTGGGCGTCGCTCATCTCCTCGACGTACGGGGCGTACAGGATGTTGATGTACCCGACGCCCAGCGCCCCGGCGTAATAGGCCTGCATCGAGGCCAGGAACGTGTTGAGGTGCCCGGTGAGGGTCCGCGCGTGCTTGGCGGGGGCGCTCTTCGTGTCGAGGTTCTGAAGTTCCAGCCCGAACTTCTTCAGGTACTCCAGGCTGTGGCTCGAGCAGTAGACGCGCGTCGGGTAGCCCAGGTCGTGCAGGTGCAGCCGGGCCGTCAGGTGGGCCTCGGCCACCGGCCGCGAGAAGATTTCGCTCAGCGCGAACTGCTTCAGCACCGTCTCGGCGATCGAGAGGTTGATCGCCTCCGGATTGTTCGACGTGATGTTCGAGTTTTCCTGGCTCTTCGAGTAGATGAGGTTTTCGAGGTCATAGCGAGGCATGCCGATGACTTTTTGCCGCTCCAGGCGCCCCGTCAGGCCCCGCTCGAAGAGTTCGTTGTCCGCGAGTTCCCGGATGAGGGCCGTCGAAATCCGCTTCAGGCCCGAGGCCATCACCTTTTCTTCGACCGCCCCGGCCACCTTCCGGGCCGTCACGGCGTCCAGGTGCGCCTCTTTCTCCAGCGCGTCGGCGATGCGGCCCTTGTCCCACGGCAGCAGGGCGTCCTTGGCCCCCGTGTCCACCAGGAGCGCCAGGTCCGTCGTGCTCTTCGTGCGCTCCTGGGTGGCGTGGCGGACCTGCATCGCGCGGCGGGCCTGCGCCCGCCTCTCGCGGTACAGGATGTACGCCTTGGCCGTCTTGGCGTGCCCGGTCTCGATCAGGACCTTCTCGACCATGTCCTGGATGTCTTCGATTCCGGGCGTGTCTCCCTCGAAGTGGCGGTTCAGGTAATCCGTGACCGCCGAGGCCAGTTCCTCGGCGATGAACCGGTCCTCGCCGCCGACCGCCTGGGCCGCTTTGAAGATCGCATCCACGATCTTCGACCTGTCGAACGACATGATCCGACCGTCGCGCTTCCGAATCTGGGTAATGCGGTCCGCCATACGCCTTCTCTCCCTCCCCGTGCTGCCTGGCTTATTTCGCGCCCCGGACGGCTTCGGGCCGTCCGCCGATTGGTCGCCACGGGGGGACGGCGTCGAACCGCCCCCCCGCGCCCTCGCGGCGCTCCACACACAATCCGGACCCGTCGTCAGCCCCCTGGGGCCTTCCGCGGATCCGTCCCCAATCTTTCCTTGCCCTTCTCGACCGACGGCGACGCCTGGCCGCGCTGCGTCAGCATCGGCTCCACTTCCTGCACGAATTCCGACACGTCCTTGAAGTTCCGGTACACGCTCGCGAACCGCACGTACGCCACCTGGTCTTCCTTCTTGAGTTTCTCCATCACCAGGTCGCCGATGGCGCGACTGGGGATTTCCAGGTCGCCCCTGGCCGTCAACTCGTCCTCGATCTCCTGGAGCATCTCGTCGAGGCGGTCCGTCGGGACCGGCCGCCTGTGGAGCGCCAAGGTCAGCCCGCGGCGGATTTTCGAACGGTCGTAGTTCTCGCGGCTTCCATCCTTCTTGACGACGCGCAGGCGCGGCTCGCTTTCGGCCCGCTCGTAGGTCGTGTACCGCCGCTGGCAGGCCAGGCATTCCCGCCGCCGGCGGATCGCGGCGCCGCTGGCGCGCGAATCGACGACTTTATCGTTGTCCTGATGACAGAACGGACATTCCATGTTGAGTGTCCCTACCGAAGTGGTGGCGGCACACAAGATATTGGGCTCGGGGCCCAATCACTGCCTCGGCGAAATCAACCCGGCGCAATCAACAAAAAATGACAAAGTGCATTCCCGAATACCGCATATCGTCGAGGGTAATAGTAAGACCACATCAGGTAGGGTGTCAAACGATTTCCTTCGCGCCATCTTAACGCCCATTTATCTTCACACTCGCGCTGTCTCCTAAGGCCATGCCACACAACATCTTGTGGGTGCTCCGGAGGCATTTTCCACCGGAAGAAATTTCTTTCCACCGCATTTAACCGCGGGCGCAACCTTCCCCACAGGCAGGGGATGAGCCGTGCAGGCATACGATACATGGGGTGATTGCAGGAACCGCTACTTTACTTCACGCTGCGAGGCAGGACCTCCAGCCGCACGCGGCCCGTCGCCAGGAGCGTTTTGCCGAGATCGTCCGGATAGTCCTCGCGGCAGACGATCCGTTCGATTCCTGCATTGATGGACATCTTTGCACACATCGAACAGGGATGGTGGGTCGTATAGAGCGTGGCCCCGGCGATGCGGACGCCGTGCTTGGCGGCCTGGATGATCGCGTTCTGCTCGGCGTGAAGGCCCCGGCACAGTTCGTGGCGCTCGCCCGACGGAACGGCCATTTGCTGCCGCAGGCAGCCGCTGTCGGCGCAGTGCGCGATGCCGCTCGGCGCGCCGTTGTAGCCGGTCGCCAGCAGCCGTCGGTCCACCACGAGGACCGCGCCCACCTGGCGCCTCAGGCACGTGGAACGCCGCGACACCTCGCCGGCGATCGCCATGAAATAGTCGTCCCAACTTGGCCGGTTCATGCGTTCAAGGGTATTCGGCGGCGCTTCAGAAGTCAAGCCGGCCGTGCGGCAGCGGCCGTGCGGCGCCGCTCAGGGCATGAGCACGATGCCGCGGTGGCCGCCCATCCGCACCGTCAGGAACCGGCGGACGCCGTCCGCCCCCGGCGGCGTCTCCAGGGGCGCCAGCACCACCGCCGTCGGCACGGCGTCGGCGCGGAGCCCCGAGCACGGATAGGCCCGCGCGAGCAGGCTGCGGTGCGCGGCCATCCATCGCGCCGCGCTTTGAGGATCGCACGGACTGCGGCCGTCCGCCAGTAGGATCGCCACGAGCGATCCATCGGCGCGGATGGCCGCCAGCGGCGGAGCGTCCGCCTCGTCCACGTCCACGTGGAAAACCAGGTGCGGCGACTCGCCCAGGAGGGCCGGCGCCTGGGCCTCGATCGCTGCCAGGAGCGCGGCCCGGTCTTCGGGGGTCCACGGCGAAAACACGCCCGAGGGCGCAAGCGCCATCGCCTCGACGGCCGCCGGCGCGCGCCCTGCGGCATCGGTCACCCTGTCACAGCCACAAGCCGTGCCGTGGACGGCGGGCTGCTCCGGCGGCGCGAGCAGGCCGGCCGTCTGTCTCTCGGCGGCGGCCAGGAGCGACGGCCAGACCTCGGCGGCAGGCGTCTGGGCCAGGACGTGGATCGGCGGCGCTCGGCCGGCGGCGGTGGCCGCTTCCTCGCGCGACAGGAACCCCAGGTCCGCCAGGTCGCATCCGAGGAATTGCCGCGAGGCCTCGCGCAGCCGCCGATGCAGGCGGCCGGCCTCGTGGGGCCCGTCGCTGCCGACGACGAAGAGCGCCGGCTCCGAGGCGAGACCCCTGGCCCGCCACGACTTCAGGTGGCGGTACGTTTCGACCAGGCTCTCGGCCCCGTTGCCCGCGACGAAGACCGCGCGACCGGCCGCGCGGCCGAGCCGGCGCAGGGCCTCGTGCGGCGCGTCGATCGGGATGACCGCGACCTGGTCGCACTGGGCGAGGAGGTCGCCGACGGCGCGGCCGGTATCCACGGTGGCGAGGTAGTTCTGCGGGCCGAGGCGGCCGCAGCCAGGCTCGCCGAGGACGTGGGCGTCGGTCAGGCTTCCCTCGAACGTGAAGAGGGCGGCGGTCCGGCCCGGCGGGGCGAGTCGCTCGGCCACCGCCAGGGCCGTCCGGCGGCGGTCGGCCGCGTCGATGCCGGCCAGGACGAGGACGTAGAGGCCGCGGATCGGGGCGGGCGGCGGGGCCGGCGCGGTTTCACGGGGCGCAAGCGCAGGCGACGGGGCGGTCGGCGGCGCGGCGGGCGTGATCAGCGCGTCGGCGAGGGCGGCCAGGTCGTCGCCGCGACGGCCGGGGGGCCGGGGGCGGCCGACGAACTGGCGCTTCGGCGCAGCCACATGGAGGTCTTCCATGGCGAGGGGTCCGCCGTTACGGGATCTCGACGACGCTGTTCAATTCGCCGTATGGATTACTCTCGACGTATGGATTGGCCGGGTCGCTGCACCAGCGGCCGTCGATGATGAGCCGGTAGGCGTACCGCCCGGCGGGCAACCGGAACTCCTTCTGCCAGACGTCGGGCTGGTCGGTGGCGGCCATGTCGCTTGCGTCGTCGGCGCTCTGCCACTGGTTGAAGTCGCCGGCGACCTGGACCCGCTTGGCGCCGGGGGCGTGGCAGACGAAGCGGACGCCGCCCTCGATGATCTGGATGCCGTAGACCATCTCGATCTTGCGGTCCACGTCCTCTTCCACGCGGGCGGCCGCGGCGGCCTCCTCGCGCGCCATCGCCTCGTACTCGATGTGCAGGTCGGAGGCCAGGAGTTCCTGCGCCAGGGCCGTGTAGTCTTCGTGGCCGTGCGAGCCGGGCCGGAACTCCGCGATGGGGCTCCCCATGGCGGCGGCCTCCCGGAGTCCGACGTGGAAGCGGATGACCGCGTTCAGCACGGCCGGCCCGTGCTGGTTCCTGAGGGCCGCCAGCGACCGGCGCATCGTCCGCGCCCGCGTGTCGTACATGGTCGGCAGGATGTGGACGGCCGGCGCGCGGCCGGTCTGGCCGGCGATCAACTGGATCGTCTCGAGCGTCCGCGCCAGGCTGTAGAGGCTGAAGAAGCCGAGGTCCACGGGGACCAGCACCTCGGTGGCCGCACGCAGGGCGTTCATCGAGAGGAGACCCAGGCTCGGGCCGCAATCCACCACGACGAAGTCATACCGGCCGGCGCACGGCTGGAGGAGCCGCCGCAGACGGAGGTCGCGGCCGTCGGTTCCCGCCAGGGTCTGTTCGAGCGTCGCCAGGCCGACTCCGGACGGGGCCAGGCAGAACCGCTCGAAGATCTCCCAGGCGATGTCGGGCAGTCCGAGCGGCGGGTCGCCGCCGTCCGGGCCGCGCATCGCGTGCCAGGTGGTCAGTTCGACCTCGTCCTCGCGCACGCCGCAACCGACCGTCGCGTGCGTCTGCGGATCAAGGTCCACGAGGAGCACCTTCCGCTTCGCTTCGGCCAGGCCGGCGGCCAGGTTGATGGCCGTCGTGGTCTTGCCACAGCCTCCCTTATGGTTGAAAATGGTGATGACGCGCATACTGCATCTCCCTGTTTCGGCGGCCGGACGTGCTGCGGCCGTCCTCGACCCCCGCCTTCTCAATACTGGCAGACGGCATTGGCTCTCGTTACCGTATTCTTCGTCGCTCAGAACATACAGGCTTTAGAAAACTTATCGGACCTTGCGAGTAATTCCCTGGTGGCCGGAGCGACTTCGGTTCGGGTACTTGCGCGGTGGGTCTCCGAGCTGCCGCGCACGGCACAGGGCGGCAGAGCCTGCCCGCTGCGCAAGCGACGCAAACTGAAGTCGCGTTACCAGGCCTGGACGTTGCTTTTCGGAAACATCCGTCACGTTTCCGCAACATTGCATCTAATCCCTGTTTTCGTAAGAAGTTATGTGATTTGTCCGCCGGAATTCCGCAGAATAGGATGCGGTACTGAAACACATTATCCGATTGGCGACTATATGCTGTCAGAGATCACGGAGGATACTGGTCGTCTTGAACCCCTGCCTTTTGGGCCATTTTCGACGATTTGCAAAAATTGTCGGCCCATGCCATTCGTTTGGCACCCCAGTTGCTCTACTATACGGCGACTGGCTCGTTCTTTAAACAAGGCATCGCTTGTGACTTCACGCACAGCCCTCCCCCGGGTGCGATAAGTCCTTCAGGCGCTTTGCCACACAACCCCCTTAACTCCCATTTAAGGAACGAGCCACTTTACAAGTCATCGCCCGTCTGGGCGAGAGGAATAGAAGTCAGGATCGTTGTGGGGAATGTTGCGGGATAGCCAGGAGGTGGAGGAGATCGCAAGCACGCCTTTGCCAATCGTTTCACACACACGCCCCAGCTCCACCGGGGACCGAGACTGGCGGGGTGTCAAGCATCATCTACGGATAGATTGAAATTCTGTAAGCGCCGTCTATCCCCGCAACACGGGCAGGGCCTCCCCTCCGGGCCTTGCCCAATTTATTGCGCTCCTCTAGAGTCCGTCGCTAACCCCTCCATGGATGTGGATGGCTTCCAGCGAGGATGCTTTCCGCCCGCCCGCGGGATTTCCGGAACTGCGCCGCCGCCGCCGCGTCTAACTCTCCGAATGCCGAGTCAAGGGTTGGCCGGACGACCGTTCGGAGCGGAAAGGGGAATAGCGATGAGATGCCCAAGGCTGATCGGACCGCTGGCGGCCGTTGCCGCCCTCGTGTGCAGCGTGGCCGCGGCGCAAGGGGCAGGCCTCCTGGTGCCCAAGGACGAGAGCCTCCCGCCACTGGCCATCAAGTACCTGCGCGTCGATGCGACGATCGAGAACCAGGTGGCCACGACCCACGTGGTCCAGGAGTTCCAGAACTCCACGAGCCAGAACCTGGAATGCACGTACATCTTTCCGCTGCCGAAGGGCGCCGCCATCCGCGAGTTCGCCATGTACATCGGGGGCAAACGCATGACCGGCGAACTCCTCGAGAAGGACAAAGCCCGACAGGTCTACGAGGAGATCGTCCGGCGGACGCGCGATCCGGGGCTCCTGGAGTATATGGACGGCAGCGTCCTGCGCTTGCGGATCTTCCCGGTCCCCGCCAACGGAACGCAGAAGATCGAACTCGAGTATTCGGAACTTGTGCCGCTGGACGGCGGATTGGCGGAGTACGTCTTCCCCCTGCGAATGGGCGAGAAGGCGTCGCGGACGCTCGAGGACTTCACGGTGGCCGTGCGCATCAAGAGCGCCGGCGCCATCAAGAACGTCTATAGCCCGACGCACGAGGTGGGCGTCTCGCGGCCGTCGGACCACGAGGCGGTGGCCGGCATGGAGTCGAAGGGGGCGCTCCTGGACCGCGATTTCCAACTGTTCTATACCCTCAGCGAGAAGGATTTCGGCCTGACGCTGATGACCTACCGGCCCGACCCCGAGAAGCCGGGGATGTTCCTCGTCCTCATCAGTCCGAAGAGCGAGATCAACGCCTCCGAGCGCGCCCCGCGCGACGTGGCCTTCGTCGTGGACACCTCCGGCTCGATGAAGGGCGAGAAGATCGAGCAGGTCAAGAAGGCCCTGGCGTCCTGCCTCGGCCAACTGGACCCGAAGGACCGCTTCGCGATCGTCCAGTTCTCGACGGCGGCGGAAGGCTTCGCCGACGGGTGGACCGCCGCCGGCGATGAGAACCGCAAGAAGGCCCGCGAGTGGGTCGCCAAGTTCGAGGCGAGCGGCGGCACGAACATCGAGGAGGCCCTCCAGCGCGTCTTCGCCCTCGCGGCCGACGAGGCGCGCTCGGAGACGATCCTCTTTCTCACGGACGGGCGCCCGACGGTCGGCGCGACCGACATCCAGGCCCTCCTGAAACTCGTCAAGGACGCCAACAAGCGGAGCCTCCGGATCTTCACGTTCGGCGTCGGCGACGACGTGAACACGCACCTGCTGGACCGCATGGCCAACGAGACCGGCGGCCTGCCGGAATACGTCCGTCCGAGCGAGGCGATTGACTCGAAGGTCACGCGCCTCTTTACGAAGATGAGTTACCCGGTGCTGACGGACCTGGCGATCGAGATTCCCGGCGTCAAGGTGACCGACCTGTATCCGAAACAGCCGCCGGACCTTTTCCGCGGCGGCCAAGTCGTGCTCTTGGGCTCGTATGAGGGCAGCGGCGACTCGGTCATCCGCCTCAAGGGCCGCGTCGGCAAGAAGGCGGAGGAATTTGTCTATGAAGGGACGTTCCCGAAGAAGGCCGGCGAGCGGACCTTCATCGGGCCGCTCTACGCCAACCGCAAGGTCGGATACCTCCTCGACCAGATCCGCCTGCACGGCGAGGAGAAGGAACTGAAGGACGAGGTCGTGCGCCTGAGTTTGGCCTACGGCATCGAGACGCCGTACACGAGTTACCTGGTCCTCGAGAACGAGCAGCAGTACAAGCAGTACGGGGTCAATCGAAATGAAGAAGCGGCGACATCGCCGAATGCTCCGGAGGCCCGCCGCGAGGAAGACGCATCCAGGGGAAGGTACCAGAAGGCTATAAATGCCTGGAGCAATGCCAAGGGTGAGTCCGCGGCCCCCGCTGCAACCAAGCCGCCTTCTACGGCTACGCCAGGTGAGGCCACCAACTCGCTGGAACCATCCTCGGTTATCGGCGTTGGCGGCGCGCGAGGGGGTTACGACGAGGGCGTCGGCGGCACTGAGGAAGAATTGAAGAAAGCCCAGACGGGAGAGAAGGCCGTCGAGATCGCCCAGCAGGTCGCCAAGATGAAACAGGCCCAGTCCGGGGCCGCATCCGCCGCCAGCCGGGTCGTCCAGAAGCGCGGCGGTCGCGAGTTCGTCGCCTATCGCGGCGTCTGGGTGGACGGGAAGTTCGACGGGACCGAGCGGCTGACGAAGATCAAGTGGGGCTCGGAGGCGTTCTTCCGCCTCGTCCGCGAGCACGTGGACCTCAAGGAGGCTTTCAGCCTCGGCCAGAAGGTCGTTGTCGTGACCGCGAAGAACCAGGCCGTCGTCGTGGACCCGGAGGACGGCCTCGCGGAACTCTCGGACGAGGCCGCCAAGGCGATCTTCACCGACGCTGCGGCGAAATAGCGACCGAGGGTCTCCCGTGGCGTTCCCCCGCGGCGGCCACCGCTAGAGGCGGTCGCCGCGCGGTGGCGGGTCGGCCGCCAGCAGGGCGGCATCGTCCTCGGCGCCGGCTTCGCTCAGCAGGTCCGCTACGGTCAGATCGCCAGGGCGGCCGAGCGTCTGCCGGACAGCCTGAACCCACTGGACGGCAGCGTCCACCACGTCGGGATCGAACTGGCGGCCGGACTCTTCGACGAGAACCTGGAGGGCCTGGGCCACGGTCCGCGCCTGGCGGTAAGTGCGGTCGGCCGTGATAGCATCCAGGGCGTCGGACACCGCCAGGATGCGCGACCCCATGGGGATCGCCTCGCCTGAGATGCCGTCGGGGTAACCATGGCCGTCGTAGCGTTCGTGGTGGTGGCGGACGATGGGAATCTCGCGATCCAGGAACTGCATCTGGTCGAGGATTCGCACGCCCACGATGACGTGTTGCTGCATGACCAGGCGTTCCTCGGCCGTCAAGGCCCCAGGTTTCCAGAGGATGCCGTCGGGGACGGCGATCTTGCCGATGTCGTGGATGAGGGCGGCGCGGCGGATCGTCTCGACCTGCTGGGGGTCCAGGCCCATCGCCGACGCCACGCGCAAGGCAAAGTGGGCCACGTTCCGAGAGTGGGTCTTGGCGTAGGGGTCGCGGGCCTCGTGGGCGTGGATCAGGCCGTAGATGCCCTGCACGAGGGCCGTCCGAGACCGGGCCGAAAGGGTGATGGCCTGGCGGCGAAGGGTTTCGACGGCCGCCGAGTCAACGGCCTTCTCGGCGACGGCGTCGTGGGCGATCTGGCCGGCGGTCTTGGTGCAGTCGCGGCCGGAGTGTTTGGCGGCGTAGAGTGCTTCGTCGGCCGCGCGGATGAGGCCGTCGGACGTGGCGGCCCCCTGAGGTCCGGCCGCGCTGATCCCCGCGCTGATGGATAGGTGGACCTGCCGGTCGCCGTCCGAGATGTGGCGGTGGCCGACCTTGGTGCGGATCCGTTCGGCGGCGCTGACGGCCTCCTCGGTCGAGGTGTTGGGCATCAGGACCATGAACTCGTCGCCGCCATAGCGGGCCACGAGGTCGGTCTGCCGCGCCTCGTGCCGCAGCAGTTTGGCGGTCTCCACCAGGACGCGGTCGCCGAGGGCATGGCCGTACGTATCATTGATGATCTTGAACTGATCAATGTCCACCATGACCAGGGCCGGGTTGGAGCCGTAGCGGATGGCGCGCTGGACCTCGGTCTCGAGGAGTTCCAGGAACCGGCGTCGGTTGCAGAGGCCCGTGAGTTCGTCGGTGGTGGCCAGCGCCTGAAGCCGCTGGTTGGCGGTTTTCAGCGCCTCCTCGGCCCGCTTGCGCTCGGTGATGTCTCTGATAGTGACCAGGATACCTTTCCTGCCGCCCAGTGAAATTGCAATCGGGTTAAGGTCCG
>Ga0307378_10007854_pt1 | contig 14297 bp, 11 predicted proteins | sample UN1MG_FD_202238 | JGI IMG/M metagenome (GOLD analysis project Ga0307378, IMG submission 202238) | Soil microbial communities from Risofladan, Vaasa, Finland - UN-1 | ecosystem: Environmental > Terrestrial > Soil > Coastal area > Acid sulfate soil | place: Finland: Risofladan, Vaasa | collected...
AGCAGGTAGGTAGTTCCTGCTCAAATTAAATCTATATTTTACTTAAAAAAATTGGTGGCGCAAGGGGGAATTGAACCCCCGTTTGCTGATTGAGAGCCAGCTGAATTAACCACTATTCGATTGCGCCCGTATTCAATAAGTTAATTTATTTTATATGAATTTCCTTTTTTCGTAAACCCTGTATAGTAGATACTCACTTAACAGGGCAAATCTGTTGTAAATAAAATAGTTGTGCCTAAGAGTTTTAATTGTTTATCTTGCATTTTGTATTTGAAACTAACGACTATTCACTATTCACTAACGCCTAATTTTATAATGAAGTGGCTGAGGGAGGTGGGGTCGAACCACCGCTCCCAGATCCAGAGTCTGGTGTCCTACCACTAGACGATCCCTCAACTCTATAATAATCTTTTCTTTTTTTATTTTATACTAAATCGTGTTATTTGAAAAGTCTAATTAATTATTTTTTCACTTCTTCTATTTTTTCTATAGCTACTTTTAAACGTTTAACAGTTTTGTCCTGACCTAATACTACCATTAATTCAAACAAGCCAGGACCTACTTTTTTACCGCTAAGCGCAACCCGAGTAGGATGGATTATTTTGCCGCCCTTTATTTGTAAAGAAGAAACAACTTCTCTTACTGCATTTTCAATACTTTCTTCATTCCAACATTTAAGGGCAGAAAGCTTTTCCTTTAAAGTCTGCAAAATACCTGGTACACCTTCTTCGCTTAATACGCTATCAAAAGCCTGGGGTTCAATATCTATTTTATCTACAAAAAAATAATCCGCATAGTCGATAAACTGAGAAAAATTTTTAATCCTTCCCTGCATCAATTTTATCACTTCTTTTATGTATTCATTTTTTGCCGGAGGAAGACCTTCTTCATTTTCAATATAATTAGCCTCCTTAAGAAAGGGAAGAAGCATTTTGCTTAGGGAATCGATAGACATATTCTTTAAATATTCACTATTAAACCAATTTAGCTTTTCTATACTAAAAACAGCCGCGTGTTTGGAAATTTTATCCAAACTAAACTCTTTAATTAATTCTTCTTTTGTGAATATCTCCCTTTCGTCGCCAGAAGACCAACCTAAATGAGTAATATAATTCACTACTGCCTCTGGGATATAACCCATCTTTTTATATTCCATAACCGAAGTAGCTCCGTGACGTTTACTCAGCCTGGTGTGATCTTGTCCCATAATCATAGGGATATGAGCAAATTTTGGCACATCAAATCCCAAGGCTTCATATATTACTATCTGTTTAGGAGTATTAGAAATATGGTCATCTCCTCTCATAACGTCGGTAATCTTCATTAAGGCATCATCAATGACTACTGCATAATTATAAGTAGGAATTCCGTCTGATTTCATAATTACAAAATCACTTAACAGCCCGCCGTCAAAAGTTACTTCCCCCCTTAATAGGTCATCAAAGGCAATTTCCTTGGCAGGAATTTTAAGTCTTATTACCGGTTTTCTACCTTCTGCTTCATATCTTTTCTTTTCCTCATCACTAAGGTTAAAACAATGTCTATCATACTTAAGAGATTTATTTTCTCTTGCCTGTTTTTCTCTACTTTTTGCCAGTTCTTCTCTGGTACAATAACAACGATACGCTTTTTTATCTTTTAAAAGTTTTTCTGTATATTCCCGATAAATGTGTAAGCGCTTCATCTGATAATAGGGACCATATTCCCCGCCTTTTCCGGGACCTTCATCCCAATCTAAATCTAACCATTTCATACCTTCCAGTATCACATTTACTGCTTCTTCAGTAGACCTTACTTGGTCGGTATCTTCAATACGTAAAATAAAAGTCCCATTATAATGTCTGGCATAAAGCCAGTTAAATAAAGCCGTTCGGGCTCCTCCAATATGTAAATAACCAGTTGGACTAGGGGCAAACCTAACCCGTATTTTTTTGTCTTCCATTCTTTCTCCACCCTTGATTAGTCGTTAGTGAATAGTCGTTAGTATATAGTATTTAATAGAGAATAAGATTTCTACTATATTTCTCTAAACTTGTAGGACATAATATTCTGACTATTAATTATTATTTTTCTACTAATCAGAATCGCTAAATGCACTATTTTTTATAAGAAACAAGATTATTATAATACAAAAGCATTGATAACACAATCTTTACAAAAGAAAGTATCGAGTATATAGTATCGAGTATCGAGTTAAGAAAGAGAAAAAAGATACAAAAATGTAGCATTCTTCTTTTTATCTAACTACCCCACTAAAGTTTACACTAACCAAATGGGAAATTACAAATTCGTATCGCGTATTGAGTATCGAGTATCGTGTGAAGAAAAAGAACTAGAGAAAAAAGAAGATAGGAAAATAAAGGAAATAAATTTTCTTTTCTCTTTCTTGCTACTCTGCTAAAGTTTACATTAACATTAGAAGAACACTTATATTATAAAACTTGTGCTCCTATCTCTATAAGGACAGGTTCTGGGGAAATAGATAGTAAAAACCCAAAATTTTTAACAGGGATTTATTTAACTAATTCTGACACCGGGACTATTTCTATACCAGCTTTAATCAATTCAGGAATCATCCTCTTCAATACATAAAAGGTATTTATGCGGCTATGACCAATAGCAATAGCCTCTCCTTCTCTTAAGGCAGTCTCTTGAACTTTCAACATCTGTCCTTTAATATATTCCATATCGTTCTCATTATCCAAAAAGACTGACCTTACCGCAGACTTAATTTCCATCTCTTGGGCTACTTCATAGGCAATAGAATTCTTACTGGTCATGCTATCTATAAAAAATAAATTCAATTCTCTAATTTCTTCTAAGATTATTTCCATTATTTTTCTATCTTCTGTGATCTTTGAACCCATGTGATTATTCACCCCGATAATATGTGGAAAATTTAATATACATTCTCTGACTGCCTGTCTAATTTCTTCTTCCGACATATAGGATTTAATAGCGCCAGGTCCGGGGTTAGCAGAAGAATTACTGGGCTCCATGGGTAGATGCAACATAATTTCCTGATTATTTTTTCTGCCTTCTTCTGCAATAAATTCAGAATACTGGAGAAAAGGGAATATAGATAGTGTCACAGGAAATTCTAATTCCATCATTTTCTTCGCCACTTCTGTTTCATATCCTAAATCATCTATTATAAAAGCTACTTTAGGTGAAAAGTTTATCTCTTCTTCTGAAGAGGATAAATCATTAATTATTAAATCTGTATATTGTTCGCTGTCATAAGTAGTTTCTTCAGATTCCTTTACTTCTAACTCTATTTCATTAGTAGTGGTTAGGTTAGCATTTTGGGTATTATGAAGGCTATTTTCTTCCTTAATAGACTTATCGAATAAATTAGAAACACTAAAAGCTATGACCAAAATAATTATTAAGGCTAGAATATTTATAATTTCCCTCTGGTTCTTCTTCAAAATAAAATTCCTTCCATCTTTCATGCTATCAAGAAATATTTTATCGATAAGTTCTTAAATTCTCTACGGGTTCGATAAATCGAACCCCTACATATTACTTATTACTTATCGCTTGTTGCTGGCCTATACGCTACCCGCTGAAATACTAGATACGAATTAGGCTTCTGGCTTTTAACTTCTATTTTCTTCACGATATACGATATACGACATACGATATACTAATAAATACTAATCTATTTCCTCTTCCAATAACTGTACCGCCTTATTTAATTGCATATCCTGTTCATCATCTTCTGCTGGTTCCACTAATATATCCGGTTCAATCCCGATATGATTTATAGAACGCTCGTTAGGGGTAAAATATTCAGAAGTAGTAATAGCAACTCCTGAGCCATTATAAAGATTAAAAACTTGCTGAACTACTCCCTTGCCAAATGTTTTTTCCCCCAACAACTTACCTCTTCCAGAATCCTGAATTGCTCCAGCTACAATTTCCGAAGCACTTGCACTACCCTCATTAACCAATACGAATAAAGGCCATTCGGGGTATTTGTTCCCTTTGGATTCTATAGTAGCTACTATCCCATCTCTATCTTTGATATGAACAATCGGTCCTTCTTTTATGAATTTGCTGGCCACCTCTATGGCGCTATCTAATAATCCTCCCGGATTATTGCGTAAATCGAGAATAATCCCATGAATATCACTATCTTTTTTAAATTCATTTAAGACTTCTTCTAATTCAGGTTTAGTATTCACATTAAAAGTAGTAATTCGGATATACGCAAGGTTATTATTCTTACCCATTACTTCCTTTTTTACTGCTTTAACTTCGATTATATCTCGAATTATGGAAATTTTAAAAATTTCCTCTACATTTTCTCTCTTAATTCCTAAGATAATTTCGGTTCCTTTCTCTCCCCTTAAAACATTAACTGCTTCATCTAACCCCATTCCTTCTGTTGATTTTCCATCAATCTCTAATATCTTATCTCCTGCTTTTATTCCTGCTATATAAGCTGGGGTATCTTCAATGGGAGAAATTATAGTTAATTGATCATCTTCTATAGAGATAATTATCCCTAAACCTCCAAAATGACCTAAAAACATATCTTCCTGCTCTCTTTTAAGTGCTTGAGGGTCCATATAACGAGTATAGGGGTCATCAAGGGTTTTAAGCATACCTCTTATAGCCCCCTGAATAACTACATCTAAATCTATGTCCTTCTTTATGTATTCAAACCTTACCAAATTTAAAGCTTCAAAGAAAGGCTCTAAGTTGTTAAATAACATCTCTTCATTAGTCTTGCCATTTGCCCCAACATTATAAAATAGGAATCCACCTATTATAGAAACCAATACAAAAATCGAAATTAAAGTAATTATTCTCTTTCTTTTTATATTTATCAAAATTTTCACCGTCCAATTTTTAGAATGTTTATATTTATAGCCAGTTCATAGGGTCAGTAGGTTTACCTTCTACCCTAACTTCAAAATGCAGCCTGGTGGAAGAAACGCCGCCACTATCACCCACCTGACCTATAGATTGTCCCTTTTTTACTTTATCCCCAATATCTATTAAAATTTTAGAAAGGTGGGCATACAGAGTAGTAGTCCTTCCTCCATGATCAATAATTATTATCTGCCCATACCCTTTTATATTTCCAGTATAAATTACCTCTCCCGAACCGGCTGCATGAACTACCTGTCCAAGGGGAGCACTAATATCTATTCCAGAATTAAAGGTATAAGTATTAAATTCGTTATTTTTTTGTCTTCCATACCCAGAAATTAATTTGCCCTGAACAGGTAGGGTTAGAATTCCCTTTTTAGGTTGTAGAGTAATCTCTGGGACTTCTTTCTGGGAAACCTTTTTAGAATCCTCTTCCTGTTGCTTATAAATTCTTTCTATTATATTCTTTATTTCTTGAGAAGATTGCTCTAACTCTTTTAAAGACTTTAGGTATGTTTCTTTTTGAGAGTCTATCTTATTAATTATGGACTTTTTGGATTTAATAGAAAATTCAATATTTTCTTTCTCTTTCTCTACTTCTTTTTTTAACAAACTCAATATCTCTTCCCTGTTCTCCAGGTTTATTTTATTATTCTCTATCTTGTTCATCTGCTGGCGAATATCATTAATCACTTCAGCATCTAAAGACAAAATATTTTTTATATATCTGAAACGAGTAAGAAAATCAGAAAAGCTTTCACTATTAAATAAAATTTCCAGGTAACCAGTTAGACGGTGTTTATATATCTCCCTTAATCTGCTTTCTAATAGCTTAGTCTTTTCCTTTAGCTTTTCTTTTTCAATAACAACTTCGTCTTCTGCTGCTTTTATCTCTTTTTGAGCAAAGTCTAAATCTTTTTCGATAGTTTGCAATTCTTTCTCTGCATCCTGTAAAAGTTTTTCTATTGTATGAAGTGTTTCTAAATAACCAATTTCTTTTTTTTGTAAATTATTAATTTCATCTTTAACGCTTTTAATCTGCTGCTCTATCTTTTTTAATCTCTGGTTTTCCTCGTTTATCTTTTGACTGTTGTCTCCACTGCTATCACCATAGCTAAAAAACAAAACAAATAAGATAAAGGCTAAAATTAATATTAATGTAGAAAATATTTTCTTATTTATTAAAACTAATCTCTTTTCATACATTTAAATATTTTCCTACTGAAAACATACTCCCTAAAATTCCCACTAAACTCCCTAACAGTACAATTGCTATACCTATGGGTAATAAATCTACATTGTCCACCACTAATGGCAAAAAAGGAATAGCTTGATGTACTTCATTTATTGCAAAAAAATAAAAATTATATAAAATTATTGTGGAAAGAACGCTTGAGATAAAGCCCTGTAAAAAGCCCTCAATTATAAAGGGCCACTTAACAAACCAGGAAGTAGCTCCCACTAAGCTCATTATTTCAATTTCATTTCTTCTGGCATATACAGTGATTTTTATTATATTAGATATAATCAAAATAGAAGCAAAAACCAGAAGGGCTAATATTAACATTCCCGCTCTCCTAAATATATAAGTAAAATTTAACAATCTTTCAGCTGTTTCCCGGCCATACTCAACTTCTTCCACTTTTATAAACTTAGTTATCTGATTAGCAATTTGCTCAATCGTTTTAGGATCTTTTATCTGTATCTCAAAAGAAGCAGGAAGTGGGTTTTTTTCAATAGCGCTGAGTATATCTTTTTGCTCTCCTAAATCTTTTGATAAACGCTGGTAAGCCTCCTCTTTAGATACAAATTTTACTTCTTTTATTCCGCTTATAGAATTAAAGTTATTTTTTAAAGTGTTTAACTCGGCAATAGAAATATTATCTTCTAAATAAACTATAATCTCTAATTGAGATTCTAAATTTTTTAAAAAAAGATTTAAATTTACAGATATTAATAGAAAGACACCAACAATAAGTAAAATTGTAGTGATGCTTAATATTGCTGCTATACTCATTAAAGCACTTCTTCTAAAACTGAGTAAAGCCTCTCTAAAATAAAATCCCATATTCTCAAAAATCATCTTAATATATCCCTCTTTGGGTATCTTCTATTATTCGTCCTCGCTCCAACCTCACTACTCGCTTCTTAGCTTTATCTACCATAAGTTTATCATGAGACGCCATTATAATAGTAGTCCCCCGTATGTTTATATGAAATAGAAGTTTCATAATCTCCCAGGAAGTGTAAGGATCTAAATTGCCAGTTGGTTCATCGGTAAGTAATATTAATGGTTCGTTAGCAATAGCCCGGGCAATACATAATTTTTGCTGCTCTCCTCCAGATAATAAATGTGGTTTTACCTTCCTTTTATTTTCCAGCCCTACTAAATTAAGGACCTTCTTAACTTGCTGTCTTATCTCAAAATTAGTTGCTCCAATCGCCTTTAAACCAAAGGAAATATTTTCATATACCATTCTATCATACAGTAATTTAAAATCTTGAAAGACAATGCCTATGTTCCGCCTCAGATAAGGTATGTAACCGGGTTTAAGTCGAGCTATATTTATCCCATCGACAATTACTTGTCCCTTGGTAGGAACAATCCCTCGGTAAATCAATTTTAAAAAAGTGCTCTTCCCTGCCCCGGTAGCACCTACTAAAAAAACAAATTCACCCTTTTTTATATGGATATTGATATCTCGTAAGGCCTGAATTTTATTGGGATAATTTTTATATACGTGAAACATTCTAATCATATTAAATAGTAACCTCAAAGGTTATGGTTTTAAAAATTTATAAACTAATTCATTATTAGCAAGAGCTTTTTCTTCTAAATTATTTACTTTTTTGAGTAAAATATCTTTTATTTTATCATTATTTTCTCTAACATATTCTATCTTTTCTTGAATATTTTTTAAAGAGATACCTTCATCTATTTCTAACAGCAATTCAGGCAATCCCAAATCTTCTACAAAATATTTCACTTTAGGATCATAGTTAAAAGCTATAAAAGGAATATTAGCCATACTGGAAAATATAATTGAATGAAGTCTCACCCCAACCACCAAAGATAATCGAGACAGAACAGAAAGTAATTCTTCAGGCTCAAGTTTTATTTTTAATACCTCGGCCTTATTCTTCATTAAAGATAATATTTCTTCAATAATACGAACATCCTCATTAAATTTAAAGGGAAGAAAAATAATTTTTGCCTGGTAATTTTTAATTAAATAATCAGCTACTTGGGCAAATATTCTTATTAAATCTGATCCATAGTTTTTATATTCTCTAACCGAAACCCCAATTAAGGGGCGGCTATCTGAATTAATCAATTCCTGAATATAAGGATAACTATCTATAGTATGGTTAATATTTTTTTTCTTCAACAAAAAAACGGGATCAGATTTCACATATATTGATGGTTTCACCACTCCTAAATTTTCTAGTAATTCTTTAGAGGAGTTATCTCTTACGGTAATTAAATCAACATTATTTAAAATCCACTTCATTAACTTTTTGTTAATCTGCTTATTTACCGGACCAATACCCTGGGCATAAATCATAACCGGTACTTTGACTATTTTTGCTACCAATATCAATCCCAGGTAATATAATATGCTCCAGCCTTTTCCGGTTGAATCTTGAAGCAATCCCCCACCCCCGCTAATAAAAAGATTAACATTTCGCAAACAACATATAATGCTAATTAGGTGTACCCGGTTTATGGCTTTTACCTGATAAGTTCGTGAGGTCTGCAAAGGATTATGGGAAAGAACTGTTATCTTTATTTGAGGTATCTTTTCTTTAAAGGCTCCAACCATAGATTTAAGAATGGCTTCATCCCCGGTATTATCAAAACCATAATAACCGGAAATCATTATCTTTGCTATGGTTTTAGACTTTTTCATCATTAATTCTTTTCCTAAATATTTTTACCAGATAATAAAATACAATAATTATTATCAATCCCAGTACCAGGCCTAACCATGCTCCATTAAAGGTGCGTAAAATTGAAAATAAAAAGGGAGTATGAATATGACAGAAGGTATTAATTAAGGTAACCGGGCCAATAGTCCCGATAATAATTATCGGAATCTTAAATTCTTTTATTTTTAAATAATTCATACTCATCGCCAATAATAGAGCGGGATAACCGATTAAAAACTCTTTATTTCGGGGTCGAGCAATTAAAGTCTTTTCCAAGAAGATTCTTATCTTATCCTCAATGCTTAAAACGGGGAGAAAAGAAAAATTCCCTGAACGAGAAATATAAATTACTAAAAATACCGCAAAGAAAATCATTATAATCACATGTTCAATCAGGATAGGCTTCTTGATATTTTCCAAAATCATTAATTTTCCCTTATTCACCTTTAACCACATTATTGCCAGGACCAAAAGAAGCGGGGCCAGATAAGAAATCTTTATTCCGCTAAACTGTTCTATCCCCAACATAAATTTATTATTGCTTAATAAAGCTGCTATTAACAGAGCGCCGGATAAAGTAATTAAAATTATCCTGAAAAATCCGGATAAAACTTCTTTTATCATCTCATTAAAGCTGGGATTATTTTTAGAAAAATCTTGGGTATCTTTAAATTTAGAATTATTGTTTCCCAAAAAATACCTTTCGTTATTAATGATAGCTAAAGTGGGAAATATTAGAGCTGTCAGTAAAGCCATCAGCTTTATTAAAAATATTTCTCGATTTAAGAAGAGGAGGAGTAGAGAAAATAAGATTCCTAAAAATAACAGAGAATATTCTTGATATTTTTTTAGGTTGAAAACATTTTTTAAGAGGATTAATCCCCCGGAAAAAACTCCTAGAATTAATAAAAGAATAAATATTTTTGGTTCCTGGTAGGGAGTAGAAAGAATACTGGCTCTTCCCGTGCTAAAACCACTCGCTTTCAACTCTTCTTTTATAATTCTAATATAAGATACATTGTCCTCAATAAGATTAGAGTCAGACTTCATAAAAGGCTTGATATAAAAGATCCTCACCTTTCTTTCTTTAGCTGCCCTAATCCATCTTTCCGTGGCTATCTGTTTAGAAATAATTTCCATTTCTTCTTTGGTAATACTATGAACTCTAACTGCTAATTCGCTTGCTTGATGAGCGACTGTTTCAATCCCTTTTTGACCAGCAAATTCTATAATTCCGAAGGGATATTCTTTTATTTTTAGAAGTTCTGCGGTATGAATTAAGTTTTCTTTTGAAGGATAACCTAAAACTGTTTCCCCCTCAAAAATTATTCCCGAAATCTTTCCGGCTTTATCACTTTCTTTAAACTTAAAATTTATATCTTCCTTATTTATTTGAGGGAAATTTTTAAAACGTAAAATAACCTGAAAGCCTAAATTTCTTACTAATTCAATATCTTCTTCTGAAAATCCTAAACCTAAATCAGCAAGTTTTTCTTCGCTCCCTTTCACTTTTAAACCTATATGGGGGAAAACCCCAAGATCTCTTACTAAATCTTCACCCAATTGTCTTTGTAAATTATCCTTTGCCCCAAGATAATCATTTTTATCGTTGAATATAATATAAGCTTCTCCTGGCGAAGGTTGATATTTTTCCAAAGGATCGATTGATTTTAAGAAGAAATTTAACTTATTAAGCTCTTTATCAGAAAAATAAAGTATCTTTCCAGAAAAAACGAGATTTTCCAGGGTATCTTCATGAATGGCTATAGAATTAATTCCGGAGTGTTTTATTTTGGCCAACAGCTCAATTTCATCATAACCTTCCTGATAAGATAATTCTCTTAATTCATTCAGGCTCATAACTAATTCTACTTGTTTAAAATTGCTCTCCAAGCAGGAACGATGAAAAGCAATAATCCCGGCAACTACTAAAGCGACAATAATAAAAAAAATCAGAATCGAATAAGATTTTTTAGGCACAATAATATTTCCTCTTCCTTCACTTAATATCTGGTAAACTGAAAATATTTTAGCATATTTGTAATAAGAAGTAAAAAAATCAATTGGTAAAAATATAGTATCGAGTATCGCGTAAAAAAAACTAGGATTCAGGTGTAGGGGCACAATGAATTGTGCCCTTCTTTTATAATTCATAAACAGGCGGGACGCTTGTCCTACGATTAGCGGACTAACCAATTAACAGATCTTCTGTTTTCTTTCCTTTCTTCACTATATACTAAATACTGTTTTTTTATCCGCTAAAATACGAGATGCTATTCACAAGATACGAAACACTATTATATTCTGTCTTCTAGATTCTGACTCCTGATTACTTATTTCCTTAACGCGATACTCGATACGCAATACGCAATACGGATTTTATTGCAATAAAGTCAACATTACTCCAGCAGCAACTGCGGTTCCAATTACTCCGGCTACGTTAGGTCCCATGGCATGCATCAATAAAAAGTTGCTCGGATTTGCTTCTTGACCTACTTTCTGGGCTACTCTGGCAGCCATAGGCACAGCAGACACCCCGGCAGCGCCAATCAAAGGATTAATATTTCCCCCGGTAATTTTATTTAATAATTTAGCAAATAAAACTCCCCCGGCAGTGCCAAAACCAAAGGCAATTAAACCCAAAACTATTATTTTAATAGTATTAAAGGTCAAAAAATATTCAGCTTGCATAGTAGCTCCTACACAGGTAGATAAAAATATTGTGACGATATTGATTAATTCATTTTGAGCTGTCTTAGATAATCTGTCCACTACTAAACTTTCTCTAAATAAGTTTCCCAGCATTAACATCCCGATAATGGGGACCGAAGCTGGTAATAAAAGGCCGATTAAAACAGTCGAAATAATGGGAAAGAGTATCTTCTCTGACCGGGATACTGGCCTTAGTTGTTTCATTACTATTTTTCTCTCCTCTGGGGTAGTTAATAATTTCATTATGGGAGGCTGAATTATAGGAACCAATGACATATAAGAATATGCCGCCACCGCTACAGCTCCCAATAATTGAGGAGCCATTTTAACAGTAAGATAGATTGCGGTTGGTCCATCTGCCCCGCCAATAATTCCTATAGAAGCTGCTTCCTGTATATTAAATCCCAAAAGCACTGACCCAATTAAAGCTATAAATACACCTATTTGAGCAGCGGCACCCAAAAGGAAGGTTATCGGATTGGCTAATAAAGGACCGAAATCAGTCATTGCTCCAATCCCCATAAATATTAAACAGGGATATACTTCATGTTTTATTCCCCACGAAATAAAATATAAAAGACCGCCCTCTTCCATTATTCCGGTTATGGGTAAATTTACTAATATTGCTCCAAAGCCGATGGGTACAAGAAGTAAGGGTTCACATTTCTTTACTATGGCAAAATACAATAATACTCCACCCACAATAAGCATTATTATATTACCTACAGTAAGTTCAGCAAATCCTGAAAGGGTAAATAAGGAAAGGATTTTCATTAAAAGATCCATTTAAATTCTCCTTTCTATTCTAACCTATTACCATTAAGACATCGCCAGTATCTACCATATTATTTGCGGCTACATTTATTTTTTTTATGTTTCCGGAAGCATTGGCTATAATTTCATTTTCCATCTTCATTGCTTCTAAGATCAATAAAGTATCTCCATCTTTTACAATATCTCCTTCGGATACCTTTAGCTGAAGTATTTTGCCAGGCATAGGTGCTACTATTTCTTCTCCGGCCACCGCTGCAGTCGGTGCTTTGGTAGGAGCTGAATTAGATGAGGGCTTAGCTACTTTTTGACTTACCGGCTCTTCTTTTACTTTAGTTGCAACCGGTTGAGGAACAGAAATAGTTCCCGCTGATGATTCATTTCCTCCTACTTCTTCTACTTCTACTTCATACACTTTACCGTCTACTTTAATTTGAAATTTTCTCATTTTATCTATATTCCTTTCTTTCTTTAAAGTTAATATTTTTTACTTAACATTAATTCTTGTCTCCCCATAGCAGCCCAGGGAGTAATCAAAGATGTTTGATATTTCTTAATACTCAGTATTTTAAATTTACTTTTTGGTTTTTCTAAATATGAAGCCACGGCAGTAGTAATTACTGCTATTAATTTATCATCAACTTCTTCTTTTTCTTTTATTGAATTAGTGCTGATTACTGGAGGAACAATTTTGGTTTCTTTAGGTATCTTCTTTGTTTCTTTAATTTTGACGATATTTTTTAAGAATACCATAACTAAAGCTAATCCTCCTAGAATTAAAAATACTAAAATCATATCTATAACTGCTATTTGTATAGCTCCGTTGATTCCTTCAAACATATTTATTCTATCCTCCTTCTTATTAGTCGTTAGTCGTTAGTGAATAGTATATAGTTAAAAGCGAAAAGCTAAAAACCATAACCTAAAACTTTCTTTGTATTGTTTGTTGTAGGGGTCGAATTTATTCGACCCGAATTATTTCGATAATTTTTCTTGCGGGCTTGATAAATCAATCCCCTACATTATATACATTTATCAATATATTCTTAATTCTTCACTTATTTTTTCTTCCTTGCTATTCACTATTCACTAACGACTATATACTAATTTAAACTGGGAAATTACCGTGCTTCTTCGCTGGTCTACTTTCCCTTTTTGTAGATAGCATCTCAAAAGTTGTTATAAGGCGAGGTCTGGTTTCCCGAGGGTCAATGACCATATCTACATAACCTCGTTTAGCTGCTTCATACGGGTTAGAAAATTTTAGTTGAAATTCATCAATCTTTTCTTGGCGTACCTTTTCAGGATCATCTGCTTTAGCAATCTCTTTTCTAAAGATAATATTTGCTGCCCCCTGGGATCCCATTACGGCAATTTCCGCTGTAGGCCAGGCAATTACCTGATCTGCCCTTAAATCCCTGCTACACATTGCCAGATAAGCACCCCCATAAGATTTACGAACAATTAAAGTTATTTTAGGAACGGTTGCCTCAGAATAAGCATATAGTAATTTTGCTCCATGTCGGATAACTCCTCCATATTCCTGAGCAGTCCCTGGTAAAAATCCCGGAACGTCTACCAAAGTTAAAATAGGAATATTAAAAGCATCACAAAATCTGACAAAACGAGCGGCTTTATCAGAAGCATCAATATCTAAACAGCCCGCTAATACTTTTGGCTGATTAGCGATTATACCTATAGATTGGCCATTTAACCTGGCAAATCCGGTAAGCATATTGGTTGCAAAATAAGCATGAGACTCAAAAAAATCTCCTTCATCTACAATATATCTTATTACGTCTTTCATCTCATAAGGTTTATTGGGATCTGTAGGTACGATGTTTAAAAGAGCCTCTTCCATCCGATTAGGATTATCATTACATTCCATTTGGGGAGTATTTTCCATATTATTAGAGGGTAAATAACTGATTAATTTTCTTACCATTTGGTAAACTTCTTCTTCGTTCTCAGCAGCAAAATGAGCCACTCCACTCTTCCTA
>Ga0307378_10007856_pt1 | contig 14294 bp, 14 predicted proteins | sample UN1MG_FD_202238 | JGI IMG/M metagenome (GOLD analysis project Ga0307378, IMG submission 202238) | Soil microbial communities from Risofladan, Vaasa, Finland - UN-1 | ecosystem: Environmental > Terrestrial > Soil > Coastal area > Acid sulfate soil | place: Finland: Risofladan, Vaasa | collected...
TATTGGTCACGCCGTATCAATAAAGAGCATCGGTTTGTTTATAAGGCTAAAAAAGATGAATTGTTAATTGCACAGTGTCGTTACCATTATTAAGAATAAGTACTATCCCATTGAATTCCGCGTAGCGAACGTCCGAAAAATTATATAGAACCCCCCTCCCCTTTTACGAGGACCTGTCCGCCGGTCTTATGGCGGACTTGTCCACCGTATTTCTTGCCCGCCGTTCTTATGGCGGATTTGACCCCATCTTCACAAATTCAGACCAATGTCTAATTTTAAATCGTTTTGGAACCTACGTCCCCTTTTAAATGCTGAAACCCTGAGGGGGTGCGCGGAAACCGAAGAAGCTGGCAAAAGAGATCGCGTATGACCAGTTCATTGGGTCTTTCCCAGTTTTGACAAATTCAACTAATTCTTGGGAAGATTCCCTCACAAATTTTGACCCTTTTGCTTTGCAGAGTATATTTGCTACACATTTGTGCCACGCTCTGAGAAAGCCAACTGAGGTATCAAGTAGGTTCGCATTAACTATGGATTCGTCACCCTTATCGTTCCTGTAAATCTTTGAACCACCTAAGCCTTCAATTTGTTTCTTTTTCTCCTTTTGGTTCTGCTTCCTTTTTCCACTTCTTTTCGTGCCCCTAATACTGTCGTCTTGCTGATAGGCAACTGCCATTCGGGGGTGCATCCTCATACATCTGTCTACTTTGTCGCCGAGCTTGAAGTTGCAATTTGTGCATACATCCCCTTTGGGTAAGGTGTCCTGACCTCCAATGTTTGCAGGGATTACATGCTCAGGGCTTTGATTGTCATCTGTGGGTTGCCCACACCACAAGCAAATGAAGTCTGATTGTATCCTGGTCATCGGATTACCTTGAGATTCGGTTTTTGATTCCTTGACAAAACCTGTAATCTCAAAGAATTATAGATTACTTATGCTGATTAAAACATCAACAGTTATTTCCTTGCCTGATTAAACAGGGTACCTGTCAAGGTAGGCAGGAAGTCTAATATGTAACTGGCAATCTCAACATTTGGTAATCTGTAGGCCCATGACAGAAATATCATCTCTGGCATTAAGAAAACTCATTAGGTATAAGTAAAGAGGTGATTGTGGTAGGAATAAAGATTTAAACCACAAATTCAGACCAATGTCTAATTTTAAATCGTTTTGGAACCTACGTCCCCTTTTACGGTCTTATGGCTGACTTGTCCACCGGTCTTATGGCGAACTTGCCCACCGTCCTTATGGCGAGTTTGAGCCCATCTTCAAACTGGACAAGGCGCTTTCCTTGACCTGCTCTTCTATCCATGCGTAGGTAGTTTCCATACCCTCACGGAGGAGCTTCGAAGGTCTCCAGCCCAATTTTTTATAGATCAATTTGTTGTCCGAGTTTCTTCCCCGAACTCCAAGAGGACCCGGGATATGTTTAACGGAAAACTTTTTACCAGCTATATCTTTAACCATTTCAACGAGCTGACTTATGGTTATGATTTCGTCCGAGCCGATGTTAACAGGTCCAGTCCAATCAGATCTCATGAGTCGAATGGTTCCCTCTAGGCATTCATCAATGTAAAGAAATGACCTTGTTTGTTTTCCGTCTCCCCAAATCTCTATTTCTCCCCCGTCTTCCGCCTTGGCCACCTTACGGCAAATGGCAGCAGGAGCTTTCTCCCTGCCACCGTTCCATGTGCCTTCTGGACCGAAAATATTGTGGTAGCGAACTATTCGCACCTCCATACCAAAATTTCTGTAAAATGCCATATATAACCGTTCGCTGAATAATTTCTCCCAGCCGTAATCGCTGTCCGGATTTGCCGGATACGCACTGTCTTCAGCGCAATTCGGATTCTCAGGATCCTGCTGGTTATACTCAGGATATATGCAGGCGGAAGAAGAATAAAAGATGCGCTTTATATTACGCTTGTGGCAGGTTTCCAGCATGTTCAAGTTGATGAGGGCAGAATTATGCATAATATCAGCGTCATTATCTCCAGTAAAGACATAGCCAGCTCCGCCCATATCAGCGGCAAATTGATAAACTTCATCGAAACGTTGATCGACTGCTTGTTTACAAACATAAGGATCGCGGAGATCTCCGATAATAAAATCATCAGCTTCGGTTGGCAAAAATTCTGGGTATTTTAAATCTACTCCTCTAATCCAATATCCATCCACTTTTAATCTTTTTACTAAATGACTGCCTATAAATCCTCCAGCTCCACAGACTAAAGCCTTTTTCATTAGTGATCTCCTAAATTAATATTTTCTTTCTTCAAAAATTGAAGTGCAAATTTCCAAATAAAAAGTGGGTTATTTTTTAAATATCTCTTCCATAATCTTCGCGGTTCAACACAAAGCCGGAAGAGCCATTCTAGGCCCAGACGCTGCACCCAACTTGGAGCTTGTCTAAGCAATCCGGCATGGAAATCGAACGCTGCTCCTATACCAATCATCACTTTGGTGTTCAATTTCTCAATATGCGACGCCATCCATATTTCTTGCTTAGGTGTGCTCAACCCTACCCAAATGATATCAGGTGAAAGTTTTTCAATCTTTTCTTGTAATGCATTCGCCTCCTCTTCATTCATCTCTCTAAAAGGAGGTGAAAATGTTCCCACTACTTTCAATCCTGGGAATTGAGAAATAAGTCTCGCTTTTAGTAACTCTGGTACTCCTTTTTTTCCTCCATAAAAAAAATGCGTATACTTTTTTTCCTCGGATAGTTTCATCATTTCCAACATCAGGTCTGGACCATACACGCGACTCATATTCTTATATCCGTATAGCTTTCCAATCCATACAGTAGGCATGCCATCAGGAACGCACATACCAGCAGCCTGATGAATTCGCTTCACCTCCTCATCGTACTGCGATTCCATGATTCCGTGTATTCCGGTGACCGTCACGTATTCTTTCTGGCCATTCCGAATCCATTCTTCTATCTGAGTGGCGGCCTGTTCGATATTAACTGCGGCAATCGGCACGGCGAGGATGTTGATCGTCTTCACGAAAGTACTCTCCTTCCTATCCTGACTATGCTCACCCGTCGCAATAACACCCTTCTTCTGTTACTGTCTAACACCTGTATGCTACAATAGATTTTAAAAGACCAAATAAACGCTCCTTTCACAAATTGCCGTCGGGGTACAGATCCTGCATTCCCTCAATGGTAAGAAGCCTTATACTTCGAATGATCTCTGTCCATTTCTTATCAGTTTCGAGATTCCAGCCTTTATAGAACAAAAAGGGCCAGAAAGCCGCAATGCGCTCCTGCACTGATAAAGGGAGGAATTCAAACAGGGGAAAGTTGAAGTGAGGTTCAACTGGGAAGTTCTTGTTGGGTGTCTGGATCCAGTAGCATTTCCCTACACGTGAGGTTTCATGAGCAAATACCCTTTGGTCTTCCCAGTCTCCGACATGCTCAATTACAGAATTCGAAAAGACGATGTCAAAGCTCTTATCAGGAAAATCGAGACAGCACCCGTCGCCTTGAACATAGCGTTAATTCAACGGAATAACACGAGAGGTGTAATATATCTCTGGATCTTCCAAATTGAGGAAGACGATTTGTCCTTTATAGCCACACTGACGCCATAGCTCAGGGTACCCACCAATGTCCAATATGGTATCATCGTTAGAAAGCTCCATGATGCGAAGAAATTGTTGCATACGTTTTAGGCGCATGCCTTGAGTGCTATGTCTAATAAGATCAATTATCGTTTCATAGCTATGTAGGTCATTATGTTATACAGAAAGCTGTTGTCCGACGGTTGCGGCACTCTATACCATTGTATTTAGCTGTCTTAGACCTTTGCAATCCTCTCTAAATAATAACTCGTAAACAATCTTAGAACATGTTGCTCATAAAGGTTTGGTTTTGTGCTGCTTTCGCTCCTTATTTATCTCAATAGCCTTCTTGTAAACGGCCATTAGCCTCTCGTAATAGACATCCTCACTGTATTCTCGGATTGCTTTCTCTCGACCAGCTTGGCCCATTTCCTGACACAGGTTCGGACTCTCCCAGAGTAGTTTCATTTTGTCTGCCAACTCTTCGGCATTTCCTGGCTCAAAAAGGAACCCTGTCACCACATCTTCAACTATTTCCGGCAGTCCTCCGGTCCTTGAGGCAATTACCGGCAAACCATGGCTCATCGCTTCGGCGGCAGTCAGTCCGAAAGTTTCAAAACATATGCTAGGAACCACTACGAATCGTGCCTTTCGATAGAGTGAGGCCAACTGTGCCTTGTGCAGCCACCCCATAAATGTTGCATTCCTCGGAGCCTTCTCAGCCAATTGAGGCTTAATCGGTCCGTCCCCCGCAAGGCGAACTCCGACTTCAGGAACTCGGGCAGCCGCTTCAAGAAGAGTGTCAACGCCCTTTTCCGAACTCATCCGGCCTACGAATGCAACATACCTACCACCAGAAGGGTCTATGGCAGAATCAGGAATAGATACCATATTCGGTACAACCACAATACACTCCTCCGGGAACCCAGCCTTAATCAATCGATTCTTCGCAAACTCTGTCAAAGCAATAAAAAGTGTTACATAATCCTTAAAAAGTAGGAATTTTCGCGCTACGGCGGTTCGCAATGCGTATCCTATGCTTTCAAATATGTTTTCCCTGCAGTTTTTCAGCACGCACCAGTATTCCCGACCACCGTTACATCGTTCACAAATCTCACCTTCATCGAAGAAAACACCTGTTGGGCAAATAAGACGGTAATTATGGCACGTCATTACAACTGGCATATCAGACTTTCGGCAGGCAACCAAAACTGAAGGTGAAATTAATGGGTACACATTGTGCACATGGACAACGTCCGGATGTTCTATCGTAAGAATGTATGAAAGCTCCTTCTTTGCGGAACTCGAATAAATGCCTTCTTTGAAAGCATGCATTTTCCACCATAGGCCTTGCACATTTTGGCTGTTACGTTCGAGGAAGAAAACTTTAAGTCCTTTCTTCCTGAGCATAAGACTGATTGCCGCAAACATTAGGTTTTCGCCACCACAGAACCTGTAATGGTTGTGAACTTGAACTATTTTCATCAATTATTTTCCAACTTACTGTTCGATGCTTTTCGAATGGTGCTCATCAATATCCCAAGAGTGTCCCGATAGGTGCCAAACACCGCCGTTTTCCAACGTCTCTTCAAAAATGCATTGGGTGATATCAAACCACGTTTTATCAATGCCCGTTTTCAAGAAGCGTGGAACTACTCCCCAATTCTGTGTCAACACTGCATGTCGGAGTCGAATCCAGGTCGGGTACGGAAAGACCTGTATGGTTGTCGGCATCCGCCATACATCTTTTTCAAGAGAACCTAAAATAAGATTAGACATACGCAATTAAACTTAACTCTGAAAACATCTCTGGCCATATTTGTGCAAGAAAATAATCAAATTTACGTCCACTAAACATTTTAAAACCAAGAGGGTAAGGATTTTTTTTAACTTTTGAAAAACCACACCTTTGAGTCAACATGAGAGAGAGAGACCGAAACGTAAAACAGTGAAAATGACCTTCATCATAAAGATCAACTGGTTTATTGTTATAGGTAGTTAATCCCTCATTTTTTGAAGCTGTAGAAGGAAATCTCCCAAAAACCAGTTTAATTCTACGTGTAAATTTCGCAATATTAGGCGTATCTATGTATAAGAAACATCCTGACTTTATTATTATACGTATATTTTTCAACGCCATCAATGGGTCTATAAGATGTTCAATTACAGCAATCAGGATAACTGCATCATATTGACCAATTTCTTTATAATATTTAGGATTATCTGCGTCAAATTTGATTATCTTGATTTTACTATCATTTTTAAATCTGTTTCTTAACGCTTGCAATCTTACATTAGAAAATTCAGTTAATGTATATGAGTTAAAATTAATTTTGTTTTCAATAAAGGCGTTAGCGATTACACCTGATCCGGCTCCTATTTCAAGGATATTACAACCATTAAAATGTTGGAGAAAATATTTTATACAGGCTTCATATCTATTTGATGGATATTTATAAAAAAAAGATTGAGTTTGGATATTGTTTGACATTTCATAATGATACTTTTTATCATAATGATTGAGAAGACGTTTGGTTTCTAACATTTGTGAATATCCTTTTGGGTCAAGTCTGAAATTTCCTGTTATTTAAAAAAACATATTCAACTGATCTTATGAACCCGTCCGTCATCCGGCAAGTATTTATTCTAGAAATCAATTCTTGGCCTGCTTTACCCATGACTTCTTTTTTCTCCCGTGCATCCCATGCATATTGAAGTTTTTGTACAATATCATTAATATTTAAAGGGTCAATGATCCAGCCATTCTGACCATCAACTATCAGGTCATCTGCGCATCCGGCGTATTTAGAACAAATTACTGGCAAACCGGATGCCATAGCTTCATTGACAACAAGTCCCCAACAGTCTTCCAATGTAGGAAAAACAAATATATCACTAGCTTTATAAATCGCCGGCAAATCTTCAGGATTTACGAAACCTATAAATTTAACGTTACACAACCCGAGGCTATTCACAAGATTAATAAGACTTTCCTTCTGTACACCATCACCAACCAGAATGAGAGTAGCTTCCTTATTGTTTTTCATGCAGAAAATCTTCCAGGTTTTTATAAGATAATCCAAGCCTTTTCTTGGGATCAGCCCACCGACATGTAGATAGCAGAGCCCCGAAATTCCTAATTTCTGCCTGATAGATAACCGTCTGCTTACTTGAAAACTCTCCAGGAACGGGGTCATGTCTAGTGCAAGTTTAACATCAAAGATTTTTTTAGGATCCACACCCAAACTTTCAACATAACTCACCGACTCACTCCCCCCGCAAGTAAAGGCATGGGCAAATCTACACAGGATATTTCTCAGAACCCGCTGTTTCCAATTGATATCCCTTTCAGTATGTTTTGTTCCTTCAAAATACAATATAAGGCGTTTTCGTGCGATTAGAACATAAATGGCTGCTATAAGGCTGCGGGCTCCCATCTCTGAAGAAATAACAACATCTGGACGATAGCTCCAAAGGTCAAACCATAATCCAACAGGCAAGTGGATTTGTCTTACATCTCTAAAATTCGTTGGGTGAGTATGAATTACAGTACGCTTATATGATATATTCAAACTTTTCTTGCATAAAAAAGGAAAGTTACTCGGGGAGTCCCACTGACGATCAAACTCCATATCACAAGATGTAAAAACCTTAAAATCCCAGCAAGGAGTACCATCCAGAGCAGTATAAAGCGGAACACGATATGGAGAAATAAAGTTAGTAGCTAAAGCCACACGCATGATTATTTGCCATCTCCTTTCTGGTTAATCAACAATCATGATATGATGAAGCTCTCTTTTTTCACAGAGAAAGTTACGAGTACATATACTGCTTTCATACGTCCACAATCTGTCTATCTACAGCTCAAAGTTTGTGACAACTGTCTGCCAAAACCACTTGGCTGCTCAATAGGTTCATACTAATAAACCAACATTACATGTTTCCCGCGTTGACATTCATCAGTGGTAATATCATTCCGCTAACATGCGTCTGTAAACAAATAGAGACTTTAGGATCGCTCGATGATAGGATAAATGTGTTAGTGCATTATTCTTATTTGGAATGAATGGTAACAATAGCCCCCATAAAAGAAACTTGACTATTGCGATTATGGTAATGATAACATTATAGATTCGCGATGAGAGACTATTATGGTGTTTGCAGTAGACATACCTCTCTGAGAATACTAATCTAAGCATAGCAAGTTCAAATTGACTTCGGATTTTTGTACTACCTCTTTGATAATGGACAATTTTTGCGTTTGGGTAATACATCACCTTCCACCCAGCTTTTTTTATTCGAAAACACCAGTCGATTTCCTCGCCGTACATAAAAAGCTTTTCATCCAGGAGACCCACATCTTCGATAACCGCCTTTCTGACCATAAGACATGCACCACATACCCAATCAACATCTTGTATTTCCTCGTGTGACATAGTTGTCAGGTAAGTTTGTCCTGGAAACCTCTCCATACCAAGTAAACGGCCCAATGCTTTTGGCACGAATTCGCCACCGAAGAAGGCTTTGGCCAGACTGGGAAACCAAGCCGCCGACAGCTGTAGGTTACCATCCTTGTTAATCAATTTACAGCCCACAACACCTGCCTCTCTGCGCTCGTCCATAAATGCTACCATTTTATATAATTCTTGGATTAAAACCACCGTATCACTATTAAGAAGTAAGACATAACGTCCTTTAGTTCTAGGGATCGCTTTGTTATTAGCCCGTGAGAAACCTTCGTTCCGCTTGTTTTCTATTAATTTAACTTGCGGGAACTCTTTCTTTACCATCTCAGTGCTACCATCGGAGGAGTCGTTGTCCACAACGTGAACTTCAAAATTGACGTTGCGAGTGGTATTGTACAAAGACTGGAGACATTGTCGTAAAAGCTCTCTCGTGTTAAAATTGACAATAATAATCGAGAGATCAATCATGCCATTTCCCTTAATAAAAATTATATTCTTTTTCTTTTTTCTTGCTTTCATTTTATAGGACTTGCTTTTCAATCGCCTTTCATCGACCATCATTTTTCCATCTGTTTACATATAGTATTCGCATTAAATATTGCATTTAAATAAGTCTTATGGTATATTCACTTCAAGGAGGTGAATTATGCCAAAAGTATTAAAAATTAAAAATGTCGGCCAGGTTAAAAATAAAATAAAAAACTTTTTTTCAGCTCATGAAGATGCACGTTTTGTGCGCAGGTTAGATGTCATTGCATTGATATGCGATGATCACCCCATTCATTATGTTGCCGCTCTTTTCGGTATTAATGCGACCACTGTTCAACGCTGGGTTCATCGAATCAATGAATCTGGCTTTGGGGGCCTCAACGATAAGTCTGGCAGAGGTCGTCGCTCTCAACTGATTGACACGGACCGGCGCCAATTAAAAAAAGTCATTGAAGGCCCTCCTTCAAAGTTTGGCTATGCGCAATCACGATGGGACGGAAAGCTTTTATCCCACCACCTGAAGGTGCACTATGGGATCCATATTAAAGTGCGACAATGCCAGTATCTGTTTAAGCACCTTGGGTTCTCTTTGCAGCGGCCTCGAAAAATGCCGACAGGGGCTGATCCTCAAAAGAGAGAGGCATTTAAAAAAAATCCTCAACGAAGTGCTTCCCAATGAAAACATAGAACTTCTTTTTTATGACGAAGCATTCTTTCGGAGAGAAAGCACTGTGACAAGAGGATGGTATCTGCGTGGGTCTAAAACTGAAATCCAATGCCCCATGACCTTTGAAAAGGTAGGGACATGCGGTGCAGTTAATCCTCGCAACGGCAGCTTATATTCACTGGCTTTTGATGGCTTTGATTCAGATACCTTCATTTACTATCTTACATGGTTGTTAGGGGTATTCAAAACTCAAAAAAAGATCGTTATTGTCCTTGATAATGCCAGTCCACATAAGAGCCATAAGGTGAAAGAATTTGTTGAAAAAAATAAACAGCGACTGGAGCTTTTGTATCTTCCCCCGTATTCGCCGGATTTAAATCCCATTGAGCGGGTATGGAAGAACGTGCGCTACTATGTAACCCACAATATCTATTTTGAGACGCTTGAGATACTTGAAAATGCAATCATCAACTATTTAAAAGAGCATGCAAAACCTAATGAGAGATTACAATCACTATGCTGCATTAATTATTGCGTTTAGTATAGCATCTCTAGACGTTTATGCATACCTAATCACTCAATTTTCGACTCCTCAAGTTCATACTTTCTTGTTCCAAAAATGTAATATGCAAAAACAAATGGACCAGTACCAGCAAGTGGACCAAATAAATTGTTAATCGTGCTCATGGGTAAAAACATCATTAATGATAGTAAATAGCAAATTATAAAAAGCCTAGCATCTGGTTTTCTCAATGCTATATAGATTTTTTCAAAAACGCCAAAAAATATTCCATAAAACAGCATATAAAAGAAAACTCCTCCAATACCAAAGGCCGCAAAAGCTTCACCAATCGGAGTTATACGTATCCCATAAGGCATATTGAACTCTTTACCATAATAATATACTGCGCTATACTCTCTAATACAGGCATTTTTATCAGAACCAAGAAAAGTAAATATTGGTCTGGGAATGAATATAATAAAAGGCCCTGATAAAATTTGCCATCCCAGATAATTTGAGCTCGATTTTGCCTCATTTACAACAATTGAATAATATCTCCATTCAGGATACGCATTTATTATGACTGTTTCTATGCTAGGTAGATAAGATATATCAGACAAATTGTCACCAGCCCTATGACGGGTTTGTAACATCAAAATATAAAGTATGAGGTAAAAAGAAATCCCTATTAATAAAACTTGTGATTTTTTTACCTTTGTAAACTTAAAATACATAAGTCCTAAAATAAAAAGTATTATAACAAGTTGCATCCTTTGGCCATATACTGCTGTCCCAAGAGCGGATATTATCGTTAGAAACAAATATATGTACCTTTTCTTGTTTTTTTTAAGAACAAACAACATGGATGACAACAAACCTACAACGACCCATAAATCAAATCTCAATATAAACCGTCCAATTATCTTTCCATAATTTAATCTCTCATTTAAATGATCTCCCCTAATTAATGGAATATAACCAATTTTGTATAGAGAAATAATTGTTACCAATGTAGATAATAGTAAAGATAATATAAGTAATAGTAGCATCCTTTTGCGATTCCATAACGCTATATAGTTAAATTTTAACCTTGCAAGTAAAAAATAAGAAAGCAAAACCCCACCAAAAAAACAGAAAGTACCAAAGGACCAAACAAAAGTGGGAAAGGCAAATGACGGCAACTGTCTCCCCTCAAAACTGCTATAAGTTTCAAAGATTCGTTTGAAGCCTAAAGAGCCAAGCAAAGGAAATGAAACAAAGATCATCAATAAAAACAATGATGGAGTAAGAAGTCTGCCTTTATAAATAATAATTAACTCAAAAATAATTGAAAGAAGAAACAACAAAATTGAATATACATATAAAGTCTCAGAGAAAATAAAATTTAACATCGGGGGGTGTAAAAGAAGATATACTACACTAAGACAGGTTGTTGTGTACAGAAGTACGGAGATAGGCATTAAGTATCTCTTACCCATTATACGTTCTCCTAATTAAAATGAGGCCTCTATTTAGCCAATGTTGCATTACTACCCGTTCCTCTTGCGCGAGAATCAGAAACCATGAAGAAAGAGCGAACGCTGGCAATATCATCATAAAAAAGATTGCCTTTATAGTAATGCCCATAGGAAGCATAGCACATCCCAGAGCAAGTAAAGCTATCACAAAGACCAATGTCATACGCTGAATAATAAGTATACTTTTTGACAATAAAAACCAGGACATACCGAAAAGAATAATAGTGTCCACCGTTACGCGAGCCAACCATGCGATAGCCGCGCCTTCTATACCATATGCGCCAATCATAACCCAGAATAATAGCAGGTAAAAAGGTAATTCAATCATGTGTAGTTTTGCCGTCAGATCTGGTCTACCTATCCCCTGGATTAATGCAAAGGGTAACTGAGCCAAACTATTGATGAATACACCAATGGTCAACCATTGTAAAACACGGGTGCTTTGTTGTGCAAATTCTTTACCCAGCCAGAGATCAATACCTTCACCTCCAAGGGTCACAATAATAAGAGTAATGGGAAACAGGACAAGAAAGATGTATTTGATCGATTTCCCAAAAAGTAGAGTCGTTCGATTATGATCTTTAACGAAACTGGTAGAAAAGGCAGGGAATATAACACTTACCAAGGCACCGGGAATAATCAAGAGCTTGGTGACGAATTCATAAGGAACCACATAATAGGCTACGGCGGCCATTGATAACAAAGCACCGATTAGAAACCGATCTAAATAGACCATAAGTGGACTTACAATATTGCTAACGGTAATCCAACCGCCGAATCGCAGCATTAGACCCATTAATTCACGTTTGATAACAACGCCTTTTTTCAGTGCAGGTATAACGTGAAGGCAAAGCATTATATAGATCATCCAGGTAACCAATCTGGCTATCGTCAAAACCAACACTATAGGAAAAAGGCTTTGAGAGAAAGTCAATACTAACAAGGGACCCAGGAAAGCAAACATACCCATAGGGATGCGTACAGCATTGATTACCCCGAAACGTTGCATTGCCTCCAGGATACCTCTTAGGCCTGCTGAGCTGATGATAAATGGAATGGTAATAGCGAGTAAATAAAATGATTGTAAGGTTTCAGGTTGTAATTCTTCCGGGATTTTAAGAATATAGTGAACAAGCCAGGGGGTAAACAAGCCAAGCATTATTGCCCCTATAACCCCCAACACCAGCATAAGAAGTAAGCATGTCCATACCAGGGCCGGGATCTCATCTTCTTGCGCACTACCCAGCTTTTCAGCAACAAGCTTTGTCAGGGCGCGCCCCAGCCCAAGATCAAAAAGGCTGAAATAGCCAATTACCATCCACGCCAGAGTAAGAACTCCAAAGCGATCGAGTCCTAATCCATTTATAAGGACAGGAATAGCAAATATAGCTACCAGTAAAGGTATACCCTGGCCAACAAGGTTAAAGACTGTATTCCGAGCGAGTAAAGCACCACTGGTCAATCGTGAACTATTATTGCTGTTTTTTAAGTCAGTCATATAGAATTCCGTAAAATGGCGTTTGGATCTTTGTGACCTGGGAATGGGGCCACTTAAATATTTCAATTACTTTTTGGGTTACTGGATCTTGATTCCGGATGCTGGATACTCGTTGCTGGTTGTAGGGTAATGGTTATTGGTGAATAAAGGTTCAAGGTATAAAGTGTAAGGCACACGGGTTGATTCAAAATCGGCTCATCTACTCTGCTCCGGATCCTATCAGAACTGCTAGAACGGTTTTAGCCATAATTTTAAGATCAAGCCTTCCATAGCTCACAGCTCTTAGATGATAGCAAATAGCTCATGATTGAAAGTCCATAGTTCATAGGTGATAGCTGATGGGTTAAAAGGCTTTTATTCGACCAATTATCAGCACAATTTCATCTTTCATGAGGCCCCTGAGCAACCTATTACAGATGGAAAGTCTTTGGTGGCAGCCGCAAGGAATATTTATCGATACATTCCATATCAAGCTGCATCCATTTCTCAAAAGGTGAGAAACACCTGTCGTTGACCTGCAAAGGCATGTTTCTCTCGGCAAAAACAAAGGTAGCAGTTCTTAAAGATCGGCCAGGGTACTCCTGAAATATTCAATGGTCTTTTTAAGCCCCTGTTCGATATCTATGTTTGGCTCCCACTGAAGCTTCTCTTTGGCCAAGGTGTTGTCTGGCTGGCGTTGAAGGGGATCATCCTGTGGAAGGGGCTTAAAGATGACTTTGGATGTGCTGCCGGTTAACCTGATGATCATCTCTGCGAGTTCTAAAATACTGGATTCACGAGGATTTCCCAAATTCACCGGACCTATGAAGTCATCCGGAGCCTTCATCATCCGAATCAACCCTTCTATCATATCATCCACATAACAGAACGAGCGGGTCTGGGAGCCATCCCCATACACTGTTATATCCTTGTTTGTTAAGGCCTGCACAATAAAGTTGCTGACAACCCGGCCATCATTCGGGTGCATCCTGGGGCCGTAGGTATTAAAGATCCTGACCACCCTGATATTGACCTTGTTCTGGCGATGATAATCAAAAAAGATTGTCTCTGCGCAACGCTTTCCCTCATCATAGCAGGACCGAATCCCAATCGTATTGACATTGCCCCAGTAATCCTCCTTTTGCGGATGTATTGTCGGATTACCATAGACCTCACTGGTAGAAGCCTGAAGAATCTTTGCCCTGATCCGCTTTGCGAGGCCCAACATGTTGATAGCTCCCATGACACTAGTTTTTACGGTCTTGACAGGATTATACTGGTAGTGAATGGGCGATGCGGGACAGGCCAGATTATATATTTCATCCACTTCAAGGAATATGGGATTCACCAGGTCGTGGCGTATCAATTCAAAATTGGGTTTTCCGATGAGGTGCCTGATATTTCTCTTTGCGCCGGTAAAGAAATTGTCTAAGCAGAGAAGATCGTTCCCATCATCCATCAGACGATCACAGAGGTGTGACCCTAAGAATCCTGCACCGCCGGTGATTAATATGCGTTTGTGGTTATGCCTCACCTTTTTTCACCTAGCTTCTATTTAACCGCAGACACACGCTGACTAACACAGACAAATATTTCCGCTAAAAG
>Ga0307378_10007859_pt1 | contig 14286 bp, 16 predicted proteins | sample UN1MG_FD_202238 | JGI IMG/M metagenome (GOLD analysis project Ga0307378, IMG submission 202238) | Soil microbial communities from Risofladan, Vaasa, Finland - UN-1 | ecosystem: Environmental > Terrestrial > Soil > Coastal area > Acid sulfate soil | place: Finland: Risofladan, Vaasa | collected...
GTGATGTTCTTCAAGAAAGATCCGCCTCTATCATCTGAAAACGGTGAATTTGGTACGAAATTGGGCGATTGGAACTACCTGTGTGCGAGCTGAAGCACTCTAAATTTCCCCGAAGGGGTTTTGTTCACGAACGACCACATCTCATCTACCTGGACTTCGGTAAGCCCAACATCTCTTATCAAAAAGTCCGTCACGTCCCGTGCGTGGCTTGCTAAGTCGTTTACGACGTCTGATACCGTGTCGCGATGGATCTCCAGTATGCGTTCAATAGCTCGTATTCCGTTTTTCTCCACCAGCAATTTGCAGATCATGATTATCTGTTCTTCTGATAACTTGCGATTGTAGAAGACCGTGTTTTTGGTTTCTACGAAGACACTGCCGCATGTCTTGCATTTAAATCGCTGCCGGCCGTTTTTGTAATGTCCATATTTAACTATATTGCCTGCACCGCTTTTGCCGTAATCACGGCAATCTTGATTGGAGCAGAACTCTTTTTGAGGATCTGCCTTTAATTTGCTATTTGGCATAAATATAGGTGGGTAAACCACCTATATAAACCAACCGCATATCAGGACACTACCGTAATTTTGGACTACAGTAAAAGTAATCGGTGATATATTTCATGCATTATACCTCATTTTTTTGTATTTTTAGAACTTCAAGCGATCTATTTTCCCCTCACTATTGCAGATAACTTCAGTATATCAGAACTTGAGTCCATATATACTTCCCTCTTGTCGAACTTCTCCATCTTCAATCGTTTTTCCCTCCCCCTCATCTGTAAGTTACCCAACGGGCTCTTAATATTCCCTATATCCTCGTTACTCATATAGGTATATATCTCTGTCGTTTTCGAATTTTTGTACCTAATAGTTCTTGGATATATCACAAATCCACGTCGCTCTCCTCTGAATGCCATCCGTAATTATCTCTTGAGTATTTTGATTTACTTCCCTTTCGGTTCCATCATTTATACATTTTTGGGTGGTTTTTCGATGTTTTTGGAGGTTTTTCAAAATCCTCTCCTAATGGTTTCTTGCTATGATTCCAGACCCTTTTTATATCGCTCGACTATTATTATTAAACCATGCTCGTAGCACACACACCCGATGCGGATGACGCATTCATGTTTTACGGAATGCTCAGTGGTAAAGTTCCAACAGAATTAAAGATAGAACAAATAGTAGAGGACATAGAGACACTAAACCGTAGAGCCTTCAAGGGCGAGTTAGATGTCACGGCGCTCTCAGCTCATGCTTATGCGTTCCTTCACGACAACTATCGGATTTTATCCACTGGCGCAAGCGTGGGCGATGGTTACGGCCCGGTGGTTGTAGCAAGAACGGAGATGGAGGTTCAGAAGAAGCGTATCGCAGTACCCGGGAAATACACCACGGCGAACCTGCTGCTGAAGTTAGCCGTTGATGATTTTCAACCGGTTGAAATGCGATTTGACGAAGTTCTTCCCGCAGTGAAGCGAGGCGCTGTGGATGCTGGTCTGCTGATCCACGAAGGTCAGATAACCTATGCGCAGCACGGGCTGGTGAAAATCCTTGATCTGTGGGACTGGTGGTATGAGAAGACAAAATTGCCCATGCCGCTGGGTATTAACGCGATCAAACGGGACGTGCCCGAAGCGACCCAGCGTGAATTCCTGGCAGCCATGCGCGCAAGCGTGCAGTACGCGCTTGAGCACGTAGAAGAAGCGATGCAGCACGCGATGAAGTATGCACGGGGTGCGGATAAAGAGCTGGTCAAAAAATTCGCATTGATGTATGTGAATAAGTACACCTACGAAATGCCCGAGGATGTGGTCAAAGCCCATGATGAACTTTACCGGATGGCTGAGAAGAAAGGGCTTTTCGAAAGACCGCCTTTAGATATCCTTTTTCTGTAAACAAATCGTTCTTTTAAAAGAAAGAAAGCTTTACCAAAGAAACCGATTTTTGATGAAACTATCTTCTAAAAAGGTTTGGTAAAGGTTTCTACGGAACAAAAAATTTGCCAAAGACATGGCCTAGACAATTAATTACTAACTTCGATTTTAGAGATTAGCATTGGTGATTTACTTCTCCTATTGTTCATGCTTATCATGTCCATCTTATTCCCTCTGCATGATATGTTATATCCAACGCTGAATATGAACAGAACGTAATAGGTTTTTATGGATGTTTGTGCAAAAAGCAAATAATGTCAAACGAAGAGCTGAAGTCGTGGATAGCGCTGCATAAGGATGAGATCTTTGCGAACGATGCGGTTGGTACGGGCTGTTTCAGTTATTTACCGGGCGAGGTGATATGGGCAGTGACGAAGCGGTGTAATCTGCGGTGTAAACACTGCGCGATCAGCGAGGAAGATCCCGATGAGCTCACGACGGAAGAGGGGTTCGCGCTCATTGAGGACGCTGCCAAGCTCGGCCCGGTCAAGTTTGGATTCACGGGCGGTGAGCCGCTGCTGAGAGAGGACATCTACGAGCTCATCGAGTACGCATCGTCTTTTGACATACAGGTCGTAATGGCGACGAACGGAACGTTAATGACACACGAGATTGCGAAGCGATTGAAGAAAGCGGGTCTGGAACGCGCGGCAATGAGCATTGATGCGATTGGCGTGGCACATGACGAGTTTCGCGGTGTGGAAGGTGCTTTCGAGGGCATAATGCGCGGAAGACGGATATGCGAGGAGGAAGGGATAGCAACCCAGTTCTTCACGACGGTTACACGGGACAATTACCACGAAATCCCGAAAATAATCGAGCTCGCGGACGACTTGGAGCAATGGCGAATTTATCTTATTTATTTGATTGCCGTGGGCCGTGGCAAGCAGATTACTGATGTATGCCTCTCCACTGCGGAGAACTTGAAATTCTTCGAGGACCTGGTGACCAAACAGAAAGAAGCGAAGACGTGGCTCAAACCGATCTGCAATCCGCAGTACTGGGCTTACCTGAAGGATGAGGGACTGTTGGATGGTGGAGACGGAATCGAGATTACTGGCTGCACGGCAGGGATCACCAGGTTCCACATATTCCCGAACGGGGACGTAACGCCCTGTGCGTATCTGCCAGCGAAGGCAGGGAATCTAAGGAATTCGAGTTTCTTGGAGATCGTACGGAATTCCGAGATGTTCGAGGCGTTGCGGGCGAGAGCCTTGAAAGGGCATTGCGGCACCTGCAAGCACAAGCAAATCTGCGGCGGATGCCGGTCACGAGCATACGGTGTGACGGGTGATTATCTGGCTGAAGATCCCGTGTGCCCTCTGGTTGATGGCGGGCAATAGAGCAAGCACTTACTCAGTTGTAAAGGAAAAAGTTTTAAGTATCAAGAGTTTAGTAGATATAGTCGGGGAAGTAGAGGTGAAAAGAACTTTATTTAGTATGTCCCTCTCGCTCTCCCGGCGGGAACTGATACGACTGATGTTAGTTCGTATGAGAGAGGAATGAAGGAGGTAAAAAAAGATGCCATTATTGCCTGATAAGGTAAGACAGCAAGTTGAGGAGGGTTTCAAGGATTTAAAAGAGCCGGTGAACTTGAAAGTGTTCACACAGGAGTTCGAATGCCCGACGTGCGGGGAGAACCATAACCTGATGGACGAGGTGGCCAAAATCTCCGCGAAGATAAGCATTGAGATCTACGATTTTGTTGCGGATGAGGATGAGGTCGAGGCGTACAAGATCGATAAGATACCGGCAACGGTCGTGGAAGGTAAAGAGGACTACGGTATACGATTTTACGGTGTACCGAACGGATATGAATTCACCACGCTCATCGAAGCCATCAGGATGGTCTCGCAGGGCGATTCGATGCTGTCGCCAAAAACGCGTAAAAAGCTCAAATCGCTCTCCAAACCGGTCCACATACAGGTGCTCATCACGCCGACCTGCCCCTACTGCGCCTCGGCGGTAAACATGGCGCATAGAATGGCGGTTGAAAGCGAACTCATCACTGCGGACATGATCGAGACGGTAGAATTCCCGTATTTGACCAATAAATACAATGTCTTCGCCGTGCCCAAAGTGGTGATAAACGAGACGATAGAATTTGACGGCGCGCTGCCCGAATCGGACTTTTTAAAGCACGTAATGAAAGCGGGGGAGCAATAGGAGGAAGGTGTTAAAACGGCTGCTGAGATGGAGTTCATATTACCGGTAGAGTCCGGAGGGGTACCAGTGTACGAGGATAAGCGCTATGACCTGCTTATTATCGGAGCCGGCCCTGCGGGAATGACTGCTGCGGTTTACGCCGCGCGAAAGAAGCTTGATACCTTGGTGATCAGTAAAGACGTAGGCGGGCAGACAATTCTCGCTTCGGGTGTGGAGACCTACATGGGGTACCAATATATATCCGGGGCAGAACTGATGCGGAAATTCGAGGAGCAGGTCCGGCAATTCCCGATTGCGTTCTCGATCGGCGATGTGGTCACAACGCTCAGGGTCGAAGATACTTCTTTTGCCGTACTAACGACTCAGGGTAAAACATTTAGGGCTAAAGCGGTTATCGTTGCATCAGGCAGGCGTGCTCGGTCCCTCAACGTGCCGGGCGAGAAAGAATTGATCGGCAAGGGCGTGAGTTACTGTGCGACCTGTGATGCGCCGCTTTTCGGTGACAAAGATGTAGCAGTAATCGGTAGTGGCAATCCTGCACTTACCGCAGTCAACGAGCTTACGAACTACGCACAGAAGGTTTACAGCATAGTTCGGGACTCAGTGAGGGCGGATCCGATACTGGTGGAGAAGGCGAGAAAGACGGGCAAGGTCGAATTCCTTGCGGGCTATGCGGTTAAAGAGCTAAGAGGAAAGGACAAGGTAGAAGGCATCGTTATCAAGCGAGTAGAGTACGATAAGGAGGTCGCTCTCGATGTCGGGGGTGTTTTTATAGAGATCGGCGCCGTCCCGAATACCGAATTCGCAGTGGATGTGGTCGTACTCAACGACTCGAAAGAGATAGAAGTGGATTGTGATTGTAAGACGAACGTGGAGGGAGTATTCGCGGCGGGCGACGTAACGAACGCACCGGAGAAGCAAATAATCGTGGCTGCAGGTGAAGGCGCGAAGGCGGCTCTGAGTGCATACTGGTATCTGGTGAGCCGGCCTGAAGGAGGATTGAAGCAATAGGCGAGCCTTTATCGATATGCATTACTGCGAAGCTACCATCATCTCCCACGGTGACAAAACAAAAAGTAAGCGAAGGATTTGATTGAGTATTTATCTTCTACGTTTTAATTACCTCTCGGAGTGAGTGAGCACGAAGAAAGATGCCGAAATTCAACATCAACTGGAACGTCACGCGAGCATGCAACCTGCGATGCAAGCACTGCTACTATGACGCAGCTACGCCTTTGGACGACGAACTGAGCACCGAGCAAGCCTGTGCGCTCATTGATGACATTGCCAAGACGTTTGGTGATGACGTGCGGGTTACATTAGGTGGCGGCGAGCCGTTGGTGCGCAAAGACCTTTTCGAGATCATCGAGTACGGCAAGGAACGAGGAGTGAGCTTAGTGCTCGCATCCAACGGGGTACTTCTCACCGAAGACGTTGCCAAGCGGTTAAAGGTTGCGGGCATAAAGGAGGTTATTATCGCGATCGACGGCACGCAGGAGACGCATGACGCGATACGGGGTAATGGCGTCTTTGAGAAGACGGTTAAGGGCGTACGGACGTGTAAAGCAGCAGGCCTGAGCGTGGTGATCGATCCGTGCATCATGAAGCAGAACGAGCAAGAGACCACAGAGATCCTTGATATCGCCGAAGATCTGGGCGCGCGCCAGTGTAGAATATTCCATTATATCGCAATGGGTCGCGGCGAGGCTGAGATCCCTGATGCAGAACTCGACTGCGGCCAGTACACGCAGAACGTGCAGCAGCTCTACGAAGAGCAGATGCAGCGAAAGGATTTAGAGATCTGCACGACGCAGGCATGTCAGTACTGGGTAGTGCTGAACCGAAAAGAAAAAGAGGGATACAAAGTGCCTGAGTTCTATTATAGCGAAGCTCCCGGCTGCCGCGCAGGTATCGGCATGATGTCCATCAAGCCAAACGGCGATGTCGTGCCCTGTCCGCTCTTAGAAGTGAAGGCCGGGAACGTCAAAGAGCAGAGCCTTCGTGAGATTCTGGACTCCGAGGTCTTCACTAACCTCAAAAGTCGTGAGGTTAAAGGACGATGTGGCGCCTGTAAGTTCAAGCAGCTCTGCGGCGGCTGCCGTGTGCGCGCATACCGCCATTCCGGCGATTACATGGGTGAAGATCCATTGTGTGATGAGGGGTTTTTTGAAGAGGCGTGAAGCGGCGACATGACCCACTTTTAAGACTGTTTTTCTACAAATTAACAATCAAAAATTTGAGATAAATCGTTAATGGTGTCTTCATTTGATTCCTTTATTAATTGCTGTGCACATTTGTTCCGCCTGATAACCGCTTCAAATGTTTCTCTATGTGGACAGTTGCAATTAAGAATTGATGAAAAAATGGCATTCAATAAAGTTTTCTTTCTCCTTCTTTTGTCAAAAAATAAAAAGTCTCTAGTTATGTGTTTCCCTCGATATTTGTAACCTCTACAAATAAAAAAAATTGAAGCTAGAATTACTATAATAGAAAAAAACACCAAATAAAATTTTTGACTTAAATTCGCAGTTATCATTAAAATAAAAGCAAAAGCAACGCAACAAATAGAATAAACATAATTAGTTAAAATGATGCAATTTTTCGCAGAAAGTCTTCTCCACAGATCCTGCTCGCGTAGCCAAATTTCTGCAATTGCTTTGTTTAGCTCTTTAAGGTCATTCGGACCTTTTTCATAGCTTTCAGCATATGTACAAAAGCTCGTATCAGCAATAAACATATTATTGTAAGCTGACATCCAAACACCATAATAACAACCTGCAACAAATACTAAAATAGCAAGGTATGTAGCAAGGATCGTGAGTCCCGTTTCACAAATTTGTGGCCAACATAAATTCCAAAGCATGTTGAAGGCTAAGCTCTTCTAGTATAAAAACTTTGCACTAAGTTTAGCTTCATCCTGAAACTTGATCCCGTGACGGTAGAACTGACTTTTAGGTACCCTTGATGGGCAAAGTTAAAGCACAATGAAGATCCAGTAAGGATGGCCGAGAGCATTCCGTTCTCATGGTTGCTCTGCTTTTGCACGACCGTTACTGGTCACCAGGCCCGCCTTTTGTCTTTCTGTCTTGTTGAAATGCAGCCCCTCATCGCAAAACCTATTTATCCCTCTGGTTACCAATAAAAAGCAGAGCAATGGCCGCGAAAGATGCAATCTTACACGAGCTTGAGCAGCTTCCCGAGCCGTACCTCCAAGAAATATTGGATTTTATCCGGCTCTTGAAAGCCAAGGATTCCGAACGGAACATGAAGTGGCCATCATGAGCGAGTCTGCGCTCAGAAAAGATTAGCTCAGACCCGAAGAGGATGAAGCGTGGCAAGATTTGTAAAGGGGGATGTTGTGGTCGTCCCATTCCCCTTCTCGATTCTCTCGCATCGCGAAAATAATAGAGATTCTACGGCACTGAATGATTTCTCGCCTTTTCCGATTCGCCACTGAAAGAGTGTCGATTTGGGATTTGTCGTGTTTTATAATCCTGCTTCACTCACTCCGTTCCCTTTCTTCCCGTACTTTTCTTCAGGCTCGAACACCTTCGTACCCACGACGTCACCATCGATCGTGCGGTAAAAGCACGATCGGTAGCCCGTATGACAGGCCCCGCCGATCTGCTCCACCTTCAACAGAATGGTATCCTCGTCGCAATCGATCAGAATATCCTTCACGAGCTGCTCATGCCCTGAACTCTCGCCCTTCTTCCAGAGTTTGCCGCGACTCCTGCTCCAGTAATGCGCCTTGCCCGTCTCTCTCGTCAGTCGCAGCGCCTCATCATCCATGTACGCGAGCATAAGCACCTCGCCCGTCTCGTAATCCTGCGCGATCGCTGGCCTCAAGTCCTGCTTCGCGCCCTTGTCTGTCATGTTTTAAGCCCCCCTCAGCAGCGATCTATCTATCAGACTGCTTATAATCCCGTGACGTGAAGCTAGTTAGTGATCCTCTTCGTGATCCTCTCTGCTCAATACCCGTACGCTGTCGCCGCGAATCGTGACCGGTATCGGAACCATCGCCTCAAAGAGCTCGATGGTGATCTCCTCATGTGCCTCGTCCACTTTCTTTACTCGCGCACGTTCGCCTTTGAACGGTCCCGAGATGATCTCTATGATGCTCCCCTCCACAATGCCGGTTACCGACGGTTTCGGCGTGAGGAAATGCTCGATCTCGTCCAGGCCCATCACTCCCTTGACCAGGCCGCGTGCATGCGGGATGCTCTGAACGATCTGCTCCACCATCTCGGGATACTCCGCTTCTATCAGCACGTACCCCCTGAGTTCGTCAGGCACCAAAATCGCCTTCAGTCCATGTTCGCTCACCGGCTGCTCCTTTATCGCGCCCTCAATCATGGCCGCTACTGCCTGCTCCTGGTTCACCGTCGTCTTTACTGCCACTATCCTGGCCATCGCTCAAAACCCCTTCGGTACTACGGTCAGTAAAAGATAAATGGTAAAACCGATGGTGCCGATCAGTGCCATTGCAGCACCCGCGATTTCGGATATCTTGATGAATTCGTCTCGCTTCGGCCGTTTCGCCAACTTCACTATCCTTATATACTCCTTTATCTTCTTCGACCAGTTCTCTACCTTTAACCCTTCGAAATTGAATTTTTGTTCCATTGCCCGTGCTATCCTCAGCTCGTACTTACACAAACACCTGACTACCGTACTATCTCAATGCCGAATTTCTCCTTCTTCACATCCTTACGGTCATATATCTGCTCTGATTTCACGCCAGTTACGATGAGCAACGTTCGTATCATGTTCTTCAGCTCCGGACTCACCTGCACACCCCAGATAATCCTTGCCTCGGGATTCATCATTCGATAGACTTCCTGAAGTGCTCCTTCGGCCTCCTCGACCGTCATGTCCTCGCCGCCTATGACGTTTACCAGCGCCGCTTTCGCATCCGAGACCTCAACTTCAAGCAGAGGAGAGCTTAACGCCTTTCGCACCGATTCGATTGCTTTATTCTGGCCGTCCGACTCCCCAAAGCCGATCATCGCCATGCCTCCGTCTTTCATCACTGTCCGCACATCGGCGAAGTCCAGATTGATAAGTCCCGGCTTCGTTATCAGCTCGGTCAGACCCTTCACTGAGCGCATCAGCACGTCATCTGCAACTTTAAAAGCCTCGTTTAAGGGCAATCGTGGCACGACGTCCAGTAACTTGTCATTGGGTATCACGATCAGGGTGTCAGTATTCTCACGCAGTTTCTCAAGGCCGTAATCCATATTCTCCATCCTTACCGCGCCTTCTGCGCTAAACGGCAATGTTACCACGCCAATGGTAAGCGCACCAACTTCCTGCGCCGCCTGGGCAACGACGGGTGCTGATCCGGTCCCCGTGCCACCGCCTAAGCCGCACGTGACAAAGACCATGTCCGCATCCTCCACCATGTTCCTTATGTCAGTATCGTTCTCCCGTGCCGCTTCCTCGCCTAACCGCGGGATACTCCCTGCTCCCAGCCCCCGCGTCGTCTTCTTCCCTATCAAGAGCTTCCTATCTACTTTCGAGAACAACAAATGTTGAGCATCCGTGTTCAAAGCAAAGAGTTCCGCACCGAAGATACCCTCCTCGGTCATCCTCTGGATCGTGTTCGTCCCGCTTCCTCCACATCCGATTACCTTTATGATCGTCCGGGACTTTTCCAAGATTTTCTCTATTTCTTCAGAATCCATCGTCTTTACTTCCTCGCCTTCTGAGACCGTTTCATTCCCCATTTGCCTCATCTTTTCTTCCCCCCTCGTTTAATCAATGTCTTAGAACTCCACCTTTAAAACTTTTTCCCTTCACAAAATAAAAGCGTTTGGTGCTTATGCGGAGGGAGGGATTTGAACCCTCGAACCCCTACGGGACAGCGACCTCAACGCTGCGCCTTTGTCCTCTTGGCAACCCCCGCTCGCATCTCCAATTTTTAAAGACTGGACTAAGCTAAGAAAGCTTTTAGGTTATTTATAGAAAAAGGTTCCTTCCACTATCCTTATCACATCCTTCAGAGGCATTTTCAACTCGTTCGCAACCCGCCGCGCATCCTCGAATTCCGCAGCCACGTTGAGCACCTTACCTTCGGCATCCCGCCCTATCTTCACGCCTACTTCCCGCTCTACGCCTCTGATCATCACCTTCACCTTCTTCTCTTCCCTCTTAGCCACGAACCGATGCTTCACCTGCATGACTCGAACACCTAACGAACCGGTCTCTTCCATTATCCTGTATGCGATTCGAGCGGCATCTTGTGGCGTGGTAATCACCTTGATAATGTGGCCCATTCTGCCTTTCTTCATGAGCACCGGTGCGATTGCGACGTCCTTTGCACCCTCTGCCATGAGTACCCCTGTAAGATTCCCCAGCACCTCACCGGTAACATTGTCAACGTTCGTCTCCAAAACCTCGATAGCATCGCGAGACAAGCCTTCAATCTCACCCAAGCTTGCTCGTAAGACGTTCGGCATCGGCCCGTCCCGTGACCCTGCGCCATATCCTGCTTTTTCAATACGCATCTGCGGTAAGAAGGGCTCAGAGCGTTGAACAAAGTGCGCGAAGAGTGCCGCACCCGTCGGTGTTAATAGCTCAGAAGTGGATTCAAAAGGGCCGCCCTGATACAACAACGAGGTATCGCGTAATACTTCAACCGTTGCGGGTGCAGGAACAGGCAAAAGTCCGTGATCGGTTTCTATAAAGCCATTACCCACCGAAATAGGAGTGCTTATAACGATATCCGGGCGAAGATCCAGGAAGGCAACAGAACTCCCTACAAGGTCCCCTATGGTATCCCAAGCGCCGATCTCGTGGAGGTGTAAGCGTTCTTTTGGCGTTCCATGCACGGTTGCCTCGGCATTTGCTAGCCGTTCAAATACGCTCAGGGCATTCTCTATTATCTCATTCCCCAATCCACTGTGCTCTATCGCGCTCACGATATCCGTATACGACCGTACGGCTCTCGCTCCTGCCGCAGATGTATTGCTCGTCGTTACGAACTCGATTTTCTTTGCCACTATCCCTCGCTTTTCCACCTCTTGTACCGCCAGCTCAAGGTCAAAGGCAGAAATAGCATCCGCTATCTTCGACTCCTTCACGCCCAGATCCAGCAGGCTGCCAATGATCATGTCCCCGGAGGCACCCGAAAAAGGCTCAAATACCAGCGCTTTCATCGTGTTATAAAATAAAAGGAGACTACGCTAAGAAATATGTGCCCCTCTATTCCGGACCACGCAGCCGTTCCCGCATCCGTCTCGTAGAGGGAAAAATCACCTTCTAACGATCTCCGAATGAATGATAGAAGAGAATGTGATACCTTTAAATATACCCTGTACCTAGTTACAAATTGGTGATGCAAAAATGCCTGGAGAAGACAACGTGATATATATCGGAAATAAGTCTGTGATGAGTTATGTCCTGGCAGTAGTGACGCAGTTTAACAACGGCTTGAGTGATGAGGTATTAATCAAAGCGAGAGGTAGAGCGATCTCACGGGCCGTGGATACTGCAGAGGTAGTACGGAATAAGTTCATGCAGGGCGTAGAAGTGAAGGACATAAAAATAGGAACCGAGGTACTAACGGGAGAAGGTGGAGATAAGGCGAACGTATCGTCGCTAGAAATCACACTGGTTGCAAAAGCCAAGGAGTGAGTGAAAAGGGGAGTTATGCGAATTTAATCTAAGAGCTATCTCTCTTAGTGTACATCCTCTTTTTTTCTTTTTCTTTTTTACTTTACATTTGATTCGGGTTGTTGGTTTGTGTGGAATATTTACTTATACCAGGCTGCTATTACTTCTCTACATAAGCGATGTTCGCGAGAAGGCATATCATTTCGACTCGTGATTTCACGAAGGAAGAGATAGATTACATATTGAACAGAGCGGAGGAGTTAGAGATCTACGCACAGGGGTCTGAGAAGAGCTCTGGGAAGAAGAGCGATTTATTAACGGGGAAAATACTCGCCAATCTCTTCTACGAGCCCAGCACACGGACACGACTCTCGTTTGAAGTGGCAATGAAGCGGTTGGGCGGAGAGGTCATAAACGTATCATCGCCGGAGACGAGTTCCGCAGCAAAAGGCGAAAATTTGGTGGATACCATCCGGGTGGTATCTAAATACAGTGATATCATCGCGCTCCGGCACCCTAAGGAAGGCGCATCTCGAATGGCTGCTTCGTTCTCTTCCGTTCCGATAATAAACGCAGGCGACGGCGCGGGGCAGCATCCCACGCAGACTTTGCTCGATTTATACACTATTAAGAAGGAGCGACTGCTTGATCGGCTCAAGATCGCGTTGATCGGTGACTTGAAATACGGACGGACAGTCCATTCGCTAGCGTACGCCCTGTCTTTATACGGTGCGAAGCTCTTCTTTGTTTCTCCTGAAGCGTTACAGATGCCGGAAGAGATAAAGATGGACTTGAAAGAGGCAGGCGCGGATATTTTCGAATCAACGGATATAAAGGAGGTTATAAGTGACGTAAACGTGTTATATCTGACGAGAATACAACGGGAGCGGTTCCCTGACCCTGCGGAGTATAATAAAGTTGCCGGAACGTATCGCATAACGACCGACCTGATAAAAGAGAACAGGGAGGTGGTAATTATGCATCCGCTCCCTAAGATAGACGAGGTAGACGCGGAAGTGGATCAGACCGTGAATGCGCGATATTTCACTCAGGCGTTCTACGGTGTTCCCGTGCGAATGGCGGTTCTTTCTATATTACTGGAACGTTCAAACTAAATAAAAACTAAAGGCAATAAACGGAGAGAAAGAGAAGGAAAAAGAAGATGGGAATAGATATGCAAGCGGAGATAGAAAGCGTTATAGACGCGGTAAGGGCTCATCATGAGCTGTATACAAACGCATTGCCGCTGATCGCGAGTGAGAACGTTACGAGCAATCCGGTACGGATGCTGCTCGCGTCCGATTTGTCGCACCGATATGCAGAAGGCGATGTGGGAAACCGGTTTTATCAGGGCTGCAAATACATAGACGTGATAGAGGAGAAAGCGATACGCTATGCCAAGGAACTGTTTGATGCTGAACATGTAAATGTGAAGCCGATTTCAGGCGTAACGGCGAATATCGCGACTCTTTTCGCGCTTACTTCGCCACGGGACAGGATGATAGCGCTATCCGTACCTAATGGGGGCCATATAAGCCATTCAAAATATTCCATTCCCGCGATGCGGGATTTGGAGCTGTATAATTTTCCCTTTGACATAAACGAAATGAACATCGATACGGATAAGATGCTGAAGGCGATACGGCAGAACAAGCCCTCGCTCTTGCTTTTTGGTGCCAGTCTCTTCCTCTTTCCACATCCAATTACGGAGGCGCGAGAAGCCGCAGACGAAGTGGATGCGAAGATCGTGTACGATGCCTCACATGTGTTGGGACTCATAGCAGGCAAGCAATTCCAGGATCCGTTGCGGGAAGGAGCAGACGTGATCGCGAGCAGCACGCATAAAACTTTCCCGGGACCGCAGGGTGCGATAATCCTGTGTAAGACGAACATAAAGAATGAAATAGATCAGGCGGTATTCCCCGGAACGGTGAGTAATCATCATCTCCATCACGTTGCGGGATTGGCAGTGTCTCTGGTCGAGATGCTGGAGTTCGGCGAAGCATACGCAGCCCAGACGGTAGCAAATGCAAAGACGTTGGCTCAGAGTTTATATGAGGCGGGTTTTGATGTTCTCTGTGAACATAAAGGATTTACGGAGTCACATCAAATTGCGATTGATGTTAGTAACTATGGTGGCGGGGCGGCGGTAGCCGAAAAATTAGAGCTCGCGAATATTATTATCAATAAGAACCTGCTGCCGTCCGATAGGGATCCTAATAAGCCCACCGGGATCAGGTTGGGCGTGCAGGAGCTGACGAGGATAGGAATGAAGCAATCTGAGATGAAGGAGATAGCAGCCCTTATAGCGCGTGTTGTACGCGGTAAAGCGGATGTAGACGCGATAAAGGCTGAGGTACAAGAGTTGAGGAAAGATTTTCAGGATGCCGTGTATTGCTTTGATGGCAAATATGCGTACAAATTTCCTGAATTAAAATTGAATAGACTTGTTGCTAATTAAAGGCAATCGTCACTAAGGGGCTTTTAAATAGGATATGTTCTGTGTTATCAGCTATGATAAGCGTTAACAGGGCTTTAAGGAGCGATAGGTTGATAAGAGCCACGAC
>Ga0307378_10007862_pt1 | contig 14282 bp, 18 predicted proteins | sample UN1MG_FD_202238 | JGI IMG/M metagenome (GOLD analysis project Ga0307378, IMG submission 202238) | Soil microbial communities from Risofladan, Vaasa, Finland - UN-1 | ecosystem: Environmental > Terrestrial > Soil > Coastal area > Acid sulfate soil | place: Finland: Risofladan, Vaasa | collected...
GTGTCCTTATCTTGTATTAATTCTATGTCAGTATTTATCTTAAAAGCATTTTTCATTAAATACCTCTAATTATAGAATCTGTATATATGCAACCGTATTCACTCATCTATATTATACCAAAAATCTTCCAAAAACACCGTTTAGCCTTTTATTTACCCTATTTATCAGAATTTTTAGGTGTATTTTTTGGTTTTTCTTGAGTGTTATTGGGACTTTCTGGTTGAGGAGAGAAAGGAACTGGTGCATACGCAGGAACTCCCAACTCTTCTAAGAGGTCCTCCTCTTGTTTTCTCTTTTTAATTTCCTCATTGAAGTCATATCCAAATGCTCCTACAAATGTCTCTCTAGAAAGATTTCCAGTTTCATATAACTGAACCCAAGCATTAGTAAAGTCTTCTAACTTGTTAAGATTAATCCTCCCAAAGGAAACAGTTGGTACATCTTTAAATCCATTTCTATCAGATATGTTATAAACAATATCTTCTACAATTGTAATAAGCTTTCTTTGCATACTCTCCATAGTCTTAGTAGGAGAAATAACTGCAAAATCTGGATCAGAAGATTGAGAACGTTCTGTTTCACCAGTAGTAAGAATTCTAGGAAACCCTAAAGCGAAGAAAATATCCTGATTTATCTCAGCATATTTTTTCTCATCTAAAAGGGCTTTAGCATCTGGCATAATCCAATCAATCTGTAAAGTATGATTAGCAAACAATTGGAATATCTTTTCTATGTCCCTTTCTCCAGAGTTTCTCCATGTCATTTGCTGTCTTATATCTTCAAAAGCATCTTCATCATCTTCTGTTATAGGAAAATCTTTATCTCCTAATCTAAAGAGTTGGATAGCTCCTATGATTCTAGCAGCAATTGCATAATCCATCCTTCTAATATTCCTCTTATGTTTAAGAGATTCTAATGCAGAATATAGATAAGGAATTGGGAATTCTGTACCAGTAATTACCCTTCTTCGGATAATTAAATCATTTTCTAAGAGAAGTTCTTTATTTCCATCTTCCACAGCTTTTACAAATTCAGGGTAATCTCTAACGATCTCTTGATACAATTCTTCATCAAGAGTTCCATCTGGATATCTACCTTTAGTTTGGATAAAATGTACTAGCTCTTCTGGAAGAACTACAAAATAAGATATATCTCCTCCTACAAGTGGAGATTTTATTTTAATAGTTGTAGGATCACGTAGCCACATTTTAGTTGGAAGTGATAATGTACTTTTCTTTTTAACTCCCAATTTTTTAACTTCATCTTGTGTAAGTAAATTATACTTAATTTCTGGAACTACTAATCCAGTTACTAGAAACTCTAAGGCACAAGATTCTGAGAATTCTTGTAATCTTGGTAGGAGACGTTCAAAGAGTCTAAATTCATTATCAGAGAGTTTATTTTGTTCCAACTGTAGATCAGTTATTGCTATTTCAACTAATTTATTTACTACAGTTGAAGCTATTGGGTCTCTTTTATAATAGAATCTACACTCTTCTATTACCTTCCAATATTTATTTATATCATCTACATCTAATTTATCTACATCTTCAGGACTCCAATTAGTTAGTCCTCCCCATGTATTCATATATGTAGCTGAAAATGCGTGTTTTATTTTCTTTTCTTTTATATCAGCAGTTTCTTCTTTCATCTTAACCACCTATAAACCATTGTGTTTTGGCTAGTTTTTTCTTTCTTGCTCTAAAATCCAAACTCTCTACTTCCAAATAATATGCTAATGCTCCACATAATAAAGCAGCAGTGAAATGGTCTTCTCCCTTCTTACCTCCTGTCTGAGTTAAAGTTCTATATACGATATCTCCAGTAGGAGTTTTAGAATAAGTCATTCTTTCTAATTCTGTTATCATCTCTAAATCTGTAGAGGAGTATACAATCTTATGATTGTTAGTATAATTTTGTAATACTCCAACAGAAAAAGGTTTTGTTTTACTTTTAATTTCATTCCCCTCTGAATCAGTTCCTAAAACAATATTAGATGAGAAGTTTATGGGAATAATCTTTTTAGCAAAGTCTTTATGGATAAACTCCTCATGTTCTTTTAATCTTGGAATTACTGCTTTTCCAGCAGAACCCTCATCAATTCCTATTATCATAGGTTCAAATTTAGTGTCCAACCAGTCTATAATCTTCTCTTGAATATAGTAATTAACTTTATTTAGTTTAATTCTTCCATGGAAATGTAACCTCCCTACGGAATCCTCTACTAATATTATAATAGCAGTTGGTTCTGTATAGCCTAAGTCTATTCCAAAGATACATCTTTCATTCTTAGAAGGTAAACCAGGAAAAATTGACAATGCTCTAAAATATTCTCCAATATCACTATGAAGCTTTATCCCATCTAGAGTTAGTTTATAAACGGGTTTAGTGCCTATCTGCATAGAATTTCTATCAAATAGTGCAAAAATAGGTTTTCCGTGTTTACCTAATACTAAATGAATGAAATCATCATTATCTTTACCACCATAAGTTTCGATTGCTTTCTGTTCATCCTCTTCTGTAAATCGAGGATTTTCATAGGCAGTTACATTATGCTTAGTAAACGAACTATTTTCTCTATCTACATGATAACAGACATTATTCTCTCTTAGACCCGTAGGCACTCCAGCAACAATTACTCTATAACCAGAAGTAAATGTATTAACTGTAGGTTGCATTTCTACCCAAGTACCCCAAGGGTAATAGCCAGATTCGTCCACGATTACAAAAGGAGAGTGGGCAGCTACAACGGATGCCCCCGTCCCTGTTTGTCCAGCTATTCTACAGTCTAGGAAAGAGCTTGTTAGCGGTCTTATTATTAAATCTGATCTATTAATTCCTTTGTTTCTTTGAATAAAGTGTTTTAGCAGTGAGTTTCCTCGGAACTGTTTCTCCAACCCTGTAAAAACTGGCTCAACATGTACTTTTCCAGGAACATGAAAGTTAATATAATCACCAGGGAATATACTATTTATTAAAACCCAAATAATTAAGTCTACAAGAACAACAGTTTTTCCAACTGCCCTAGCACATGTGTATCCTACATGATCATTAAAGTCACAAGCAAATTCATCCTGATATTGTGTATATTCAAAAGGTTCTTCATGTGCTGTCTTATCAATGTTCCTTATAAACTGTCCACATAAAGCTGGATGTTTTAGAATCTCATATAAGATTAAATCTTTCTGAGTAATTTTTTCTTTAAGAGGCATTTATTCCTTATCAAGATTTGCATGAGGGCAATACCCTCTCATTCCTATAGAATGATTACAGTTCATACATAAAATTCTATATTTTGAAGGGTTATATGTATCTGTAGCATTTTTATATGCCTTTGAACTATGATCTCTCTTTTTCCCTATTTGTCCATTTATATGATCTAGAGTTAAAAATTCCTCCATTGTTTCTCCACAACATAGGCATCTATTACCATACATATCATGAAATTTCTTTTTAAGCTTAAAATACTGATCTCTACTATAGTTTGGATTTTTCATTCTAAACCTTTTAGCATTTCTTCTAATCCTTTCCTTATTATCTCTCTGATAACTTTTTACACATTCCTTACAAGAACCATTTAATCCAGACTTTGTAGCCCTGTTTTTATAAAAATCATTTTCATCTTTGAGTTTTTTACATTTATTGCACCTTTTCATATTACTCTTCCTTATCAAATATTGAGATGATCTGCATCCGCCCAAAATAAGTTCTAGGCATCCATGCATACAAACCACTTAAGTAGAATGACCAATCTTTTTTAAACCTACCATCTTTATTTACTGGAGAAAACCAATGTTGAAAAATAAAACGTTGTTTAGCCACTCTACCTATCTCTTTTAATAGATCGTGATTCCATTGGAAGACCCCATTATAGGGAGGATCAACTAATACTGTATTAAAAGAATCTGTTAGGAAAGGAACTCTAGCTCCATCTGCTATTATGTCTACATCTTTCTCATAAAGGTCTAATCTTACATCCCCCAACTTACTCTTCCCACAACATAGATGTAGAGTAGGTTCTATTAATTGGGTGCCTATAAACTCTTCAACCTCTTTATACCACAATAATTTACTTACTGTATAAATATGTTTAGTACCTGCTAGGGGAATACTTCCTTTAGTTTTACTAATTCCTGGTTGATTACCATAAGTTATTGTACTCATCTTATTTTGGGTACTGATATTCCAAGTTTAGACCAATAGTTAGACTACCTGATCTGGAAAAAAGCCCACATACCAACTATCATTCCAACTTCTTAAATACCATTGTAGAAAAACTATAAACCATTCCTGGTTCTAACTCAAAGTCTGGTTTAGCACCAGGGATAAATTCATCTGTAAGAAAACAATTATGCTCTAGAAGTATTTTTGATATTCGTTTATAATCCTTACTTGTATATAATCTGTAATCAACTGATGGTCTTGGTTTTGTCTCATCCCAATCTTCTCTAAAATCAACAGTTAAAATAGCTGTACCATTTACATTTAATAAACTACAAATATCTTTTATAAACTCTGTATCATCTTGTACATGTTCCATGACAGAGGCTGAGAAAATTATATCATAGCTACCTGGTTTTGTTAATAAAAATTTACGTAAAGTAAAATCATTTGTCTCTGGGGAAATACCAAAAATATCATAGCCTAAAGATTTTAAATATTCATAAGATGTATCTTCATAAGAACCAACACATAAAATTTTACTTTTCTTTTTTGCTTTTTTAAGTACAGTAATTATAACAAAAGCCTGTTGTACATAGCTTCTAGGAATTTTTCTTGCCATCATATCTGGAACAGCCAAGAGCATTTTATTTATGATGGGTTTATATCTATTTCTATCTTTGTCAGTTAATATTCTATTATCCATTTGAAAATAAATCCTCCATTTCTCTTCTAAAGTTTTTTATTGACCATTTTTTATAAAGCTCTTTAAGGGGTTTTACTCCCCTTTTATAAACATCTGCAATAGAGCTCTCTTCAATTAAAATATCATTCCTAGTGATATGCCTAAACATCTCACAATTACTAATAATAATTGGTCTCTTTACAGAGAGAGCATAGTCTATTACACTTGAAATACCATCTGAATTTTCTTCTACATAAAAAAATGCATTTATATCATTTCCTGCTAAAAATTCTAAAATTTCATCATTTGTTAAAAAATCTTGTGTTATATTAAGAGTAATATCTTTTGCTTGCGAACGACATTTATCAATCACAGCTTGTGTTTGTGTACCAGCAGTATCGGCATAATATGAAATAGGGAGATGTAAATTTAATATAGAACCTTTTAATGTATCATTAACTATTTTCGTTAAATTATGAAAACCCTTTTGCCAAAATCCAAATCCAAAACTACCAACAGTAAAAACATCATTTACTTTATAATCCCCTGTATATTCAAGAAGTGGTCTTGGTAAAAAAATACTTTTTTCTAGTGGAACTGTTGGATTCCTTACGCTTTCCCCACCTAAAAATAAGTATTTATCATAGACTTCAAATAAACTTCCTCTTTCGTGAAATATAATATAATGTTTTTGTCTAGAGTGTTCATTTATAATCTGTTTAGTTAACCAAGGCATAGTTGCTATATGCCAATTATAAATAATATATTCTGGATTAAGCTGTTCCATAACTTCATTGTATTTATTTATATCATCTATTTCTCTATAGATATAATTTATCTTTGGGGAGTTCCGTATTAATTCATAAACACGAGAACCCAATTGTTGAACACCACATTCTTTAATCCTATGATTAATTATTAAAACAGTTTTCATTTTAATTTAAAAGTAACTCCTCCATTTTCTTTGTAAACATCTCTGTAGACCACTTATCATAGTATTGTTGTAATGGTTTTGTTCCTCTTTTTAAAATATCTCGCAAAGAATTTTTTTCTATAAGAATATCATCATTAGCAATGCTTCTAAGAAGGGGTGCAGAAGTCACAGCAATTGGTCTTTTTACTGAAAGTGCATAGTCTAATGCAGCAGATAACCCTGGATTGTTATCACCACTATAATAGAAAACATTTATATCATTTCCTGCTAAGAATGAAAGAATGTCTTCATTATTTATAAAATCTGTGCTTATACTCAATTTTATGTTGGGATTTTTATTTCTTTTTTTACATTCATTAATAATATTTTCAAGATGAAATCCATGATTATCCCCAAAATAAGGTCTGGTTATATGAAAGTTTATCTTTGCTTTAGAAAATTCTTTATTCACTAATTCAACAAGACCTGGAAATCTTTTGTTCTTGGAACAAAATCCAAAACTACCAATTGTTACGATTTTATTTTTGGGATAATTTCCTGTATATTTAGGATAATCCCCTGTATATTTTATTAATGGTCTTGGTAAGAGAACTCTTTTACCTTCTGGAACAGCTTTTCTTTCAGGATCAAAATCTCCAAAAAATAAATACTTATCATAGTATTTAAACATTGAACCATCATGGTAGATAAAATAATGTTGGGAGGCTTTATTTTGATTTACATCTTGTTCTGTTAACCAAGGCATCCTATCCCAATGGTAATTATAAATGATACGATTTGGTTTTACCCAATCTAGATAATGTAAATATTCATCTCTACTATGAACTCTCCTATAAAAACTATTATATTTTCTAGATTTAGACATTAAATCATAGACTCTTTCTCCAAATTGATAAACCCCACATTCAACAAATGGATGATTTAAGAATAATACTCTCATAGCACTTTCCCATCTGTTAATACTTCTTCAAATTTCTTTAAAAATATATTTGGATGCCAGTCTTCTTGCATTTGTTTAACTCCTATTGGAGTAGACTCTATTAGCTCTAAATAGTTTTGCTTAGGATAATGAGATATGTATGGATGCATATGCCTAAATGTATTACAACTTGTTATAGCTATTGCTCTTCCTGCTGAAATCGCTTGATCTGTAGTAGCAGCCAATCCTGATGAGTTTCTATAATATGGAAAGGAATTAATTGTATGCTCTGAACACCAACTGATTAATTCTTGTTTATCCATATATTCAGAAGTTAATCTAAGATCAATCATACCCCCTCTTGCTTTTTTAGCTAAATGATTGAAGTATAAATTAAGGTGTTGATAGCCTACATATTTTCCTTGGTAAATATTTATTCTTATTATACATTCTTCTTTTAGAGAAGAGGCAACATCAATAATCTCTTCAAATTTTTTTCCTGGAATGTGTAATCCAAAACTACCAATAACTAATTTAGTATTATCTAATAATGGTTTAGGATTTACAATAATTTCTAAAGGTCTAGGAAAAGGATATAGATTAGATTTTTGTTCTTTAGTTGGATCAATAATCATATAAATATCAAATAAATCTCTAGGTGTGAGAGTAAAATTATCTCCAGTTTCAACTTCAAAAACTGGACAAATTTTTACTCCAGTTAATTTATTTATTATATTTATAGGGATTGCATTTACTGAGCAATGCCAATTAATTACATAAAAGTCATATCCATTTGGTACAGGGTCTTCTACAGTCTTGGGAGTATTAATAAGTCTAGAATTTTCAAAGTAATATAAATCATATAAAGAGGAGTTTTTTAATATATTATATACCATAAGACCAGATTCATATATACTGCAAGTAGCTTTTTTTGAATTAACAAATAAACCTTGTTTCATTTTAACACACTATGTTTATATTCCATATTATCTGTAGTTAAATTTAAAGCTAAATTTCCAGAATAGAAATTCTCATGAATATATATATCATTATATACTATTCTATGTATATACCTATAATTAAAAGACTTTAATAATGAGGATTGTTCAGGGTCTTTATCAAGATTTTCTATAATAATTACTTTAATTTTCCACCTGTTAAAATCTATTCCTTTCAGAACATCCATTTCATTTCGTTCTACATCAATTGTTAAATAGTCAATATGGTCTCTTTTAATTTCATTTTCCATTAACCAATCTAAAGTTCTAACTTTAACTTTTGTCTCATGGGAAAAAATAGTTTTATGAAATTCCCCTGTTGTTGGATTTAAACGATGGTCTATTAAACCAGTACCAGCAGCTTCACCTACTGTAGGATTATAATAAACAAAAAAATCAACATCATCTTTATTTTCTAAACCACAGGCATATACGTAAAAATTTTTTCTAAAGTGTTTAAGTCTAGATATACAAGATGGATTAGGTTCTACACAATGGACATCCCAACCAGCCTCTTCAAATAGCCAACTATTGCTAAGGAAAAATGGATCAAACGCTCCAACATCTACACAAATGCCTTTAAAATCTTTTGGAAATAATGTTAAAGCATACTCAGCAATTCCTTCAGAATAATTCCAATTTAGCATTTATTTCTCCTTTTTATCAAAATAAGTATAATATGTTTTTTTACCACCAGGAGAGATATCCCCCTGACCAACCATATCATCAATCGCTTTTACTAAAGCTGAACGAATGGCATTCTGTTCTTGTGCCCTAATAGCGGCATCTAACCTTTCTTCTGTAGTTAGGGTTTCATCCATAATCTTATCTTGAAAATGCCAGCAGCGTTGACTGGTTGTGCAAAGTTCGTCTGTAAGTGAGCCTAAGCTTTTTCGTGATATATCCAATTTCCTACCTCCAAATATAACCAAAGATCATAAAGTTGACTTATACAAATAAAGTCCTGCTCTTCAATTGATAAATCTTCTTTGTGTCTTCTATCTTGATAATTATTATTCATTCCATATTTAGGTATATCTTCCCAATCTAATTCCTCTGCTAATAATTTAATATTTTGATCAAATGTTTCTGTAATTCCAATGAAATCAAATTTTTTTATATTTTTAATTGCAAGATGTGAATCTTCCAATTCTATCTTATTAGTAATTTTATCTGTGTTTAGGTTTGAATTTCCTGAGAGGAATCTAGTAATCCCATTATCTTGTGATGCAATTTTAATATCAGAAAGCCATTCTACGATACTCATTTTTTTTGTCCAACCATAATTACTATCCCATTTGTATTCTTCATTTACAGGTTTTGTTAAAATATAATTATGATATGACAACATTCTCTCATACGGGTGTCTTAAAAACGTTATGTATTTATAACGTATATTTCGTGGAAAATATTCATGTAATCCATAAGAAATATGTCCGTGAATTGCTTTTACATTATATAAATCTAAATGCTTTATTTTTTTATATGCTTCTTTTGGAGAATTTGTTTGAGTAACCCAAACAAAAGAATCTCCATAAATATCAGATAAAATATTCTTTAGGGTTATTCCACCAGTTCTAGGAATGTGCATACTTATAAGAATTTCGTTCATAGAGTTTCCTTAGTAAAAATATCATTTGCCTCTATTCTGTGATGATACACATATCCATAAGTTTCTAGCCAAACACGTTGTCCCAAAAAATTAGAATTTCTAGCGTCATCAAGATTTTCGATTGCAATTACTGCTGGATTCCATCTAGCTAAATCTGTACCCCTTAACACATTCATTTCATTTCGCTCAACGTCTATAGATAGATAGTCTATATGATCTTTTTTTATCTCATTTTCCATTAACCAATCTAGGGTTCGTACTGTTACTTTTTCTACCCGTGTATACAACTTGCCAGCATGAAGATCTAGTAGTCCAGTTATTGCGGCTTCTCCAATAGAAACATTGTATACAAATAAATCTTGATCATCTAAATTCTCTGCACCACAGGCATATTCTAACACATGCTTTCTATATTTTTTTAGTTCAGGTATGCATTTTGGGTTTGGTTCTATACAATAAACCTCCCACCCATCTTGTTCAAATATCCAACTATTACTTAGAACTTTAGGAGCGAAAGCCCCTACTTCGACACAAATTCCTTTAAATTCCTTTGGAAAAAGCTCTTTAACATACTCAGCAGTACCTTGACTCCAGTAAAGATCGTCTTTGCCAGTATAAATGCTCATTATTTCTCCTCTGTTCTCATTCCGTTCATTTTATTAGATTGCTATGAATTTTTTTAGCTTCTTCCCATAATCTAAAATCAAACGATTGGGTTTCATAAAGATAATTTTTATCATTATCACATAAGTCAAGAAAAGATTTTTTAACCTTGGATACGTTTACATTTGTGTACTCCCCAATATATCCCCAATTTAATAGTTTAGATAATATTTTAATATCATCATCAAATGTTTCAGTAGTACCTACAAAAAAGCAACTCTTTAAATTTTCTAATGCTAATGTATAATCCTCTTCAGAAACTTTCTCAGGTACTCCGTGATAATTATTTATATGGAGAGTCCCATTTAAGTTCCTAGTAAGGGAATTATCAAAATTTGCCCCAAAAAAATGAGAACTATATCCAAACCATACCATAAAATTGGATATTTCAGTCCGTTTCCCTGCCAATAAATAATTATGCTGAGACAGTAATCTATCTCCTGGATGTCTTAAAAATGTAATATATTTATAATCTATATTCCTTGGGATATATTCATGCAATCCATATGGAAAATGTCCATAAATCACTTTAGTTCCATACCATTCTATTTTATCTCCATTTGTTATAACCCCACATAATTTATCAGCAGCATGTGGTGTAGACACAGATTGATTAATATAATAAAAAAGTGACTTGCCATATCTTTTTTGAAGTATATTTTTAAAAGTAACGCCTCCCGTTTTAGGGATATGTATACCTATAATAATCTCATGGTTCATAGGGCAAACTCACCATCTTTAGAAAGAACTGTTGGAACAGGTAATGGGAAAATTAAGCTTCCTCCATCCTTTAAATAATTCATAATCCCCTTTTTCTGTAAAAGAGAATCCCTGAAATGCCAAGGTAAAACTAAATAATAGTCTGGGTTCATTCCTAATGATTCTTTCTCTGAAATAATTTCAAGATCAGAGCCTACTGTAAATAGTCCAAATTTATCCTCATTTACTTCTGCCGCATAACTTATTAAGTTTTTATCCAGATTAAGGACTTGAAGTAGGGTATTCCCTTTGGTACTAGCTCCCAATACATGAATTATTTTATTATTTTTAACTTCATCTTCAATAAAATTAGTTACTGATTTCTTTATTGTTTTGATTCTCTCCCTAAATGAATCAATACTTCCCTCTTTAGAACGTAAGAAACTAGTTTCATTAGCTAACCCCCAAAAAGCCTTTGGAAATATCAGATGTTCACCAGCATGTGACGCATACACTCTTAAACTTCCTCCATTTACTTCGTTCCTTTCTACATTAAAAACTTCCAATGAATGTTTTCTTAGTAATTGAATCACATCTAGTAAAGTATAATATTCTAAGTGCTCAAAACAAATGTTATCAAAAGCATTTATCTTCATCATTGAATATAGATCAGTAAATTGAATTACCCAAACCCCATCATCTGCTAGTGTTTTCCGTATATCATCTACAAATAAATTAGGGTCTGGTAAGTCATAAAACATAGCTATAGATGTAATAATATTAGCCTTTCTATCTATATCATCTGCACTAAAGTAATCATTAATAAAAACATCACAATTTTCTTTTGCTTCATTAATTAGATTAAAAGCAGGATCAACTCCAATTTTAAAATAATCATCTGGAAAAAATTTAAATAATGTCCCATCATTACAACCAATATCTAAAACAACCCCACCCTTAGTATGAATGCAGGTATGAATTTTTAAAGCAGATTCAGCTACATCTTCTAAGTCATTAACCATACTCTTGTTTAAATTAGAACGATACCAGTATTGTCTATACATATCATCTAGTTCAATAGCTTTACCTAACTGTACTAAACTACAATCTTCACATTGCATTAACTCTAATGGTTCTTTTTTTAATTTATTGTAATCTTCAAATGATTTTATAAACGTGGATGGGTACATTTCTCCCAAAGATAATACCAAATAAGTTTCTCCACCACAAATTCTGCATTTATTTTTTTCCATAATTATTTAGGTCATCCTCCACCATCTCTTCTATTAGTTGCTTGAAAGTGTATTCTGGTTTCCATCCCAAAGTATTTCTAATTTTAGATGAATCAGATAATAAAATATCTACCTCTGCCGGTCTAAAGAATTTAGGGTCTATTTCTAGATAGTCTCTATAATCTAACCCAACATAATTAAAGGCTAATTCACAAAGTTCCTTAATAGGGTGGGTATTATCTGAACCAATAACAAAGTCATCTGGTTCATCATTTTGTAGCATCATCCACATAGCTTTTGTAACATCTTTAGCATGACTCCAATCTCTTTTAGATTCAATATTTCCTAGATATAATTTGTCTGATATACCACATTTTATTTTAGCAGCTGAATTAGTTATCTTCTTACAAACAAATTCTATACCCCTCCTTGGAGAAGTGTGATTAAATGCAATTCCAGAACATGCAAATAAATTATAACTTTCTCTATAGTTCTTAGTTAGCCAAAATCCAGCACATTTAGAAACTCCATAAGGACTTCTTGGATAAAAGGGAGTATTCTCATTTTGGGGAATTTCTACCACTTTTCCATATTGTTCACTAGAACCAGCAAAATAAAATCTAGCGTCTGGCTTGTGTTGTCTAATTGATTCTAAGAGCATAAGAGGTCCAATAGTGTTAACTGTCATAGTATATGTTGGTGATTTCCAAGATACCGGTACAAAACTCATAGCAGCTAAATTGTAAACCTCATCTGGTTGGTACTTATTAATAATAAAATCTAAATTACTTTGATCAGAAATATCCCCATACTCTATATCAATTTTATCTAACAAATGAATTATATTTTTTATATTAGGTGTACTAGATCGGCGTAAAAGCCCTACTACTTTATAACCTTTTCCCAATAAAAATTCAGTTAAATGCGACCCATCTTGTCCTGAAATTCCTGTAATAAATGCTCTCATATCATATTTTCTCCTACCCAATCAAATAATTCTGGATGCTTATTAATATAATCTTCAGCAGCTTCCTCTACTTTAGGGATACTCTCTACAGAATCAGCATCTACTCTCTCGGTAAGAGGATGTTGAACTCGAAATAGTTTATCTCCCAAAATTTGTTCACACTCAAAGTCTACAACCTCAGATGATCCATCCATTATTAGAGGTAAGATTGGAAATGCCCACCTTAACAATCCCCAAGACTTTCCCTTAGCTTTTTTTAATGTTCTAGGGCTATAGCCTGTTCCTATTGAGAGTAATCTTATATCTTTCATAGGAGTTCCCTCATTTAGAACTTTAGCTACTGCACACATGGCTGGATTATTAGCTATTACTCCTCCGTCAATAAAACCATGTCTATTAGGAAATAAACCTGGAACTGCTGTAGTATATATAGCTAAATTAAGTATGGAAATATCACCATCAATTTGATGAAAATTATGGAAAAACTTGGCTTTCCATTGTGTTGCCCCCTTATAGTATCTACCCACTAAATCAAATGTAGTTATAATTACTTTCTTTTCCAGTTGGCTTAATCTGGTATAACCAACCTTATCATATAAAAGTTCTGCTAAAACTTTATTATCATATCTGGAGAAAAATAAACCATTTCCTGACACATAATATCTTATTGTTTTCTTAAAAACTTTACTAGCAAGTTCTTTATAAAAATTAACAATCGCTTCTGGTGTGTATCCATAAGCTAATGAGAGAGCTATTATCCCTCCTGTAGAAGTACCAGCTACTACGTCATAATCAAATTCTGGAACCCTTTCTAATATTTCTTTAATAATTGTAGCAGAGAAAATTCCTCTAACCCCACCACCATCAAGGCTTAAAATTCTCATTCTATCCACCACCAATACCAGATATGATATGAAACTATCCCCATTATTTTTCCTAACTCTTTATATGCAATATCAAAATCTTCTCTAGAAGGCTTATCACTATCAGTTTCAAACTCAAATTCGTGATATTCTTGTTCTCCTCCTATTGGAAAAATTATCTGATAATCAGAATGTCTTTTTGGAAAATAAGAACCCACAGTAATAAGAAATTTAATTTTTCTCTTCATTTTTCTTTACTAGGACAAGTAGAAAATTGTAACTTAAGTTCAATAACATCACCACGTCCTCCAATACGTCCACAACCTTCACAAGGATGGGTCATATGAGATAAACAACCAGGATGTTTACAAGGCTCACCTTCCTTATATATAATTTTAAAATATTTATACGCATCAAAATTTTTTTTCATCTTCCTCCTCCATAAACTCCGACAATTCAATAAAACAATCTTCACCCTTTTCTAGATAACCTCTTCTTAAATAATCTTTGCCCCCATCCACAAAGATTGAACCACATGAACATTCAACA
>Ga0307378_10007863_pt1 | contig 14280 bp, 10 predicted proteins | sample UN1MG_FD_202238 | JGI IMG/M metagenome (GOLD analysis project Ga0307378, IMG submission 202238) | Soil microbial communities from Risofladan, Vaasa, Finland - UN-1 | ecosystem: Environmental > Terrestrial > Soil > Coastal area > Acid sulfate soil | place: Finland: Risofladan, Vaasa | collected...
GGGGCCTTTCGTGAATTCGGCTGGTCCCTTACGAACGGGCTTCGTTGTGATTTGGCCGGCATGCCCATTCATATATACCAGTCCGATGGCGAGAAGCACGTTACTCCGTGTGCAGAGACGATTCTGACCGAGCGGGCGATGGAGGCCCTAATCGGCAGGGGGCTTATGCCGGTGCTTTCAATTAAAGGCCGGGATGCCGCTCGCGTACCGCGTTTTCAGTCGATAGCGGATCCGCCCGCCCCACTGGCCGGGCCCTGGCGGTAGGAGGTAGCCAAGTTTTAGCCTCCGATCATGACGGTAGGAAAGCCGGCAACGATTGTGCCACCATGGGCCATGCTGTCACCCATTCGTGCGGCGGGCCGGTTACCGATCAGCACGGTCATCGAACCCTTGACGATAGCATCCGGTGGACCGACACAGGTGGCCATATCGCCCATGCACGCGGCCGGCAATCCGCCGATAAGGACGGTCGGGCAGCCGGGCGGCAGAATCGGACCTCCCACGTGCGGCTTTGGCCCTATCGGCGTCGGGTCCTGCATCGGACATGTATGCATATCAGTGATTCGTGCTGCCGGCGGCATTTCTAATTCTCCAATTATTGCTATCTTAACTACAGTAATCTATTATATCTAAAAAGTGTAAACTTGACAAATCGTTTTTCAGGACGATATTTGCATTTTACCCTGAGCTATTTGCACACCAGTTTCCAGGAACTTCCGATACAATTCTTTAGCCTGGTCGGGCTCGGCCGTAGCGACCAGCAGAATTGCCCCGGAAGCGGCATGTGCGGTCAAGTGTTCGGGAGGCGCAGGTACATTCTCGTCGGTCGTCTTGACCGCTCCGCCCGACCAGCCGGCGGCCATGGCCGTCCACCCGGCCGGAGCTGTCGGCATCTCGAACTTGTGTTTATTGCCCGCCTCCAGAGCCGCCTCGCGGTTCGGCTCTGAGGCGTCTTTGACCCAGGTCTCGGCGGCCTGCAAGGTCTCGGCGCTAATCTGGTCGCCGTAACAAACCGGTACACTGCGCACGGACAGGCACGCCCACCAGACGGCTTGGCGCTTGGGCAGCGCATAGGCAAGAAAACGTATCGCGTCCGCATAGAGTTTGGCCCGAAGCAGCCGGTCCACGAACTCGTGTGGCGCCGGCTGTCCGTTCAGGTGCGTCTTGGCCTCTTCCTGCAGCTCGAAATCCCCGCAAATCTCCGGTACCGTTCGACCTGATATCATTATCAGTGGCTCGGTTATTTTGGCCTCTTCTTGAAGCTCAGTATCCCCGGAATCCTCCGCTGCCATTTGATCCGATGCTGGCCGGAACGGCTCGTCTGTTGAAGCGGGCTCGGTCTTCTTTGCGAATATACCCCCGAATATTTCATGTAGCTTTTTCATTACTCCCTATCCATATTCAGTGATCAAAACCTCTATTGGCCAAAAGCTATCTGAACGATTAAAGAGATTGGATGATAATGAAAGACCGACTTATCAGCCGGCAGGTCGCCTTTCTGGGTATTAACATCGGTCCACCATGCATATTCATTGAAGGCCGTACCTGCTTTTTCCAGTGTATCGTCCTGCAGGAATCCATAACATCCCCCATCCTTGAGGGTCTTTTTCCAATCCACGGCCCATAAATTTTGCATATTCAGTATGACACTGCGAAGACGCGTATAATAAGGTGGCTTTTCATATAATCGCTTCAGCTCAGATTCAAGAACCACACCATCGGGAAATTCCGGAATCAGTTTCTTATCGACGAGAGCCTTGACACATTCCTTACGGTTGGCTAGTTTCATGGCATCGGTCACATCAATCGACACAAAACCATCACCCATGGGCAGCGCGGCCGCCGCAAAGGTTTCAAGATGAAGGAACGCGCCTAGCTTCTTAACAGGATCAGCCGTGGCCGCCTTGCCGATTTTGCCCAGCACCTCGCCGGCCTGAACCTGAATCGGAAACCCCAGGCCCACAATCTTGCCTTGGGTGAGCTTGTCGGCCAAACCGGCCACAGCGTCACGCTTGGTTCCAAACTCAATCTTTTCACGTTTGGTGAAGAAGTAAAAATCGCCTGGCCCCGTCACCTTGAGTTTGACGGCCATCGAGTCAGCCGGCCCCTGGTCATCGAGTGTTGTGGCGTTGGCCGGGTCGTCGCTCACTTCGTGTGCCTGGCCTGCCGCCAAGCCGACTTTGTTGGCGATGAAACGTTTTTTCGTGTCCACCGTCTTGAGTTCGAAGATAGGCGCTGGCTTCGAAGCCTCGACATGGTTTTTCGATCGGATAAACAGCTCCCGGCGCCACGCTACCTTGGCGGCGGTGGTGGCCTTCTCTTCATCGAGGTGCATGTAGAGACAATAGAACACCTTGTCTTTCCATGCGCCTTCGGCTTTGATCGTGTGCTTGACCAGGACAAAATTGCGTGAACCGTGCGGTTGTTCCTCACCATCGCCTGCTCGGCAGCCGACGATCTCACCGTCGGCGATCGCGCGGACTTCAGTCCCCGCGGCGGCATAGAGATGGACGCCGCCGTGCCAGATGCGTGATCTGCCCATAGGAAACCAGCCACCGGGTGCGCTTTCAATGTTCTTGAAAAAGTCGGTGCTCGAAGCCAGCTTGGGGTCCAACGCCATTTTCACATCGGCAGCCGAACCGGTATCCACCCCCTCGGCCAGCACCAGCGGGAACGACGCGTTGGGGATCAGCCCTTCGTACAGTGGGCCGATGGCGTCGGCATCGGTCTTGACGAAGTGGTCGGTGTAGTCCAATGCGTGGTTGCTGTTTCGTTCATGCAGGCGCACCGTGTTGACATGGACAGCCACGGGCGATGCCGGTGGACGCGCGTCCTTGGACACCTCGGCCATGCAGACGCGACCGGGTTCATGCCAGCGATGCTGGAACCCACATTTCTCAATCGCCACTTTCTGGACCGCCTGGCACTGCGGGCAGACCTTGGGACGGCGTGGGTCTTGTGTATCGCTTGTGTCTTCTTTCCACTCGGTCTCTGTGCAATGATCCTGAATATAAAACTCGATGGTCTTGCCAAAGTTGAAAGTCGAACGGCGGTGGCGCCATCGTGCGTCATCGGTGTGGTGGTAGTTGTCGTGCCAGCAGCGGTAGCCGGAAACAACTTTGATTGCCTTGAACTGTGTGTCCGACTGCAATTCTGATCGATGCATCAGCGCCCGCACTGCCCAGAGCACTGCCTTGTCCATGCCGGGGTACTCGTACATGTCGTAGAGATCGAGCTTTTCGCTTGAAAGGTCGGTGTTGTCGACGAGCTTCTTGTCCTTTAACAGAAACTCACCGGAGAATCGCTTCTTGCCAAAGCCGTCGTTGCCGGAGCCATCGCACTTGCCCTCGCTGGGGTGTTGTTTAGGCTTGGGTGGGGTCGACGTGTCCAAGCCCGTGCAACGGCAGTGGATCGGTCCGTCGTTTTTTCCTATCGCGCATGGACATCGCATGTCATGGACCACAACGGGGTGAAGCGCCGCCTCCCGATCGAGCGCCCAAAACAGGGCAGGATCGGCGATGCCATTGAGCGGTAGCTTGTGCGCCTTCTGAAAACGCATCACCGCGTCTCTCGTGGTCGAGTCGAATTCGCCCGTCAGACGCACCGGGTCCATCACATTGCCAATCCCATCATTGTCCGAACCGGAACCCCAGCCGATGAGCTTGACCTGGAGGTTCCAGACATCAAGCCCCTTCTCACAGCCCAGCTGCAGGACACGCTTACCATAGACGTTGTGGGTGGTGGATCGTGGCATAATTAGTGTGCGTGCCCCCCAGTGTTAAAGAGATAACCCTCGGCCGTAAATCCGGCCACATCATGTCCTCCCTTAAAAGTGGCGATGTGCAGGTGATCGATTTTCTTCGCTGGCGCCTCGGCGAACCGCTCCAACGAATGCCCCAACCGTCCACCGTAAAAGTCGCCTTTTTCATCGATCAGACCAATCACACTACCTCCGTCCCGTCCAACTTCCAAACATAACTTCTCGGCTCGCAGCACCACCTCTTTTTCATTCTCCTCGATCACCGGCCAACCCCTCTGGCGTTCCGGATCAGGCCCCCCCACCTCGCCGTCGACCGGCAGGCGCATCAATGCCAGGTGATCAAGTTTCTCCCGGTCGGCTTCCAGGAAGACAAACGCCAGCGGTAAGCCGCGGCGCGAATCGACCGCCACCGCATGAACCTCATGGTCCGTCGTCCTGACCACCTGCTGAGGACTCAACACAGCACCGGATTCGTCCACATCCATCCGCGAAAGGTGGGTCTGCTGTTGATCTCGGCTTGCAAATAACAGCGAAATCGCGCCCGTGGGCCCAAAAGCACAGGCCGACAACTCCGGCTGACCCGCCAAGGGCACAGTCCAAACCGTTTGGTTTTCGTCACCCGGCTGCTGCACAACACCGGCCAAAACGCTCTTGCCGTCAACTGTCCCGGTTGCCAGAAATAGACAGCCACCTCTTTCCGGAAATGGCGAAATCGGTATGCCACCCTCAATGGGCAGTTCGATCGCACCGCTTCGCCATGTTGGATAGGACATGTTATGGCGAATCAACTCCAGCGACCTTCCCGCCAGGACCGCCACCCATCCCTGCCCGTCACCGTCTGTGTCGGCCGGCAGTTCGCTGACAGCGACGTGGGCATCCGGTTCGGTCTCGCCGTACACATTGCCTCCCCAGTAAGAGACATTGTGGCTGGCACCCGACCATCGCACCATCACCCTTGGGGCACCGCCCTCAGGTGCCGCAATCCACGCCAGCAGGGTTTGTTCGTGCAGCGACGACTCATATCCCAATGCGGCATGGAAGACCTGAGCTTGTACTACTTCAAACGGAAGTTTTTCGGAATAAATTTCAGTTGGATCCAATGGCAACAACCGATGCGCTGCCTGGAAGGTGTACTTCCCTGGCGGCAAAGCGCCGGCATACTTCGCCAGGTTCATCCAGGTGGATCCTTCACCTTCCGGCTTCAACATAAATAGCTTGGCGGGACGGGTCGGCTCCCCGCGGTGGCCCAGCAGATGCTCCGACGCCATCTGGGAGCTGATGTTATGAAGGAGCGTGCCCTCCGCATCGAAAACACGGGCCATTGGGTTCCAATCGTTGCCAGTAAAACCCAGAAGCTCCAGAGGCGATGGGGTCAGGTTCTTCAGTTTCAGGTCGAATGGAACACCCTGCTCTGCAAGAAGCGGCTCGCTCCAACCGCGTGGCGCGGCGACCAGTGCAACGGACTGTTTTAGTGTTGTCGTGTCCTTGTCGTCTAAATTCATTTGAAACCTCTCAATTTCGTCGGCGGCGGTATGACAACCCGCTAAAAAGTCTAGTGCTGTGAGGCATAGAAAAAAACAAACGGCGCGTTTTGATGTATTTTCGCCAACAACCATTAGAATAAATCCGGATTCTCCCAATCACAGGGGATCACGTCTTCCTTCCATCCTCGCATTTTAAGGTGGCACTTGCCGCAAAAGTCTTCGCGGTTGTTGTTTGTAAATAGCCGCCTGGCGTCGTCACCCGTCCCCGGATCGACGCTCGTCCATGCACCGACGGCACCTGTGGGCTTAAGGATGTAGTTGTCGCCACTGTAATAGCTCATGATACAGATCACGTAGTTTAGGTCATGGTGTTTCCAGGCGCAGTTTCCATCCGAAAAATGCGCCAGATGCACCGAATGTCCCATTTCGTGTTCAAAGGTGTCCAGATTGCCCCCCACCGTGTAGTAGTAGGATTGCCCGTTGCCAACCACAGCGCCCGCCGTGCTCAGGGTGGTCGTATTCATCCCGGCACCATAATAATCGCCATTGTTCCAGAATCGCTGGTAACCGTTCGGCCACCGTATGGTGTTCATCACGCGCGGTGGGTTCAATTCGCCCAGAAGCGTGTCGAGCAGTTGTGCGTTGAATCCGTCCACTTTCCCATCGACCCAATTCTCGTAATCGCTGTCAGATCCGGGAAAAATCGGAATGACCGCACCGACCGAAGCCACGTCTGTATCAACAGCCGGATTAACCAAATCACGTGCGTTCATCGCGGCGATGGCAGCTTGCGCTGCTTGGATTGATGTGCTACGAGCGGCTAGCGCGTGTATCGCATTGCAAACGACATGATGCCGATCCGCGTCAATGTCCGGTGGAAGCTGCACACGGAAATGATCCCATCGAACGAATTCGTCGTTGATCTGTCCGTCCGCGGTCAGGTTGACAGCGCCATTGCCCGTGCCGTTTAGACCATTGATGGCATTGCGATAGTCCGTTTTGTTTACCGCTCGATGTGGATCCCCGCCGACAACTTGGGGAGGCACGACCCACTCATTGAAAGCCGGTTTGCATAGTCTATTAAACCGTGCCACGTCCATTCCGGGGCCATCACCCGGGTGCGTACGACCGGCCAAGGCCGGATTGACCACGCCGCCGCCGTAGAAAGACTTTTCGATGGTCAATTGTCGCCAAACGTTTATTTTTCCTGTCGCACCCGTAATCCAAGGATTCACGGGTCGGGCCGTGACGCACCCTGTGTTGCGCAAATAAGCGCCTCCCCGTAAAGACGCCTGGATCACATACCCGTCACAGGCCACGACCGAAGGTGAAAAGATGGCACCAGCAAGCCCTTCTTTGGCACCGCTGACCAAAACGCTCGACTCGACGCATTCCCGCTCGGCAGCGGGCACCTTCATTGGGTCGAGATTGACGGTATTTTCGTACGGATAGGTACCACCGACTTTCCCGATGATCGGTTCGAAATCCCCCCCGGGATCGGCGGAGAACTTTTTTCGAAACGGACCGACTTCATCATCGGTGGGTGTCTTACCTCTGATACCACCGTAGTGAGTATGACAATTGGTTCCCAGCGGGAAGTTCCGCCAGGATGGAACTTTGTCAGTATTGGGCGCGGCATGCTCCATGCGGGCGATCCAGAGGATATCGCCCTTTTTGGCCAACCCTTTTCGGAGTTTGATTTTCTTGGTATCGACCTCTGAGTAATCCTTTTGGCCCTTGGTCACTTCATCGGTCGTACCCAGAACCAGTGGCGTACGATTTAGACGGACCACCAATTCATTCTGCCCGGTGACATACTTAAACAAGGTGTCCGTAAGATTGTCGGGAGCACCGGGGTTGTGGGCCACCGAAACGTCGAAATCCTCGTCGCCATCGTTGGCAACCTTGATCCGCGCCATCCAATGACTCAAGATGGCCTTGTTGGACCCGTCATGGACGGGGTCGTCATGTTTACCGCGTTTAATTCGTGTCGCGGATTGACGGAAAAACTTCCTCGCTTCGGCGGTGCTATCGGTATTAAACAACGCCGAGTGGTAAACCTCATCCACATCGACTTCAAAAACGGCAGGGCCAACCGCTTTGGGTTCAAACAAACCCAGCTTGTCAGCGTCCGTGTTGTTGGTTGCGACTCGGCTCGACAGCCGTGCTTCGATCTCGATCGGAATCTCAGGTCGGGTGTAGATGTCTTTATCGATATCGTACTTCGTTTTGCCGGCACCACCTGGCGGGTTATCGTTATCAGCCACGTAGGACTCTGGCGTGCTCGGAAGCCTCTTGGCTGTGACGTTAAAGGGGCCGGCACCGGTCAAAGTGACTCGTATATGTTTGTTGTCTACCTCGGTAAACGCTTGCGCTACACCGCCCTTGGTGACCGTGATTAAATTGTGCCCCGTCGGGTATTTGTATGTTTCAAAAGTCTGAGTTGAGGCACCCGCAGAATTGAAGTCATTGTCATCCCAGCCAGCAAACCCGTGCCCCTGGTCCAACGCTTCTCCCTTGATGGTGTGACGCACACCTGGCAACAGGACACGGCCTTCGCCCGGACGGATTGCCACGCCACCTTCGCCCGCGGTCCAGCCGGGACTCAACGCCGGCTCCTTAGCCATGGGCAGGCGTCCCATGGCAGCGTAGATTCCCTTGTCAGTTCGGGGCTCCACGGCCAGCAACTTGTCGACAGCCGTCTTGACCCCACCAGTCAACCCTGCTTGCAAACGGACCCAAATGCTTTGGAACTTAATCTCAAACTGGGCCTCGGCCATAAAGACCTTGCCCCGTCCCGCGCCCAGGGGATCTTCCACCGAATTCGTATCGGGACCGGTGATAATCCGTACGCGGTAAGGTGAAAATTCCGGTGTGAGATATTTATCCTTCAGTGGGCCATTTTCCGTAATCGCCCCGGACGCCCCGGACGGATCCTTCCCCCCATGCCATGTATTCCAGGTCTTTTCACCGGCGGCCGGAACAAAGGTCTCCGTGTAAATGGGCTGGTTGGTGGGAAATCGTTCCCCCCAGATTTCTATGCGACCCTTGGCGGGCACCTCGCCTTCAATCTTATACTTCACCTCCAGTTTTTCCTGCTTGGGCACAAAGGCACCATCAATGGAGGTGATGGTCACACGGGTTCCCTTGACCGTCAGGTCTGTCGATTTTTCCATACGCTGAATGGTCTGATGACCGTTGGCCGGGGTGGGTTTGTCCCTGAGGATGGCGTAGAAATGATATTTCGACTCTTCCGGCGTATTGGGGGTGATCCATTTTTGCTTGTGGGTATCGGGTTTGGCATCCAAATGGGAGAGGACCGGACCGTTATTACTGCGCACGATAAAGTGAATCGTCTGGCCCGGCAGCAGATCCTTGGCATTGACACTCAGTTCAACCTCCTGACCAGGTTTAGCTTGGGCCACCGACCACTTCGGTTCCTTAAATACATATTTTTTAGCTATTGTAATGTTTGTCGCCATTTTAAATCTACTTACCTGATAAATCGGCTTTTAATTCTTTTCCTTATCACGTTGCCAAATCGTCCCACGAATATCGTTGTTATTGTTAGAACCTATTTCAAACTCAGGCTGAAAAAATCGGCGGTTCCACATCGACCAATACCGTTACCGGTTCGGCCTCAAGTTTTTCGTCAATCTTCACCTGCAAAACAAACTCGTTTTGACCGGCAAAGTCCTTTCCCTTCCAATTAATTTTGTACGTATGATCCAGCTTGGAGTCGGTAATCTTTTTACCGTCCACCTTGTCAATCTCCGTCTTGCCGTCGCCGGTCATGACCTTCAGTTCGGCCTGGGCATCATCCTTGACCAGCTTGGTGCGTATCGACATCTTCACCTCTTCACCATGCCAGCTCCGCTGTGTGGACCAGGCAGCCTGAACCTCTGAACTGATGCCACCCTGATGACTTTTGTTATTGTCTCCGGTAATGGGACTCATGCTTTTTGTTCTCCAGGCATAGCAAATTCACGTTTCACACCCCCCGCATCCAGACTCACGCGTTCGCCGGGCATATCCGGCATATCGATCCATAGCAGATCCCGGCCAAACGGAACCAGTACCTCGGCCTTACCTTCGGCGGTTTTGGGATCCTTTTCGTATCCATCAGTAAAGTGCAATACCAGTTGGGTGTTAACAGGCTTGTTATCCTGTTTTATTTCAAACGTCTGTTTTTCCGTAATCGTAGCGGTATTACTGATCGCCCGGCATTTGCCGACGCGAACAATGAGCACCAGTGAACCGCTGGCGGCCTTTTCAAGTTTGGCGGGCACGGGAGTCCAGGGAGCCTCGACCGTTTCTGAGTCAGTGACCTTGGTACTGACGGTATCCAGCGGGGCTTTGGACAGGCCGCAGGCATCGTAGATTTCGAACACCACGTCCGTATCCTTATCATACCCATTCAACTGGGCAACCAATTTTACCGGTTCTCCCACCTTCAAGGGAGAATATTCCCAGGCGGTAAAGTATATAAATTTCAAGGCCAGCTTATACTGACCCGGAGGACCTTCTTCTCGAATCTTCCCATTGGCCAGATTTCCATGTTTGACCGTCTTGCCATCGGGAAAGGTCAGGGTATACTCCATATCCGAGACGAGAGTATTAAACTGATCGTTTATAACAAACTCAACCCAACTCTTGCGCAGTTCATAGGTAAATGTCTCGCGGCAGCCGGACGGCAGTTTTATGGGCTTATTGGCATCAATGACCTCGGCATTAACCAAGTCCTTTGACTTCAGATTAAAGTGAAGCGTGTAGGTCCCGGGCAGGATTCCGGGTTGGTCCGACTGGAGCTGGGCCTTTCCATCCGCCGGCGTCGTTTCACCAAAATCATGATTCGTACCCGGTATCGTAATGCCGACCCCGCCAACGGGTTTCTTGGTCTCCTGCCATTGCAGCTTGATCCTGGGCCGGGCACAACGATCAACATGCATTACACAGATGGGACAATTTCCCATGGTTACCGCCTGAGTTTTTTCCTGCGGTTTGATAAAGGTATCGTCCAGACTGTCCGGCAAGGTTACCTCGATTTTATAGGTGTCCGGCTCCAAAGGCTTAAAGAGCGCAAGGCCGTCATCATCTGTCTTTTTGTTGAAAAGTGTTTTCCCCTGTATATCGACTATGGCCTCTTTGACAACCCGCCGGTTATCCGTGCGTACAACGGCAACCAGCAGGCCGGTTTCTGCTATTGGGCATTTTTGCTTGGACTTGCTCTTGTCTTTACGTCCAAAACTTTTTTCAACCTTTTTAAGTGCTTTTTTTAGCCAGTCCACGGATAATCAATCGTTTAATTCGAAATTAATGTTTTTTTACGGGGACCCGTTCAGCCTTCCAAACGCCGATAAATCAGATCCATTTTCTCCCGTTGTTTTAAGTCCTCTTTTGTTAGAATTCTCAGAATCCAGTTGTTGCTTGGTTGCTTTTCAAAGTCACGACCTATTCCCACCATCAAATCGATAAAAAGAGCCACCTGGGGTTCTTCGGTAATCTCGTAATCAGAAGCCCTTTTAATCCCATCTTCGATCAGGTCACGAATTTCCTGTTTATCCTTGTCCTTGGTCTCTTCGGGAAACACCTCACGCACATGCACGAGCATTTTTTCTATAAAATGCTCAAGCATGTAAGCATCAAGAAATTCCATCTGTTCTTTTCGAATATGCAGCATTGTTTACAGGACCTTTATCTGAGATATTCTCTGTAATTCTGCCGGAGGTATTTTTTGTTTTTGAAGTTTTCCATCATCGAACCAAAACCGCAACACAGACGAATCCTCATCTTCCATAATATAACTGCCAACCGGCCCTAAGACAATCTTTATTTCATCGGCGTTGCAGGTCGGGAAATAAACCCTCAGCACACGCGGGTCATAATAGCGGAAATATATAAGTTTGTTCTCGGGGCTGTAAACCATCAAAAACCTGCGAAAATGCTTGCGCATGTCACGAATATTGACTTCGGCAGAGGTTATAGCAAAGATGCCCCAATGGTTGCCCCAGCCTTTCTCGCAAACCAATTTAGTGAAAGGATGGTCGTATTCGAGTTTTACAAGATACGGTGCGACTGCGACCATATCGGGCTCAAGCTCGCCGCGGTAAAGGCAAATGTTTTCCGGCTCGTGTTCCCACAGCAGTTGGGGCATTTGCTCCACCGAAGCACTATCGAGCACCGCATAGACGTTGGTTGCAGGTTGTGAAAACAGATATTTGACAAGCAACTCAGTCACAACTTTTTCATTCATCAGGTTCTCTCCAGCCCGCTGACTTATTAGCCAGCTTGCTGTTGTTTCTTTGCCTTCTCGCATTCTTCACAGAATGGCGTTCCGTCTTTTGCAGCCTGCTGCAATGTGGATGCCTGAGCGCTGAACTTGACAGGCGTCGGCGGCTTGGGAGGTTTGGGCGGCTCGCTTACTTGACCCGGCTCCGCAGTATCGGCTTCGAGCGGTGTCTTTGGCGGTTGCGGAGAGCACCCGGAACCGGAGCCGGCCGCACCGCCGCTGTTGATCATCACAGTAGGCGTGCCGGAAATCGCCACCCCCGATGGGCCTATATCGATAAAGCTGGCTCCGGCTTTGAGAGAGAGCTGCATCCCAGCTTCAATGACCACATTCATTCCGCCCTTGATGTGGACGTCCATGCCCGCCTCCAGCGCATGCTTCATGCCCGCCTTCTGCTGCAAGTCCATTCCGGCATCAAGGGAAACGGTCCCATTAATCTTTTCGTTTTGGTCTCCCTTGACGGTCAGGTGTTTGTCGCCACCGACTTCCTCGAACAGGTCGCGTTTGACAATCAAATGTCGATCCTGGCCAATTAACTCCTTAGCGTCGTTTTTAATGCGGATATCCAGTTTTTTTTCACCATGGATGAAGATCTGTTCTTTGCCTTTGTTATCTTCGAAACGAATTTCGTTGAAGCCTTCGCCGCCTTTGCTGGAATTTGATTTGAGGGTGGATATTGTTTTATTGCCGGGCAGGCCGTACGGCGGCATGGCTTTGGCGTTATAGACCCGGCCGGTTATGATTGGCCTATCAGGGTCGCCCTCCAGAAACTCCACGATAACTTCCTGGCCGATACGCGGAATATACATTGCTCCCCACTTCTTGCCCGCCCAGACATGGGCGACTCTTATCCAGCAGGAGCTGTTTTCGTCGGCTTTGCTGTAACGATCCCAGTGGAATTTGACTTTGACCCGGCCGAACTCATCGGTGCAAATCTCATCGGTCGGCTTGCCTACTACAAAGGCCGTCTGAGGGCCGGAAATTGTGGGTTTGGGGGTAATCCGTGGCGAACGAAAAGCCTTTGAACTTTTAATAACAGTAAAGCTGCACGAAAAGATGCTCTCACTGCCTGCGGCTCCGGCTGAGAAGATATCGTCGCCCTGGATTGTGTAATTCACTGACGTAATGAGGTATTCCTGGTTCTGGTCAGCAAGTGGGTGATCGCTCAAGTTAAATAAGTAGCCGGGACAGATGCCGCGCGAGTCGCTGTTGGCGATTGCAACCTGATACTGGGCCTGAAGCTCTTCTATACGCTTCTTGGCGTATTCTGTTCCGTCATTATAAGTAGTGTAATCGCCGGGATAATCGTAGATTTCGTAACTGTTCTTTGAACCGCCTTGTTCCGCGCTGCCACTCGCGTTTGCCTTGGCGAAAAGAGGTGTTTGGGGCTTTATAAAATAAAAATCGTTAATCGCATATGAGCCGGGCTGCAAATGGGTTTCGACGAACCAGTCCGAAATACACTCTTCTGTTATGGGTCCCTTGTCAGATGGATGATATATGAGTTTTTCGAACTTAGAATAAGGCTCATGGGCACTGTATGAATCAGCCAGGACCAATGAGTGTTTGCCGTTTTCGTGCTCAAAGTAGTAGTATATTCCCTCCTGTTCCATAAGCCGGCTGATAAAATTAAAGTCGGTCTCTCGGTATTGCACGCAATATTCCCACGTGCGATATGTGCCGCTTAAGCGATTCTCATAATCTGTGAATCCGCGATCGCGAAAAATCTGCTGAATAATTTCGGGGACTGTCTTCTCCTGGAAAATCCGGCAGTCAGCCATGCGGGTCAGAAACCAGAACCAGGGTACTACATTTGCCCGATAGCGGGCCAGTTGGCCTGAGGATGTTAGCTGAGTGAAGTGGCTCACATAGCCGTTGAAGTAGCGAACCCCGCTATCACCAAGATTAAGACGGATGCTTACGTTCTGCCCGATGATGCTCTCGGGCCCGATCTGATAGTCTTCGCTGGCCAGCTCCAACTTGTATTCGAAGAGCCGGCCAAGCTGTTCGGTGCCCGAGAAGCTTATCAGCAAGAGAACATCCTCGCCCAGCGTCGTTTCAATTGCCACTTCCCTGTGTTTCTGTGAAGGTTTCTCAGGCATTTTTGCAATTCCACCTATTAGATATTTCAGAACACTTGATTCTACATTATGTGCTGCTCGTTTGCAACGGTTGTCATTTGGCCGATTATTCGGCCCGTATTACACGTTTTAATCGAATGAATAGACAAACTCGCTGTCCTTTACTCCGACGTGCACCTGTTTCGCGGTTTTACCTTCCATGAGCCGGGTCAGCAGCTCATGGCTGATTTCAGGCAGGACTGTGTTAGTCAGAATCGCATCAACGGTCCTGGCTCCACTTTCAACTTCAGTGCAGCGGCTGGCAATAAGATCAACGGTCTGGTCGTCATAAGTAAACGGTATCTTGTGATTTTCCTGCGTTCTGCGGCCGATTCGGCCGAGCTGCAAGCGAATGATAAGTTTCAGTGTTTCGTCATTGATCGGATAGTAGGGCACCGCGACAATCCTGCCTAAGAGAGCTGCTGGAAAGACTTCCAGCAAAGGTTTGCGAAGGGCCTTGCATATCCCTTCGGGCTCAGGCATCAGCTTCGGGTCTTTGCACATGTCCATAATCAAGTCGGTCCCGCAATTACTGGTCAGCAGGATAATTGTATTCTTGAAATCTATCAGGCGCCCTTCGGCATCTTCCATTTGGCCTTTGTCAAAAACCTGGAAGAATATCTCGTG
>Ga0307378_10007864_pt1 | contig 14280 bp, 6 predicted proteins | sample UN1MG_FD_202238 | JGI IMG/M metagenome (GOLD analysis project Ga0307378, IMG submission 202238) | Soil microbial communities from Risofladan, Vaasa, Finland - UN-1 | ecosystem: Environmental > Terrestrial > Soil > Coastal area > Acid sulfate soil | place: Finland: Risofladan, Vaasa | collected...
TTGCTCGTGAGCGCCAACGTCGGGCGGTCCTGGGAGAAGCTGTCGCCCTTCTTGTAGTCCGGGCCGTACGTGTACCAGTAGATCATGGTGTTGCCGCGGCCGACGGCCGAGAGCATGCGTTGCAGCGGGGCGCCGCGATGGGGCTTGATGTAAATACCCCGGGCGACGTCCATCTTCTCGCCCACGATCCGCTGCACGTCGCACAGATAGCTGTCCCACGCCCAGATCCGCGGCTCCCGGTTCGAGGTCTCGTAGACGATCGCGTTGTCGGCCTCGCGGTAGAAGTCGAAGAAATCGAGGCTGTGGCCCTTCATCAGGAAGGTGTTGCCGCGCAGGGCGTAGCAGTAGATCCGCGGGCGCGGCGGATCGCGATTCGGTTGACCGGACGGCGAGGGTTTTTCACGCAGCGACGCGTTCTCCGCCGCGAAGGCGTCGCGCAGGGGCGTGAACAGCCTGGCCGTGACGTAGTTGTTGAACGCCCGCGTCCAGTAAGCGGCCGCCGCGGCGTGCGGATCGGCAAGCCACGGCCGTGTCGACTCCGCGGCCCAGACGTCCACCGGGCGCACGTCCGACCAATCCGTCCGGCCGAAGTCTTCCGGCGCGACTCCCTGCTGCTTCAGCCAGCGGCGAAAGCCCTCGGCACACCGCGGGCAGACGGATAAATGGGCCTTGCCTTCCGGCGAACGGTCGACCACCGTGCCGATCTCGTCGACCGTCAATCCCCAGACTTCGCCGACGGGCAGGTTCCGGACCTTTTCGAGCGACTCTTCGACGCCGGCGCGTGTCCGCTCGGCGATCCCCTCGGCAAACGGACACCCGGCTTCCGGATCCGCCGGGCGGCCTTCGCGATGGACCGGCACGGGAAAGCCCATCACGGGGACGATCCACCCCCGGGCGAACGGCCGCATCTGCGGATCGCCCGAGCGCAGCTTCTCGATCAGGAACTCGGGCGGATCGCGCAGGGCGTTGGTGCCGAGTTGACGAAGGCTCCGCAACTCGGCCCGCGCGACCGCCGGGTTGGTCGTGCGGACGCTGTAGCCGTATCCGACGCCGTAACCGCCGGCGTTGTTGACGACCACGTACTTCTGCGGCAGCGGTCCCTCGGCCCAGGGCAGCCCTTCGAGGAATTCCGCCCGGCGCGTCGCGTACTCGAGCACGCCGCCAAGCTCGTCGAGGAACTCGGGCGAGTCGGGCCGCACGTCGCCGACGAGGCAGTAGGCGGGAATCACGATGGTCGCCGTGCCGCCGTCGGGACCTGCTTCGGAAAACCGTTTGACGACCCGATCGCGGTAAAGGAACTCGAACTCGAAAACCACGTCGGTGGAATAGCCCTCCTGGCGACCCGTAACCCGATCGACCACCCGGCCGGGTCGGCCGGCCGTGACGGTCAGGAACAGCTTCCCGGGGAAAGAGCCTTCAACCAGGGAGAGCACTTCGGTGGGCGTCGACCACTGGCCGACGTCGAGGATCGGGTCACGGTCGGCCTCGGTCCCCGGCTTGCCGAACCGGCCGCGGATGACGTCGCCGCCTTGTCCCTCGCCGCCATGACGCCAGGCGACGGCGGTCGGCTCGCGGGGCGTGAGTTGGACGACTCGCACCCGGAGCGAAAGTCCCTCGGGCGGACGAAACGCCGCGGAGCGCACGACGGGCAAATCGATCTGCTCCGTGTCGGCTTGGCGCTGAGGGGCGGCTTGGGAGAAATGTGCCCAAAGGCTCGCTACGACCACGGCGGCAACCAGCGTGTGTTTCACGGGATGGGCTCCTTTGCGGACACTCACTTGAGTTTTTCCGTCACTCGTCGCCGACGGTCACCGAGACGAGCCCCACGTCGATGTACTGCCCGCCTTTGATCTGCTTGCAGTGCACGGCCATCACGTTCTTGCCCGGCTTCAGCGCTTCGCGACCGGCGGCCGAAAGGGGGAGTTCTTCGTAATCGGTGGCGTAACCGCCGGCCTTTGCCGCCAAGACCCCGTTGATGTAGATCTCCACGTCTTCGTCGTGGTGGACCAGCAGTTCCAGCTCACCGGTTTCCCCTTCGGGCAGCTCGAACTCGCGGCGGAGCCAGATATCCTCCGAGTTCCACACGGTGCGGACGGTCGCCCCGGGCGTCTCCGCGGTGCCGAATCCGCCCGGACCCTCCTTCCACGCCGAATCGTCGAAGCCCGGCTGAATCCACTCGTCGGCCGGTTTCTCGAAGGTGTAACGCCAGGGAACTGCTTGGACTTGCGAAGTCGCGACGACCAGCTTCCGTTTGGGCAGCAGACCTTGATTGGCCGCGGCCACCTTCTTGACGTCGGGCTTGGTGATCGCCCGATCGTAGGTCATCAGCCCGTTGCACTCGGTCTCGACGTCGGTGATCTGGGTGTAGACGGCGGCCGACATGGCGTGGGTTTCCCGGTACTGCCAAACCTGGCGGAGCAACGACTGGTATCGCTGGGTGAGTTCCAGGGAGCTTTCGGTTCCCCGATAGCCCCAGGTCTTGTCGGTCCAGGTATGTCCGTCCACGCCCAGTCCGAGCCCGCCGAACTCGCCCAGCACGCCGGCCCGTTTTGGTTCGGGCTGAGGCGCGGCCGGTCCGGGATACTTGTGGATGTCCAGCACGTCGCCCGCCTGCTTGTCCGCCCAGCCGCTGGCGTTGTTGACCAGCCGGCTCGGATCCAGCTTCTTGATCTCTTCGCAGTAACGCTCCGTGTCGTGCTGGCCCCAGCCTTCGTTGAAGATCACCCACATGATGATCGACGGGTGGTTGCGCAGCCCGGCGACCATCTGCCGCAGTTCGGTCTCGAACTGTTCCTTCGACTCGGGCGTCTTGTTGTTCCCGCTGGGCATGTCCTGCCAGACGAGCAGACCGAGCTTGTCGCACCAGTAGTACCAGCGGTAGGGCTCGATCTTGACGTGCTTTCGCGTCATGTTGAAGCCGAGTTGCTTCGTCACTTCGATATCGTAGCGCAAGGCCTCGTCGGTCGGAGCCGTGTAGAGCCCGTCGGGCCAGAAACCCTGATCCAGCGGGCCGACCTGGAAAAGGAACTCGCCGTTGAGGCGTATCCGCGTGAAGCCCTGATCGTCCTTGGCCAGTTCGATCTTCCGCATGCCGAAATAGCTCGCCACTTCGTCCAGGACCGTGTCGCCGTGCTTGAGCGTCACGGTCAGGTCGTAGAGGAACGGATCGTTCGGCGACCAGAGCTTGAGTTGGTCCTTGGGGATCGCCAGCTCGATTTCGGCACCCACGCCGCCTGTGGCCAGGGCCACCGGCGTTTCGCCGTCTCGGGCGATGGCTTCGATCGTGTGGTTCTCTCCGGTCCCGACTCCCTCGACCGACAGCCTCAGGCACGAGGCGTCCACGTCGGGAGTGACGAGCAACCGGCCGATCCGCGAGGCCGGCACCGGTTCCAGCCAAACCGTTTGCCAGATCCCGGTGGTGGGCGTGTACCAGATGCCTCGGGGATCATCGACTTGCTTGCCCCGCGGCTGATCCCCGCGGCTGCTGGGGTCGAAGACGCGGACCTCCAGTTCCTGCTCGCCGCCGGGTTTCAGCGCGTCGGTGACGTCCATGGAGAAAGCGTCGTATCCGCCGCGGTGCACGCCGATCTCCCGGCCGTTCACCAGCACGTTGGTTTCCCAATCGACCGCCTGGAAGTGCAGCAACACGCGTTGGCCTTTCCACGCCTCGGGAATCTGAAACGTACGGCGGTACCAGACGCGATCGGCCCGTTGCATCACTCCCGACAGCGCCGACTCGACCGGGTAGGGCACCAGGATGCGAAGCGGGAAGTCCTTGCCCGAGGGAACCGGCGCCTCCGGGCCCAGCACGGCCAGTTCCCACACGCCGTTGAGGTTCAGCCAATCCCCGCGGACCATCTGCGGCCGAGGGTATTCCGGATGGGCATTTTCCGGCGAGACGTCCTTCGCCCAACGGGTCATCAGCGGGGCCGTGGCCGGTTTCCACTCCTCCCCGGCGGCAACCGAGATCAAGCTAAGGGAAAACAAGGCCGAAACCGCGGTGATCAGGGACTTCATGGCGCACTCCTTCGGAAAATCAGTGAGGTCAGAAACAGCGATCAAAGGCGGCCCCCCAGGAAAGAGGGTTCTTGGATGCTCCCATGATATCGATTGTCGCGAAAACGTCAAGCAAGGCCCGCCGGTGACGTAGAGTTTCCATGGGTTGCGGTCACTTGACGGTTCCCCGCGCGTGGGTCGCCTTTTTCGCTCCAGACATACGATTTCTCGCCATGGATCTTGCACGGAACGAACGCCCCGGTCCCTCGAAATGCCTTGTGGCGATCGTCTGGGTGCTTGTGCTCGGCTACGTCGTCTGCTTTGCCCTGCAAACGCGAGACTACTTCATCGACGACGCCTATATCGGTTTCCAATACGTCCGCAACCTCCTTGCCGGGCACGGCTTCGTGTTTCAACCCGGCGACGCGCCGGTCGAAGGGGTCACCAACATCGGCTGGTTGCTCTTGTTGACTCCGCTGGCGGCAATCACCGAACCGACCACCGCAGCCAAGGCCTTGGGTTTCGTGTTGGTGATCGCCGCCTTGGCGCTGACGTTCCTGCTGGGACGGCATCTGGCCGCTCGATTCCAGCGCCGAGAAGGGTTCTCCAGCCTCGTGCTCGTTCCCCTGGTGCTGTTGGCATCGAGTTTCGACTTCCTCTACTTCACGCTGGCGGGCATGGAGACCGGACTGTTGGCCGTGGTCTTGCTGGTGATGGCGTGGATCGCCGTGCGGCGGCCGGGATCGTTGTGGCTGCCCGTGCTCGGGGCGATTGCCTTCTTGATCCATCCCGAGGCGATCGTGACCTATCCTCTGTATTCGCTGCTCTTGCGGCCGCCGCAGGTGAACCGCCGGCGCGCGTGGTCCGGCAACTTGTTGCTGGCGGTGCTGGTCGGCGCGCTGACGGCGATTCGCTGGGGTTATTTCCACGACGTGGTTCCCAACACGTTCCACTCGAAGCCGAGCCACCCGTTTCAGATCCTCGTCAACGGCTACCAGTTCATCATCGGCGCCAACGCGAACTTCTCGTTTCCGATCACCGGTTGGCTGGCGGTGCCGATCTTCGGGTTCGGGTATTACCGGCTGCGTCGCGCGGCGCCGGCGGCGGCCGGTATGCTCGGGGCCATCGCCGCGACCGGTCTGGCCTTCTGTGTTTACTCGCCGCCCGACTGGACCGGCATGGGACGCTATCTCGCGCCCTATCTGCCGGCCGTGCTCCTGCTGTTCTGGGTCGGGTTGGTCGAGGTGGTCCACCGCCTGTTCGCCCGGGTGCCGCAACCGCTGGCCCGCCCGCTGGCCGTCGCGATGGTGGTCGTTTTGCTCGTGGCGACCGGTCTGCTCGACCGTGCGGCCAAGATGGCCAGGATGGAGACCTTTCCCGGATACGTGCTGGCCGGCAAGAACCTGGTCGGCCCGTCGCTATGGATCCGCGACCACTTGCCCGACGATGCGACGATCGCAACACGGCGGATCGGGGCGTTGGCCTACTACGGAGGGAGGTCGATCTTCGACTACGCCTTCGGCCTGCCGGACCGGGAGGTGGCCCGACTGGTGGCCGAGGTGGGCGGCCGATTCCAGAGTCCCGGAACCCCCGCGCTGGCTCCGCTGTGGCAGGCCCGGGCACCCGACTATCTGCTCGAAGACGCCGACATGATGGAGCTGATCATTTCCCAGGCCGGCGGCACGCAAGACCGGTTTTCGATCCACGGGCTGGACTACGGGGTGATGCGGCACTTTCAGGTGGGAAAAGGCTCCCGATGGGTCTTGGCTTGCCGAATCGAATCCCCATCCCAACTACCAAGAACGATAGCGGCCCGACAGTCGTAACCGATTGCCGGGCCTAAACTTAGAGCGAGGGCGAGGGGACTCGAACCCCCAACCACCGGATCGACAGTCCGATACTCTAACCAATTGAGCTACGCCCCCACGAAACTCGTATTTTAAGGATACCACAAAACCGATCGGCGACAAGTGCCTTTGGCCATTCCTGCGTTTTTTGCTCCGGCTCGATCCCAACGGCGGCCAACGACGACCGAAACGCCCCGATCGCGTCCCTTGACGGGTGTTCGCCAACGGACAAACCGTGGGCTAAGCTTGAGTAGCGCATGGAAAAACAACGGAATAGGGGAACCGAGCATGCACCGCTGGTGGAATGACATCCTGCGAATAATTGATCGAATGGGCCCCCAAGAGTGGGTGCTCGTTTCCGTCGTAGCGATCTTCCTGGGCGCATTTTGCCTGCGAGGATTCGGGTCGCGGTCGAAGTATTGAATCGCTGAAAGTTACCGGCCGTCATGGATCTTTGGGCGACCCGCATTCCGATCCCTTTGGCGTTGGCGGTGGTGCCACCCTCGCCAAAAAAGTCTACAAGTCGTTCTCGCGCAACCACTTACTACCGTTGCAGTTCGAACGGCTCGCCTTTGAGCTTCTCGATCGCCTCTTTCTGATCCGCGGTCAACAGCCCGAGAGCCTTCTCGTCGGCTTCATTGCGGATCTTCTGGATCTTCTCCCGCAACTCGGCGAACTTCGCGCGGCGCGCTTCTTCACTGAGGTCGCGCAGCCCGCTGAAGGCCGCGAAAATCTTCTCCTCGGTCGCCTTCTCCAGCGCGGCCGCTTTCTCCTTCTGCTCGTCGGTGAACTTCAGCCGGCCGGCGATGAACTGGTTGTTCACGCCGTACACGGCACCTCGGACCTGAAGACGGATCTGGTAGAGCCGCATCATCTGCTCGCCGGAAAGCACTTCGCGGATCAGTCCCCGGGCCTTTTCGTCGAACTGATCGGCCAGTTCGGCGATCTTCGCCCGTTGCTGCTGTCGATCCTCGATTTCCCGCAGACCGGCAAATTGTTCGCTCATTTCCGTCCGGAGCTTCTCGCCGATCTCCTTCACCTTGCCGACCTGGTCTTCGGCGAGCTTCAATTCCTTTTGGACCTGTTCCAGGCTCAGCAATCCCAGGAAGCTGCCTCGCATCATTCCGCCGCCCCGTCGGCCTGATTCGGGAGCCTGCGCTTGTGCCGCGTGAACCAGTGCCGCGACCAACAACACGGTCATGGCCACCACCAACCAGTTTCGGACTCGGGTCATGTCATTCTCCTTTGCTGCGTAGTAAGGAAACGATTCGGCTCTGTCAGGGCACTCGGGACCTTCCCGAGAAGATTGGCCCTTGTCCCACTGCCCGGATTCTCAGAAGCGCAACCGGGCTTGTCAAGCATTTTCTTGCCAACGGTCCGTTTTCCGAGAAAGCCTAGCATCATGTGGAACACGAGGTCGGCTTTACACCGAAAGAGGGTCACTCGCCGCTACAGGAACTCGGATCCGCCGTGTATCGAACCGCATTACCGCCAGGAAAACCGCCACACAAACGATCCATTCCATATAGATCACGTGCGGCACCACGCGGACCGCGGGCACGAGTTGCCACAGCGCCATGACGGCGATTCCCGCCAAAATGGTCCAGAAGGCCGAGCCCGCGCGGCAGAGTCTCGGGGCATAAAACGTGAACAGGATGACCACCGTCAGCCCGGTCATCAGGCTCAGCCCCTGCATCAAGGCGTCGAGGATGTCGCCGATTTGCAGGGCCAGGGCGAGCGTGACGACCCCGATGATCAAGACCACGCACCGGTTCAGCCGGAGTTGATGCTCGTGGTCGGTTTCGGGTCGAACGTGCCGCAGGTAGACGTCGCGGACAACCACGGTCGACGAACTCAGCAGCAGCCCGCACGCGGTCGATACGTCGGCCGCCCAGAGCGCCGCCAGGGTAATTCCCGCCACCAAAGGATCCAGGCTGCCGACCATTTTCGGCAGTGCGGTCGTGCCGTCTTCGATTTCCGGGAAACACGCCTTGGCCGCCACGCCGATCAGAGCGGCCAGGAAACTGACGGGCAGGATGAGCAATCCGCCCAGCAGGAACCCGTTTCGGGCGGATTTCTCGCTGCGAGCGGCGAAGGCAATTTGCACCGTGGCCTGGAAGCCGATATTGCAGGTGACCATCACCAGCGTGAAGATGAGGATGTTGGCCAGCCCGAAGCCTTCGACCGGGTGGAGATAGTTTTGATCGGCCGGGAGCAATTCGGCCAGCTTGTCCAGGCCGCCGGCGGCCTGAACGCTCAACACGGCCGCCAGCGTCACGCCTCCGTAAATCAGCGTCACGTTGAGGATATTGCCCAGGCTCGCACTCCACAGGCCGCCGACGATCGTCAGGGCGATGAACACGATCGCGCTGAAGATCATCCCGTGCTGCCGGGTGGTGAAGACTTCCGGCAGCAACTGGTGCAGGATGGCGCCGCCGGCGACGTACTGCAGCGACGTGATCACGATCTGCACCATCACCTGGACGGCGACGCAAGCGACATGGGCCGCCTTGTCGTAGCAGTCCTCGAAGAGCTGCGGCACGGTGACGATATCGAGCCGGCGAAACCGCCGGGAAACCACCAGCCCGACCACGAACGCCGATACGGCCCAGGCGACTCCGTACCAACCGGCGGCCAGGCCTTGGCCGGCGAACGCCTTCGTCGCCACCCCGATGGTCGTGGCCCCGCCGACGGCCAGACCGGTGAGCGTAACCGCCACCAGTGGGGCGGGCAATCTTCGGCCGGCGAGAAAGAACCCCTCCTTGCCTCGCTTGACCAATCGGCTCGCGTAATACCCGATCGCGAACAGCACGACGATGTACACGACCACGATCAGCAGGGGGATATTCATCGACGGTGCGAAGGCTTTCCGCTGGAGGCCAAGTCGGGAGGTCGTCGGTGGCTGGGGGTGCCGGGAGTGTGGCGGTCATTATAGCGGCGAAGTTTGGGAAAGGAACCGAACACGCGGCCTAGGGTTCATCCGAGATTCGCGTGCCGGATCTCTTGCTCCGCGGAAGTACGGGTTCCTCTTCTCTATTCCCGGCTGTTTGGGACTGCGGGAAAACGCTGTGTTTCTTCCCAAAAACCGGTGAATAGAGAAGAGGAACCCGTACTCTCGCTGTTCCCACGGTACGCGAATCCCAGATGAACCCGGCCGACGGACAGAATTCATTGTGAGGCAATGAGTTAGGGCCTCGGAAAAACAACTTCCTCCACGGGGTGGCACGCCCTGGGGTGGCACGCCCTGAGGAACGAAGGGCGTGGTTTGGCAGGTTCTCCACGCCCTTCGTTCCTCAGGGCGTGCCACCCTCGCCGCAGAGAATCGCCGCTTTTCACCTGTGCGTCACGCCGATATCATAGGGGATTCGACTTGAGCCCATCCTCCCTCGCCTGAAGCGGCCCATCATGAAAAGCGACGAACTACGTGAAAAATACCTGGAATTCTTCGAGACCAAGGGCTGTGTCCGCCGCCCCAGCGACGTGCTCGTACCTCGCTGGGACCCCTCGGTGTTGTTCACCCCCGCCGGAATGAACCAGTTCAAGGACCACTTCCTCGGCCGCTGCAAGCTGGAATTCACCCGGGCGACGACCTGCCAGAAGTGCCTGCGGACCGGCGATATCGACAACGTGGGCCGGACGGCCTACCACCATACCTTCTTCGAGATGCTGGGCAATTTCAGCTTCGGCGACTATTTCAAGCGCGAAGCGATCCTGTGGGCGTGGGAATTCTGCACGGACAAGAAGTGGCTGGGCATCGACCCGAAGCGACTCTCGGCCACGATCTATCTCGACGACGACGAGGCGGCCGAGATTTGGCTCAACGACGTCAAGCTGCCGCCGGAGAAGCTCCAGCGGCTGGGTGAGGACGAGAACTTCTGGCCCGCCAACGCCCCCACCCAAGGGCCCGACGGCGTCTGCGGCCCTTGCAGCGAGATCTACTACCACGGCGATTTCGGCGAAGTGGAGATCTGGAACCTGGTCTTCACCCAGTTCAATCGCGTGGGCGACCTGCCGGACAACCTGCGGCCCTTGCCCAGCAAGAACATCGACACCGGCATGGGGCTCGAACGGACCGCCGCCGTGCTGCAAGGGGTGGAGACGAATTTCCACATCGACATCCTCCGCCCGCTGGTCGAAGCGGCCGCCGAGGTCTGCGGCGTGAAGTACGAACCGGCCAGCGAGAACGGCCGCCGCCTGAGGCGGATTGCCGATCACGTCAGGGCGTGTGCGTTCGCCGTCCACGAAAACGTCTACCCCGGCCCGAACAAGGAAAAATACGTCATCAAGCGGCTCTTGCGGCGCGCCGTGCTCGACGGCCGGCAGATCGGCGTGCGCGAGCCGTTTTTGCACCAACTCGTCGGCACCGTGGCCGAGTCGATGAAGAACCCCTATCCGGAGCTGGGCGATACGGTCGGGCGCGTGGCGAGAGTGATCAAACAGGAAGAGGCGAATTTCCTGGCCACGATCGACGGCGGGCTCGACCGCATCGACAAGATCTTCGATCTGATGAAGCGCGAGGGCCGCGGCGTGGTCGGCGGCCGCGATGCGTTCGACATGTACCAGACCCACGGCTTCCCGCCCGAACTGTTCGAGACCATGGCCGCCGAACACAACTTCACCTTCGACTGGAAGGGCTACCAGCAGGAGATGGAACGGCACGGCGAGGTCTCCGGCACGGGCGAGAAGATCGTTTTCAAGCACGACCCGTTGGAGCCTTACAAGAAGGCCATGCGCGGCAGCCGGTTCCTCGGCTACGAAACCACCGAGGTGGCCGACGCCAGGGTGGTCGGCATCATCGCCGGCGAGAAGCCCTGCGACAAGGCCGACGAGGTGGACCACGAGCACGCCGTCGTGGTGCTGCTGGACAAGACGCCCTTCTACGGCGAGATGGGCGGGCAGGTCGGCGACGTGGGCGAACTGGTCGGCGAGGGGTTTCGCTTCGAGGTGACCGACGCGCGCGTGGACGGGGCGTTCACGCTGCACTGCGGGCATCTCCGCCAGGGCGAGATGCGGCTCGACGACGTGGTCGCCGCCCGGGTCGATCCAAAGCGCCGGCAAGGCATCCGCCGGGCCCATTCGGCCACGCACCTGCTGCACTTCGCCCTGCGCGATACGCTGGGACAACACGCCGAGCAGCAGGGCTCGAAGGTGGACGACGACGTGCTGCGGTTCGATTTCAGCAACCCTTCGGCCGTGAGTACGGAAGACCTGCAGACCATCGAGGACGAAGTGAACGCCAAGATCCTCGACGGCGAGCCGATCCGCTGGGAGAACCTGCCGCTGGCCGACGCCCGCAAGGCCGGGGCCATCATGCTCTTCGGCGAGAAGTATCCCGACGTGGTGCGAATGGTTTCCATGGGCCGGTTCAGCAAGGAACTCTGCGGCGGGACGCACCTGGAAAACACCGCGCAGATCGGCCTGCTGAAGATCGTCTCCGAGGAGAGCGTGGCCGCCGGCACGCGGCGGATCACCGCCCTGACCGGCACCGCGGCGCGGGAGCACCTCAGAAGGCAGGAAGCCGCCTTGGCCAGAACGGCCGCCGTGCTGAAAATCCCGGGCGAAGAGGTGCCCGATCGGGTGGAAGCGCTCGTGAAAGAGGTTCGCCGGCTGAAGAAACAGGCAGCCGCCGGAGCGCTGGCTGAAGGCGTCACGCCCGAGAAGCTGCTGGAGGACGCCACGGAAACGGGCGGCGTGAAGATCGTTGCGGCGGAGATCCCCGGGGCGGGCGCGACCGTGCTGCGGCAGGTGATCGACCAGTTGCGTCGCAAGGCCGCGCCGATCGCCGTGATGCTGGGCAGCCGGCAGGACGACGACAAGGTGATGCTGGTGGCCGGCCTCAGCCGCGATCTGGTCGAGCGGGGGCTCGACGCGGTGGCGTGGATTCGCGACGCGGCGTCGGTGGTCCGCGGCGGCGGAGGCGGCCGCCCCGACATGGCCCAGGCCGGCGGGAAACTCCCCGACCGACTCCCCGAGGCCCTGGAGACCGCCCGCATAACGATCCGAGATATGCTGACCGCCCCATAGCCGCTTGCGGCTTCGCACGGGCCCCTTGAATTTCTGCCTCCTCGCCAGAATTTGTGGGTGCCACTGGCTGCTCGTCAGCCAGTGTTCCTCGGAATCAATGTGAACCGCACGGCACTGGCTGACGAGCAGCCAGTGGCACCCACCTACGGCGCGTCGGACGGTCCGGTCCAAGAGAGGTCGGCGATCAACGGGCGGTGATCGGAACTCACCTCGGGTCCGACCCGGCAGTTCACGGCGCGCCAGCCGGCTCCCGTGAGAACGTGGTCGATCCGCGAGCCGTAGTGAAAACCGAACAGCGGCGACCACTTCGTGTAGCCGAACCCCCAGCCGACTTGGGAAAAGGCGTTCGCGTAGGCGGCCCAGGTGTCGCGGTAGATCGTGCTGTCGGTGGGCATGTTGAAATCGCCCGCAATGACCACCGACGGCGACAGCCCGTCGATCCACTCCTTGATCTCCTGTGCTTCCCGCCGGCGATAGTCGATTTCGGCCAGCAGGGCCGGACTGCGGGAGGCGTCGACGACGCTTCTTCGGTCGAGGACTTCCATCAGTCCCCAACGAGGGCTGCGCAGATGGAGATTGCAGAAATGCACCGGCCGTTGCGGTGTTTCCAGGATGCCGTAGATCGCGCTGACTCGGGGCCAACGTTGCGGCGGATGATGGAGGAGCCTGATTTGGACGTCGCGGATCGGGTAGCGCGACGCCAGGAGCAACCCGCCCGCCCGGTAGCTGTGCCAGCCGGGCGGCCAGGTCGGGCGGTAATCGGGATCGCATTCCTGCAAGGCCACGATATCCGGCCGGGTCTCCTCGATCAGCCGGGCCAGGGCCTCCCGGTCGACGTGATCCGTCTGGACGTTGCAGGTCAAGGTGCGGATCGTAGATTCGTCGCTTGCCGCCCAGCCGGTCCACGGCGCGCAAAACCCCATGATCGGTCCGCCGACGATCAGGGCCACCGCCGTCAGAACCCACAGCATCCGGCGCCGCCAAAGCAGGGCCGTCGGCACCAGCACGATCAGCGGCAACGCGTAGATCCACCTCGGGCTGTAGAGCATCACGGTAGGAAACCACCAACGGTCGCCGCCCCCAAGGAGAAGCCCCCACGCAACGAGCACGCCCGCCGCGTACAGCCAGACCAGCCAGGCAACGATTCGCGATCTCCAGATTCTCGGCCGGCCCGAGACTTTCTGGTCGCGTCGTTGACCGAGACGACGTGCGACCCTCGCCCGTTTCTCCGCATCGGGATCCGGCGTTGACACGGCACGTTCCAAAGTGATCTCCATAGGCGTGATCACGGCAGATTCACGTCCGATTCGGCCTGTCTGCGAGTCGGCCGGGCCGAGCATCGCTGCCAGTCGTCCTGTCTGGTATTGTACGTGAAAGATGCGTTGCAAGCCCCCCCAAGTCGGGCCGGCGTGAAAAGCAGTCCCACCAGCGTCGCCCGGGCGGCGCCCATCGCCCCGAAACGCGGTATCCACCAGGCGTAAAGCGCCAACATGACCACGGTAGCCGCGGCCGTGCTCTCCCGCTCGCGCCGGCCGCTTCCACCTCGGCCGCCGCACTCGCAATCCGCACAATCCGCCGGCCGCATACAACCGCTACGGCCCGGCCGGCCTCGAGCGCGAACCGATCGTGCCCACCGCCCGTTCCCGCCGGGAATCGAGAGTTTCCCGAGGAAGAACACGTCGAAGGTCTTCCCTATGGGCTACATTCGTTAGGAGCCGGACGATTTCGCGGAGAACTAAAGTAGCCGTCTCGCTCCGCGAGACGAGGCCGCATCTCGCGGAGGACGAAAGTAGCCGTCTCGCTCCGCGAGACGAGGCCGCATCTCGCGGAGCGAGATGGCTACTAGGATCAATCCCGACGAACGACGAGGTCCCGAGCATGTTGCTGGTCCACGATTTCCTGGAACAAAGCGCCAAGCGCACGCCCGAGAAAACCGCTTTGGTCCACGGCACGCAACGCTTTAGCTACGCCGAAATCGACGCCATGGCCAACCGCCTGGCCAACGCGCTGAGCGACCGGGGCGTGACGCGGGGGGATCGCGTGGTGTTGTTCCTGCCGAACAACGTCGAACTCGTGGTGGGCATTTTTGCCGTACTGAAGGCCAACGCCGTCTTCGTCGTCGTCAACAGCAGCACCAAGCCCGACAAGCTGTCGCAATTGATCGAGAACTGCCGGGCCACGGCGATGATCGCCCGAGACGGCGAGGCCGACGTGGCCGTGGAGATCATGGACCGAAGCCGATCGCTGAAGTTCGCGATCCTTTCGGGCAAAAACTCGGCGGAAGCAGCAAAGCGGCATCCCAAGCTGATCGGCTACGACGCCGTGCAATCGGAGTACGCCCCACACCGTCCGCCCCGGCAGTGCATCGACCGGGACCTGGCCTGTCTGATCTACACCTCCGGGAGCAGCGGCA
>Ga0307378_10007867_pt1 | contig 14279 bp, 6 predicted proteins | sample UN1MG_FD_202238 | JGI IMG/M metagenome (GOLD analysis project Ga0307378, IMG submission 202238) | Soil microbial communities from Risofladan, Vaasa, Finland - UN-1 | ecosystem: Environmental > Terrestrial > Soil > Coastal area > Acid sulfate soil | place: Finland: Risofladan, Vaasa | collected...
ATGGGTGGAAGATCATTGGGGGGAGGAATTAGATACTATTACGTTTCAAGGTAGCAGTGCTTCCTTTCTGTGGGGAGGTCCGCCCAATCAACCATCGCCTGGACCTTTAAAACAGACCCCACAAGAAATACAGAACATGTATAATGAATACATGGATATTCCTGCTCTTGGTATTAATGAACCTATAGGAATGGGTGATCATACAGGATTGACTGCAAAAAGAAGACGTGAGACACTGCCATACGATGAATTCAGAAGAATTGTCCATCTTATGAATGCAAACGCGGCAAATTTTGATACCCGTGGCTTTGTAAATAAGCGCAAATTTATCCAATTAGGATATGACTATGCTGCTTACCGCGGTTATTTTGAAAGTATTGACATATCAGAAGAAGCTGAAAATCCTTTTAAGTTTATTTATACGGCTACATTTAAAGCTGAAAAGACTATTTTCTCATTTTTGAGGAATGTATGACAACAAATTATCCTATACGCCCGGAAGTAAGTGATGACCGGAAACATATCAGATCTCTAACTGACCGCTTTCTGGAAAGAGTCCGATTCAATACTTCTGATTATGCTCAATTATATTATATCTTAGCCTCCAATATTCTTGAAGAAGCAGGAGCGGTAAGTACCTCTTTATTAACAGATGATGAGCTTACTCGTTTTAACTCGGCTCTGACAGGCGCTTTAACACCTACTCTTCCAATGTATATAGCCGTAGCTGATAAGAGCAATAAAATTAAACTGCAGTTTATAATGTTGATTAATCCGTCAAATATGACTCACGGTAAAACATCTTCGGTTCAAGGTGCTTATACTCGTAAAGGCTTTATTACTCAAATGTGGGGACCTAATCAGGATCTTATTACTTCAACGGGTAAAACTGCGGCATTTATGGTAGACGGTTCAGGTCTGACTAATATAGGCAGGCGTAGATCCTTTGCTTATGCCAATTTTCTGGCGTTTGTTCTTGCTTATAGAAATAATGGCTATCAAATGTTAGACCCTACACGTTTAGAGACAGATTTGACAAGAGTTATTAGTGTTGTGCACGGAGTAGAAATAGCGTACGATAATCAAGTTTTTTCCGGTCATTTTAATAATTTCACGATCGACGAAGCGGCTGAGAGACCTTTTTTATTCGATTATAACTTTGAATTTGTTTGTAGCGCCTCTTTTAATGACCTGAATGAGGTAAGAGGGCATTTTATCCCTATAGGAAAGTCTTTGGGAGAACCCGAGAATGCCCGGTTAACAGAAGCAATAAATAAAAATAACAAGGTTCTTATCGATAGGCTGGCTATAGGAATTGATGAAAATGAAGTAGAACCCGGTTCAGGCAGGTTAAGCCACCCTCCTTTCGAGGGTGACCTTTTTTCGACTGAACCGGTTGACATAGCTGAATGGGAAAGGCGATTTGAAGCGCTTTCCGCCTCTGATGAATAGTGCGGCACTTGAACGTTAAGGTATTATAATGGCAAATGACAGCGGTTTATTCACATTAAAGGAATTTTATAATCGGGGTGTTATAAAGATGGCCCCCGATGTACTTGTCTATATAGGTGGAAGTCTTACGACAAAGGTCATCGCTCCTGTTTCAGGTAAAGATTCTAAACTTTCTTTTAATGACGGTATTACTACTGTTAGTATACAGAATAATATGGATCCTCCCGGATCTTCTACTGCCAATATTGAAATTACTACTCCTATCTATGGTGAGAATTCAAACTACTGGGTTCATTATAAGAATATTGATAGCTCTACACCAGTCCGTGCACCCTTGTTTATCCCTATGATGGAGGTCAAAATTTATCTCAAAGGCCGGTTCATGGTAAAGGACCAGCCAAGATATTATCCGGGTTTCTGGGGTTTTATAACCAATGTAGAGGAGAATTATTCGGGTGGTGCCTATAAAATAAATTTATCCTGTGCTGATGTATTGCACTGGTGGGCATATAGTTCAGTAAATGTCCACCCTGTTCCTGAGAGTAATATAGCAGCCGGTGGTGGGCAGTCTTTGACGGTTTTTTCAACAGTTTTTAATAGAAAAAACCCTTTTCAGATTATTTATTCTTTAACAACAAATATGGGTATGCATGAATTTGTAACTCCTGCATGGTTGGCACAAAAAACACCTCTTTCAACTATCTACCCTCCAAAGCAGTTTAAGGAGCATGCCATAGGTCCTGAGGGTATTATGTCATATTGGCGAAAACGTCTAGGAAATCAGTCTAATTTGTTAAAGATGTATGGAATGGATGGCAAACGCGTTGAGATAAATGGAGTCAAAGTTATTCGGCCAACGGCTACGGTGTCTAAGAAAGGAAAAAAATCTCAAAATCAGCAGGCGCTAGATCCTAAAGACGATAGAGAGCTAATAGTAGATTATAATTTTATTACTGAGTTTGAGACATTTGCGGATTACGATGATATGGGGGACTTTGAAAACGCTGAATACATGACAAAACTTCAGATAGCAACGGAAATAAAGAATAAAATAGATTTTGAATTTTTTCAAGATGTTGATGGTAACTGGATTTTTAAGCCTCCCTTTTATAACCTTAATGTCAGAGGTTTACAGCCCTATACTATTTTGCCCTCTGATGTGCTCAGTTATTCTATAAACACGGATACTGAAGGGATAATCACTGTTCTTACTGTCTTTACACCTCAGGATAAGAACTTGAGAACAACACCTTTTGCTAAAGATGTCGGCTTTCATATGGATATTGATTTGTCAAAGAGATTTGGAATAAGGCACCAGCAGGTTACTCTCGAATATGTAAATAACCCCACTTTGGCGAGATCTCTGGCTTTAGGTCAAATGAATATAATGAACGCAAAAGTAACAACAGGAAGTGTCACTGTACCGGGGCGCCCGGAATTAAGATTAGGATATCCTATTTACTTGGAACATCGGGATAGTTTTCATTATGTCAGATCTATAAACCATTCCTTTGATTATGGGGGTTCTTTTACAACTACTCTATCTTTACAGACAGAGAGAAGAAAGGTATGGTATGAGAATGACCAGAAGAAATGGGAATTACAAATAGATAAAGTTTACAGATTTGAGCCTGATAAAAAAATAGAAGTCACGGATAAACCTGATAAAATTGAAGATAAGCATCCTCCTAAAGAAGACTCTAAGCCAAAGAGGGGCTGTACAGCTCCTAATAAGGAAGAGGGCCCTCCTCAAATGACGGTAACAGATAAAGTAGAATATGATCAAATGAAATTACTTGAGGGTCAACGAAGAATAGTATCCATGAAACAGGGGCGTTATCTATTAAAAGATAGAATAAAAGATGATCCAAAAAGAGAAGAAAGAGTTGTTACACCGACAACTGCTCCTTTTACTGATGAATACGGTTATCAGGTATTTGGTTCCTTTCCCTATGGAAGAGCTCTAAATCCTATTTTAATAGCCCCTAATTTAAATTTGACAGATACAAATAATGTAAATTTACCTATTATGAAAGAAGTCTTTTTAACAACAATGGCAAGACCCCTCGCCACCTATGAATCAAAGAATATGGATATACTTTTTTTCAAGGACAGGGAAGGCGCGGTACCACTTTATCTTGATACTGAGAATAGAATGCCTACCATATTAGGGGTAATTGCTGATACTACTTCAGTATCAGATTGCATATCACCACATCAGAATGAGAGTAAAGCAGAGAATACCAGTAAAAGTGCTCAAAATGCTTCGATAATAGCAGAAATGAATACAAGCTCTATAAACTATGAACAAATGGCAAATAGTCAGACAGTGTAAATGAACAACGGAAAAATTTATAATGAAGGTGAAAGCCCTTCCTGGATTCTTAAAGATGTAGCGACTCAATATCTTTCGTTGCGTACAGGAGTGATTGAAGAAGTCGATGTTGATAAATATGAGATGACGGTCAGATGGGCTCCTGGTAATAGTATTAGAAATAAGATTCCTATACCTTTTCCCTATGCTGGTCCTGCTGGTTGTATAGGCATGTTGCCTGAGAAGGGGGCAATGGGAATTTTTGGTTTTAATGAGGGGAAATCCCCCCTCTGCATTGGATTTCTGCCTGCTGGTCTCGATGCTGGTTTAAATTATAACCAGGTAAAAGTATTTCCTGATGCCATCCCTACTTCTGATATAAATGAGATACAATTTAAATTCAGGAAACTGAGCAAGGGAGATATGGTAATGCGCTCTCCCCTTGGCGCTACAGTTTTTCTAAATGAAGATGTAGAAATCCATGATGAAGCCCAGGACTCCATTGTTATTCGTGAGGCTGATCAGTCCATTATTTCAACATCTCTAAATCATTTTGTATTTGCTGACGGCGTTTCAATTAATAGTGGACCAGCCATCCGGAATGCTATGGTTCTTTATAATGAAGAGGGAGAAAAGATCCCCAATAATGGTAGTCTTCTTTCTCTACCAAACGGTAAAGATAATATCTATATTGTCCCCCACGGTGAAGATATCTCCTATGATACTCCTTTTTATACAGAATATAGAGTTGATGTTGATGAAATGGGAGACGGTAAACTTGATCTTAATGATATAAATAGTATGTCTCCTCTTTCCACACGGGAGCCTATTGTTTCTTTTGCTCTGGGTAACTACATAGGCGCAGATAGGAAAAATCCTCAAACATATGGCGAAATACTGAAAGTAAATTTATTCTCATCTCCCACAGCACAGAGAGGTAATTTCGGGCTAGAGGCATCGAGTCAGAAAAATGGGATAGATGAACCCTCTACAATAGGCCTTGCATATGCTCTCAATTTCCCAAACTCGGGGTGTTTCTTAGGAGTGGATAAAGAGGGCCACTATTCTATGCATCTCCCTGCGTCAAAGTCTAATCCTCTTGGATCAGGCCGTTCCATGTCCATTTTGGCAGCAGGTAATCTTAAAGAAATCTGGGGACCAGAAGGAATAGACCAAAATTCATGGGACCTGACTACCGTTGGAGGTATTCGCTGGAATGTTGGATCTCACGGTACTACAAATAATAGCAGAAGCATAGATATCAAGGCCAGTCGAGGTATTTATATAAAAGTAAATGGATCTGACGATGAAACCGTAGAATTGACAGCAGGAAAAAGTTGGACAGGTTTTTCCAGACAGGAGATATATAAGAGTAATGTATACGAGTCAGTTGGTGGTGGAAAGAGAGTAAATGTATCTGGAGAATTCTCTACAAAAATAAACGGGATGAAAGAGGAGACAATTGACGGCTCTTCAACTGAATCCGTACAGAGTGATAAGAATCTCAGTGTTGGCGGGGTGTATTCTGAAACGGTATCAAAAGAGAAGCAGAGTAAATTCGGAAGCAGAAAGACTACAATAGCTCCTAAGGGAAATGATGAGCTGGAAATAATGGCTGGTGATCTTATAGAGACAATCAGTACTTTCGGACAGAGAAAAGTATCAATAAATTTAGGTAATATTAAGGAGACAATAGGAAACGGTGTTCATGAAACTGAAATGATCCTTGGAACATACAAACTCAGTATGGGAGTAGGAAAATTAGAGATAAAATCTCCTATTGGTATGGTTACCATGGAGGGCTCAACGGTCACTATTAAAGGAAGTCTTTTAGTGAAGGTTGATGCCCCAATGGTTAAATTAGGTTCGGGTGCTCCCATAGGAGGGGCTTTGACAGGGCTCCCTGGTATTCCGTCATGTTTTGACCCTATAACAGGTGCTCCTTTTTTAGGATCTTATAAAGTTAGTATAGCATAGGAATTATAATGATTTATTCAGAAACTGTGTTATGTAAATTATGTAATAAACAAATGAGTAAATTAGGATTGGCTCCTCATATTTTACAAACTCATAAAATGAATCCAGAGTTATATAGAGAACAATATGTATATGAATATAGAAAATGCGGTATTTGTGATAAACAGATTATAAAACCTAAGAAATTTTGTAGTCCACGTTGTGTGAATATTTACCGTAGTCATAGAGTAAAAGAACATAAACATGTAGCTGATCTAACAACACATACTAGATATTTAAAAAAGATATTCAGTAAGATCCTTCAGGAAGAAAAAGAAGAAATTGCAATATTTTATAAGAATAATATTATCACTTTTTCAGATATTTGTAAAAAATTTAAGATATCCGAAGATATCTTAAAACTCATTTTGAAAGAATATAATATTAAACCATATAATTCTTTAGTGTTCGCTAAGAAAAAAAGAGATGAAAAGACATTAAATTTTTTAAAATCAGATACAGGTAAAAAAATAATTAAAGAATATCAAAAACCAGGTAATAATATTAGATCAATATCACGAAAATATAAAATATACAGAAAGACTCTTAAAAATTTGTTAATATTGTCTGGAGTTAAATTAAAAAATTGTAAAGAAGCAAAAAGAGAAGTAGATGCAGTAAAAAAGAAAAAAGGAATAAGAGGGCATCGATTTGGAAAAAGATCTCCTGCAGGTAGTGGTAAATGTTCTTGGTATTTCTATGATAATATAAAATATCAAGGAAGCTGGGAATTTAAGGTTGGTCTCTGGTTAAAATCTCAAGGAATACAATTTTTATGTCATAAAGGTGTAAGACAATTTAAATATGAAATAGATGGAAATAAACATACTTATTGTCCTGATTTTTATTTATTAAAAGAAGATTATTTTATAGAAGTAAAAGGTTATTTTTCTGAAGCAGATAAAAGAAAGATAGATATTTTTAAAAGAACATATCCAAAAATACATCTTGAAATATACGACAAGAGCAGACTTGAAAAAAAGAATATTCTTAATATTGATAAACAATTATGTATTCATATTGAAGATTACATGTTTAATTATAAAACTGATGAATTATACATCAATTTTCTTAAAAAAGTTGATAACGATGAACTTATTCTAGCTAATATAATAAGGAAGCAAAATTTTAAAACTTTAGCAAAACGACACAATGTACCATATTTTGTAATGTGCCGAGCTTTTAATTTTTTACTCCCAAAGAGGGGTACTAATGAATTCTATTCTTTTTGTTTTCATAAGTTTTTTACAATAGATCAAATTAAAATTATGGAAAAATCAAAGAGTATTAAAGGAGCTTCACAACGAATAAATAATGGTTTGAGTTATAAGAGAAATCTGGAGATTATTAGACGTTTTAAAAAGGGGGCACTATAGTATGTCTCTTGTACCACAAGCAATGCAAGGATTAATACAGCTTAAAGCTTCATCAAAGCTTATGTCGGGGAGCAAGTTTCCTCCCCTTATCAGTGCTGTGTCTAATGCTACTTCTCAGTATGTATTAGCCGCTTCAATTATAAATAGTACCAACATTGCTTTAGGGCCCGGTGCAGGCACACAGACAGGTCGTATTACGGGATTGGTACCTTCGGGGATGTCTGGGTTAATGATGGTAGTTGCTGCTGCTCAGGGCCTTGCAGGAAGGGATATAAAGACACTCTTTGATTCGGTAGCCTTTGGGGTTGTGAACGCTTTAAAAGCAACTGTTCTTCAGGGGGTTATCATAGGAGCAGGTCCCGGAACTGGTACAGGAAAGATTTCAGGTTTAATACCTTCAGGGCTCGAAGCACTTATTTTGAGTCAATCCTTTTTCAGATTAATTTCAGGAGATAAATTGAGGGCTATGATAAAGGCCATATCCTTTGGTATATGTAATCATATAATGTCTGCAGGAACAGTAATAGTAACTAATATGGGTGTGGCAGCTTCCCCACCTATAGGACCTATAACGATTCCTGCGGCACCAGGAATAGGAAAGCTTGTGTAAAATGACAACAGATATTGACACACTACTATCTTATAATACCATAGACCTTACACCATTTGAAATACGTGGAGCGCGGTCAGGTATAAATAATGCCAGAACTACTGGCCCGGTATACACTGGTGGCACCTATGTACCGGCAGACAGCTCTGTAAGCGGTAGCGGTACTTTTTCCTCCGATAGTACTGTCAGTAATTTTCTTTTTGACTTGCCTTACAGTTCATTGGATACAGCTTCTTTAAAAGTAGGGGATAATTTAACTGCCAATGCTACTACTTTTAGAATTATAAATATCGATACAACAAGTAGTTTTCAGATAGATTCCGATGCAACTTTTTCCGGACTCTTTTCTCTTTCGCTCGATCTTGATCAGCGGGAATACGTGACTGAGCCTGATGTTATAGTAAACACTACCACAGGGCAGGCAAATTTTATTTCTGGAAGTGTCTCAGTAGAGGGTACAGGGTTTGCGTCTCTCACTGGAGGAGATTTTATAAAACATGACGGATATCAGGACTTTTTCCGAATAGCTCAAGTTAATTCACCTACTTCTCTGAATCTGGTTTCTGCATATAGTGGGGACACTACCAGCGGCCCTTATACAGCAAAAAGATGGAAAATAGGCCTTACAAAGATCCAATATGCTAAAAATAATTTTACATATGACGGTCAGGCAGCAAAATGGAAATATGATGGTATAACTGAGAATGACCTTACCACTTCTACTAGTTTTTTACCATTCGCTGATGGTATTGAATTAGCATTTACCCGGGCTCTTAATGCCAGTGTTCCTGATTTAATGGATGTAGCTGTAACAAATAATCAGACATTCGCTACTGAAACTCAATACGAGGCGTTTCAATTTGCTCTTCCGGTCGTTCCTTTTCCAGAAGCAAGTATGGAACTCTTTATTAATGATGTAAAGAGAGCTATGTTTCAAGATTATGTTTTGACTTACTCACAAAGCCCCATTTATGAAACTCCTCCGCCTCCGGATCAGCGCTTTGTTGCAAATATCATGTTCTTAGACGGTATTTCTGGTGTACAGCCTAGTGCAGGGTTAACTGAATCAGGCCAAATGCTCATCATTGATAATGAAGGAGAGGCTGTTCCTGGGATTTTTGCCGGGTCAGAGTCTATCAGTGTTGACGGCACTTCTCAAATAACGCTCAGGGACTATATGTTGGAGCCGAATACAGGTACTTTGGAGATAACAGGCACGGTTGTTGATGAGCAGATTGTAAAATATGTCAGTGATGATTTCAGTGCATATATTGACTATGGTTTCTCTGTCTTTTTGAACGGTAAAAAACAGAAAATCTCTTTTCCCGCAGAAGTTGATGATGATATTTTTTTCCAGCCGGCCAGTGGGAGGTTAAAACCCCGAGATAAAGACCACCCTGCTCCTGGAGAAATCTATGAAGTGAATTATATGGTTGACGCCGCCTCAGTTACTAATGAAACTAAACAAGGCGTAGCTGGGAGCACTATTCTTGAATTGAATAGATACCCGGTAAAGCAAGATTCGATATTTCTCTCAAAGAATGGTGCGTTCTTGGAAGAAGGTGTAGATTTCTTTGTCAGCTATTTAACTGGAAGGGTGTTACTAGAGGAAACTTCTACGGATACAGACATATTTAAGGCCAATTATACACCTCTTTCCAAAAATGTAAGTGATTTAACTTTTGAGGACGGTACATGGTATTGCACTGCCCACGATTCTCGTTTGACTATACAGGACGTTGACAATTATAAATTTACGATGGCAAACGCTGCTCTTGATATCAGTGATATCACAATTCTGAGAATTTATAATGAGGCCCGGGATAGAGATTATGATTTAACAGGTTATTCTACCGATGGTACCGTTATCATATTGCAGAAGAACTCAACCAATCTTTCTGTAGGACTTGATGGCAATGATGTGGTAGTTATAGATTATAAATTTATTCAAGCGGGAGATCCTGGGAATTATGTAGAGTATTTCCCTGTAGTGATCAATTTTCTAAATGTTGAAGAGGGTTCAACAGCAGTTTATATAGAAGGATCAGACTTAACCTCTTTCATTGATGCCAGTTCTATAATGACTATAGCCAGAGTTGATGCGGCTTCAGAGAGTTACCATATAATTGAAGATGCAGCCTATGATAATTACGGTACGAGGATATATTTGGAAAACGCAGTGCCTGAAGATTTAACAAATCCACGAATAAGTATCTCTGACAGTTCTCCTTCTTTCTTAATGGTACCTTTAACTGCTGATCCATTAGTAACAGGAAGCGCTTCAATAACAATTCCCGGTACAAACATAAGAGATCTTTTCAGGCCTAAAACTCTTCTAAATGTTGAAAATGACCTTTATCAAGTCTCCAATTCTGTCTATGATAGTGAAATAAGTAAGACGGTTATTTCTCTGAGTTCCGAGATTCTTACTGACCGGACGGATTTAACGACGCTCTCAACTATAAAATACAGCGATAATCCAATTTATTCTGCGGGTGATATAGAGATTGTCCCTGAGAAGTCAGTTGTCACCTTATTTAATCAGTCCGCTTTTATAATGAATAATGATTCAGACAGAATATTAAGTGTGACCTCTACTGCTACGGGACTAACCATAGATGGCACGGCCTTTTCATATGAAAATTCTTCTACTCTTGGGGATCTCTCAAGTGCAATTGATTCCTCGGGTATTGATGCGTTATCCCTGACTACATATGCTTCGGGATGGCAAAGTGATAAAATAATACCGGTCACTGATGTCTCTGTATATAGGGATTCCAGTACAGTTCTATATGCTTCAGATGCGCTGAGGTATAAGGATATTGACGCCACTGTTTTTACTGACTCCTCAAATTTTTCTCTTAGTGAAGCTGGTACTATCATTTTAGAGAATGGCCTTGAAAGAGGAGATAGATATAAACTTGATTATCTCGGGCGCCAGTTTCTTGGTGATGACCAGCTGGAATATTCATTAAGGTATTTTGTTGCTTTACCTAAAAAGTCAAAAGTTTCAGCATCTTTCCAATATATAAATCTTGACCAGTTCTATATCCAGGTAATGAATCAAAGAGACTTTCTTGAAAGGGTCACCATTCCTCGCATGGAGGAAGAGGCTCAACAACTTAGTGGTAGTGTAGGTCAAGGAGGTTCATTACCAACTATTGATTCGCCTACTAATGATGACGCGGGTATTACGGGTGATGAATATTGGAGAAAAGACACTGAGATTGAATGCCGTGTATTCAAAAATATTTATGATTTCTTTCAACACCGGCTTGAAGATTATGGTCTTGAGATGGAAGCTGGTTTGGGGTTACGTCTGTTTAATAATGATGGCACATTCTCTGAGGCAGAGCAGGGCGGCGCAGCTAAAGTAGTGAGTAGGATATTTCCAAGTGCTGATTATACCAATCTTGAACCCATACGAGTCAATCCATTGACAGGCTATTTCTTTGACGATGTTGCAACATTTACAAAGAACTCTGCAACGGTAACAGGTGTGGGAACTGCTTGGACAAAGCAATTAAATGATGGCGGATATATAGGGTCTGTGGACACTACGAGAAGATACGGCATTGACTCAACAAACAGCGACACGAGCCTCACTCTTGATGGTACTTTTGAAGAAAATACGGTGACAGGGCCTTATACTGCAACGAATAACAGATACCCTATTTATGATGATGACGGTTTTCTTGGTGCAAAAATAATTGGATCGAAAGATAAAAATTACGGGATACTCTCCGGAGATGCCTTTAACTGTACTATAGACGGTATAGGTAAAGATTATACTTTTGAATTTCCTACAGATCCTTTTATTGGTGAATTCTTCTCAGATCCGGACGGCCCTACAATAGCCAGGATACTGACGGCCGGCGTAAGCGGTTTGACATGTTCTTTTGAAAGAATTTTGGATCCTTCTACAACATATGGTTATAAGAATACTCTTGTTATGCGTACAACTTACCCGGCAAATATGTTGGAAATGGGTGATAATACAACAGTTGACAAATTAGGTTTCTCCAGTGACCAGACAGCGGTCGGCAATCTGGATAGAACAGACCATAATCCTGAAATCATCCTTAACGGGTATGAGCGCAATTTTATAAGTGCTGAACAAGGGTATTTGAACACGTTGTCTGCATACCCTGATAAACTTACCAGAGCAGGCGGTGCCGGAATCATTGTAACGAATAATGCCGCTTTAGAAATGACAGATGAGCGGGCTACTATACTTCAAGAAATTCCGAAGATAGAATCTCAGATTACTGCAACCGGAGATATCATTGCAGAAGACAGTATACCTTCCGGGGATGCTTCGGCAGCCCATTTAGCAGCTACGGAGGCATTAGCTGATGCCAGTGCAGCAAAAGCTGACATAGACCCTATACTTCTGGATTGGGAGGGAAAGGGAGTCAATTGGAAATGGTCTCTGGATTTTACCGAGCACACACAAGTTGTCCATGGAGTTGATGGAGATGGTATAGCTGTTGCGACTGGATGGGTCACTCCTATAGCAGGGCTGACTACTTTTATTCTTCAAGCTCCGACTGACAATGACCGGAGAATATTGAATGCAACATTATTTAGTACCACTTATACCCCGAATGTGGGAGGTGAAACCCCTCTCACTGGCCAGATTGATGGCTCATTTACAGGATGGGGGGTTCCTTCCACTTACAGCCCAGTATCAGGTCAAGTAACATTTCATCTTGATGTACCACCAGTTATTACTTTGACGGACACAACAGCGGTCAATAATTTACGTTATGTAACGGATTCATCAGCAGTAATTCTTTTATGGGAAATAGGTATAAATACATATAAGGAAGAGTATTTATATTCTTCACTTTTGGTCAGTGATATGAGAACAGCTCTTAATAATTCAGCCGTTGTAGACGCTACAAGTAACCCTCTTTATGATTCAAAATATTGTGAAGCTTTTATACCTACAACACAATTCATAAACCCTAATGCAATCATTTATCCCGGTTTAAGGGACTGCACCGTGGCTTATCAGACTATTTCAGACAAATTATTAGATGAGCGTATTTCTTTTATAGATGATCGGGATAGTATTCTTTTAAGTAGAATACCTTTTTTAGAAACCCGGGAATCTCAGATATACAATAGTATAGCCAGTGAAGGGCTTTTATTGGGTAATGACGGGGATCCGGGAGATATTTATGCATGGGCAAATAATCGATTTAACAGGAGACAAGGATGCTACGCGAGACTAAAACAAATAGAAGCGCAAATAGCGTCGAACAAATCAGCTCTTCAGATCAACAAGAGTTTCATTTAAAAGACTCTACTGAGGGAGAGACATTGGTTTGGAAAAGAGTAAGTTCAAACAATACTATGATGAGGAGCCTGGAAGAGTTGACAGGTATGCTTGGTCATGCTGTCTTTGAGAAGAGTAAAAAAATAGAAAAGCAAATAAAAAAGATGAAGAGGTTTTAAAATGCCCGCACCTATAATGACCGCTATGACCACTATTCAAATAGATTTAAGTGCAAAATTGAAAGCTTTCCCTTATATTGCTCCAGCAGTAACCAATGCTGCCGCAGAAACCAGAGAAGAAGCTGCAGCGCTAGATAATTTTATATCAGAACTGGAAGCTAATTCCAGTAATATACCTACTGACATAAGTCAGATAATTGGACCTAATGCTTCTCCTGGAGCTGGGATTGCCGGAACAGATGATTGGAATCGTATGGCAGTTCCTATAGATGACAAGTTGGGCTGGGTATCAGATATAACTCATGGGATGGAGACTGCATTTGAAAAATTAGATAAAATAACTACAATTCTTCAAAAAATTCTCAGAATAATCGAACTATTTAATAGTAGTTTCAACTCTTTTTCAAAGCTTTTTGTTAGCGCTATTAATTTTGCTCAGAATCAGATAGATGAGTTTGCAGGATCTTTAAATGCTGGTGTTTATGCCAGTGTCTTTGCTCCTCCAGCTCTGTTAAGGAAGTCTGCAGGGAATATAGATTCAAAGCATCAATTACGCGGGGGTTTTCAAGGCTTCATAAGTAGACTTGAGAATTCATTACATAATACGAAAGATGATAACAGACCTACTTTTAGTACGAATGCTTACGTGGGTGGTTTGGTAGTTTTATTAGATACTGAATCTATAGATGATATGTGGACAGGATTACAACAGCTGGCTTCTATGTTTGATTTTATGCAGCTCCTTCCTATAAATTTATCTCCACCCCCTCCAACGAATATTCGAGGGTTTTGTGGGTATTTTGTTGACCAAGCAGAACTTGACAAACCTCGTAGGAAAAGAGATTATGATAATAAAAAGTTCGGAGTACAGATAGAATGGGATAATAGCTTTACATCATCAGCTTATCATATTTATAGGAGTCGTATTACGAAGGGTAAAAAAGTGTTTAAACCTTATAAACCTACTTCTCTTGTAGATAATAAGGAAACGGGTGAACCAGGTCTTCTTTCGGTTGCCGGAGACGCTTTCGTTGCAATAAAACATGGT